>Ga0163217_1086056_pt1 | contig 14736 bp, 15 predicted proteins | sample SynspAceP_FD_185933 | JGI IMG/M metagenome (GOLD analysis project Ga0163217, IMG submission 185933) | Saline lake microbial communities from Ace Lake in Antarctica - Synechococcus sp. Ace-P (PacBio error correction) | ecosystem: Environmental > Aquatic > Non-marine Saline and Alkaline > Saline ... | reverse complement strand
CAAACCTGCGCGGCCTCCGTTTACCTTTTAGGAGGCGAGCCGCCCAGTCAAACTGGCCCACCTGATACGTCCAGCCCCGATATACGGTGGCTGTTTAGAACCCTAGCTCTGAAGAGAGTGTATCTCACCCGGTTGGGCTCAACCATGACCCGCAAAGCCTTGGATCCAAAGCCTCCACCTATCCTGCGCATTTCTCTGAGCCGGCACTAATTTACCAAGGCTACAGTAAAAGCTTCATTAGGGGTCTGTTCTGTCCGGGGCACCGTAAGTCCGCATCTTTCACAGACATTTCTATTCGCCAGCGAGCCTCTCTCCGAGGACAGCGCCCCAGATCGTTACGCCTTCGTGCGCGGGGTCGGAACTTACCCGACAAGGAATTTCGCTATTTTAGGACCGTTATAGTTAGCGGGCCGCCGTTCACGGGGCTTCAGTCGCTTAGCTTCGCTTTCGCTGACCAGCTTCCTTAACCTTTCCGCACTGGGCAGGCTTCAGCCCCCATACTCCGCTTGCGACTTAGCGGAGGACCGTGTTTTGGTAAACAGTGCCTGGGGCCTTCTTCACTGCGGACCACCTTGCGGTGGCACCCCTTCTCCCGAAAGTTACGGGGCATTTTGCCGAGTTCCAGCAGGAGAGTTATCTCGCGCCCCTCGGTATTCCTCTACCACCCCACCTGTGTCGGTTTCGGGTTACAGGCCATTCATGCCTTAACGGGTATTAGGGCTTTTCTGGAAGTTTGACATCACCCCTTCGGCTGCCGTAGCAGCTCGTACTCACGCCTTCAGCTCAGGAGCGTTTTTCTCCGCTCCCTCACGCTCGAACGCTTGAACCAGTAACCAACTCATCTGGGGCTGGGCTAGCCTTTCTCCGTCCCCCTTCCCAAAACATGACAGGTACAGGAATGTTGACCTGTTGTCCATCGACTACGCCTTTCGGCCTTTCGCCTTAGGTCCTGACTAACCCTCCGCGGACGAGCCTCCGAGGAACCCTTTAGGGTTTCGGGGGCATGGATTCTCACCCAATGGTTTTCGCTACTCAAGCCGACATTCTCACTTCCTGCAGTCCACGCCCGCTTACGCTAACGCTTCCACCCCACATGGAACCTTCCCCTACCTTTTTGAATGTTCCTAAGAACAATTAAAATCCGCGCTTCGGTACAATGCTTTAGCCCGTTCATTTCGCGCAGGATCGCTCGACCAGTGAGCTATTACGCACTCCTTTGAGGATGCTGCTTCTGGGCAAAACCTCCTGGTTGTCTGGGCCAATTCCCACCTCTTTCCAACTCAGTATTGATTTAGGACCTTAGGCTGGCGGTCTGGGCTGTTTTCCCTTTCGACCATGGAGGCTTATCCCCACAGGTCTGACTGCCCTGTTTCACACAGGGTATTCAGAGTTCGTATCGATTTGGTTTTACCGCTCTCGCAGGCCCGCACCGAAACGGTGGCTTTACCCCCCCTGCTATAAGCCCACTAACGGCTTTACGCCCTCAACGTATTTCGGGGAGAACCAGCTACGCTCCGGCGTTCGATTGGCATTTCACCCCTAACACAGCTCATCCGCTTGCGTTTTCAACACCAGTCGTTCGGACCTCCACTTTGGTATCACCCAAGCTTCATCCTGGCCCTGGTTAGATCACCCGGGTTCGTGTCTATTATAACACTGACGATCGCCCTATCAGACCTCGCTTTCGCTATGCTCCACCATTTCCGCGTTAACCTGCCAGTGCCTATAAGTCGCCGGCTCATTCTTCAACAGGCACACGGTCATCTATGAGTAGGACTCCCATTGCTCTGTAAGCTCACGGTTTCATGTTTCTATTTCACTCCCCTTCCCGGGGTTCTTTTCAACCTTTTTCCCTCCGCTTCAGCTCGGTACTGTGCGCTATCGGTCAACAGGGAAGTTACTTAGCCTTACCGAGGTTGGTCCTCGCGGATTCACACGGAAATTTCACGTGCTCCGTGCTACTCGGGATACAAGGCTAGGCCAGTTTCCGTTTTCGAGTACGGGGGCTTTCACCCTCTCTGGCGCGCGCCATTCAAACGCTTCCTTCTAACGTCCCTTGGTCCACATTGCTGTCCCAACAACCCCGATGGTCGAAACCATCGTTTAGGTCGTCCCCTTTCGCTCGCCGCTACTCAGGGAGTCGTATTACTTTCCTTTCCTCCAGCTACTAAGATGTTTCAGTTCGCTGGGGTTGGCTCGAAGCCAAAGCCTATGGATTCAGCTGCCGTTCTAGGTTTGCCCCATTCGGGAAATTCCCGGGATCAAAAGCGGTTTTCCCAGCGCCCCCGAGACTTATCGCAGGTAACTACGTCCTTCAATCGCTCTGTGTGCCAAGGTATCCACCGTGAGCCCTTTGTTAGCTTGACCAATTGTTTCTCCACACGCATTGCTCGGGTTGTACGCAGCTTCTCCTGGTTTTACCATCATCAGACTCTGCAACCTTTCAACCACAAGAATTAAAAAGATTAAAGACTTCAGAGGTAAAAACAAGATCCAAACCCAGTTGTTCGGGCAACAACCAGGAACCATGCAGAGTTCTCGGCTCGTTACTTAGAAATCTCTCAAATTTCCTCCTCAGCAACAACGCCATCCGCTTCGGCCGCTCACCAAACAAAGCCGATCAAAGCAAATGGAGCTATCCACTGGATCTGGAATTGGAGCATCTATTGAGATGCTTATATTCAGACTTACCTATGCAGTTTGTCAAGGTTCTGCTGAACCACCACTCCATCAAGCCTTACAGCCAACAGAGCAAAGAGTCCAGCGTCTTTTCAATGGATTAAAATGTTTTAAAATAACTCTAGTAGAATCGTATTCAAAAAAAATAAAATCCAATAGAATGACTCTAATCTAATCAAATGAAAGGAAGCTGAAATCCATTCACAGCAAAAAAATCTAGGTCGTCACCATCAAAGTTTTCTCCTGTTGCTTCGCTTAAAGGAAGGTTTGGTTCAGTGGAGGTAGCGGACTCGAACCGCTTGACATCCTGCTGCCAAAGGGCAAGGCGCTCTACCAACTGAGCTAAACCCCCAAACACGAATGGGCATCCTGGACTTGAACCAGGGGACCTCACCCTATCAGGGGGTCGCGCTCGAACCACCCTGCAGCTAATGGCCCAGGGGGAACCCTTGGGGTGTGGACCTAGACAAAGTTTAGGACCAGAAGGGAAACTTAAACTGACATCACATCATGATTCACCATGCTGGTCACCACCATGTTTCATATAGTAAGTCATCGAGGTACCGATTATCCAATTCGAGATGACAGGACTTTTGCCTCACCACAAAATTGGGTCAGACATCAAGTCAGTTTTGGTCTCCCTGTTAGGAGGTGATCCAGGCCTGCACCTTCCGGTACGGCTACCTTGTTACGACTTTCAACCCCAGTCATCAGCCCCACCTTCGTGCCGTCTTCCTCCCATTACGGGTTGGAGTAACGGACTTCGGGCATTGGCCAACTGTCCGATCGTGTGACGGCGGTTGTGTACAAGGCCGGGAAACGTATTCACCGCAGTATGCTGACCTGCGATTTACTAGCATTTCCTCCTCACGTAGGCGAGTTGCAGCCTACGATCTGAACTTGAGCCACGGTTTATGGATTTGCTAGCTCTCGCGATGTGTTGCTGCCCTTTGGTCGTAGCATTGTAGTAACGTGTGTAGCCCAGACGTAAGGGGCATTGATGACTTGACGCTCATCCACACCTTTCCTCCGGTTTATCACCGCGGTCTTCTTCTATGTGTGTGTGAGTGCCCAAACTAAATGCTGGCAACTAAAAAAAGACGTGGGTTGCGCTCGTTGCGGGACTTAAACCCAACATCTCACGACACGAGCTGACGCCAAGCCATGGCACCACCTTGTCACTGCGTTTCCGGAAGCACCCCCGATCTCCCTCAGGGTGCTTCGCCAGGGATGTCAAAGCCCTGGTTAAGGTTCTTGGTCGCGTTGCATCGAATTAAACACCATACTCCACCGCTTGTGCGGCCCCCCGTCACATTCCTTTGAGTTTCACACTGTGCGTGCGTTACTTCCCCAGCGGAACACTTTAACGCGTTGCTACCGACCACGAGAGGGATAATTGTCTCCCGACACTTAGTTGTTCATCGTTTACGGCTAGGACTACAAGGGTATCTAATCCCTTTCGCTCCCCTAGCTTTCGTCCATGAGCGTCAGTTTATGCGCCCAGCAGAGCGCCTTTCGCCACTGGTTGTTCTTTCCGATATCTACGCATTTCACCTTACACCGGGAATTCCCTCTGCCCTAACCACACTCTAGCCCAGTTAGTTTCCATTGCCTGGATGGAGTTGAGCTCCACTTTTTAACAACAGACTTTCTGGTCCGCCTGCTGACGCTTTTACGGCCCAATAATTCCCGGATAACGCTTGCCACTCCTCGTTGGTCATTACGCGGCTGCTGGGTGAATTAGCCGTGGCTTATTCCTCAAGTACCGTCATGTTCTTCTTCCTGAGAAAAGAGGTTACAGCCAGAGGCTTCGTCCCGCACGCGGCGTTGCTTTCCGTCAGGCTTGCGCCATTGCGGGAAACTTCGCCCACTCGCTTGCTCCGTAGGAGTCTGGGCCGTATGTCTCAGGTCCCAGTGTGGCTGAATCAATTCCTCTCAGACCAGCTACTTGATTCGATGCCTTGGTGAAGCCCTTTACCTCACCAACTAGCTAATTCAGACGCGAGCTCATCCTCAGGCGAATTTCGTTTCACCTCTCGGATATTGGGTATTAGCAGCCGTTTCCAGGCTGTTATCCCCCTCCTGAGGGCAGATTTCTCACCGCCGTTACTCACCCCGTCCGCACTTAGCCCGAAGGCCCGTTTCGGACTTGCATGTGTTAAGCACGCCGCCAGCTTTCATCCTGACCAGGATCAAAACTCTCCGTTGTAAGTCCACTCGTCCTGTAAACCCAGCTCAACTAACCTAAAACTTTCGTCTTAAAACTAATCATCACCAATTCGCAAACCAGTGCCGCCACTGACACAAATCGCCTTACCTTACGATAATCGCTTTACAGGGCCTCCTTCTCCGCAAGGAAGGTTCGAGAAGTGCATCAACCACTTCCGTCATCACCTTGCGCAACAACCCAGGGCGCATCAATGACTTTCCAAAATCACTCAGATCGGTCGCAGTCTTACCTGCTTGGAACTTTTCATCGCCCCGCAGCGCCCGTGAAAGCGCTACCGGCAACATCCCAACAAACAAGCTGCTTGTTTCTATTTTGACGGGACCTCACACCTTTTGCTTGCTCGTTACGTTTAAAAAACCCAAAATCTGCTAACCGCCAACGCGCGTCGCTTTTCGCTTCCGCTCATTTCCACGCTCCAAAGCTCAGGGCCTACAACGCAGCAAAAGCGTCGGTCCTAAAAACTTTTCTGTTGTCCAGGTGCGTTCGCTCCGCCCTCTTCAGGGGGGGGGGGGGGCGCTTTCCCCAACCGGGGGGGGGGGGGAACCTCCGGGTCTCTCACCGCTTTGGAAACTACAGCATCGTTTGGCTTGCGCTCTTCTCCTCTGTTCGGTTCTTGCAGGCACTCGCCTCGCGGGCTCCTTGCGCATCCAAAAAATTAGCACAGGTTTCGCCAAAGGCCTTTTCTCTTGGCCAACCTCATTGGTGGTACCAGGCCTGCCCTTCCTAGATTGAGGCGTTTCAAACCAGGCGTCAGGGAGCTTCAGGTTGCCGATCACTTCGCCAGGAACGCCTTCCGGGTCAGGCAAAGCTCCAAGGGAAGAGGCCGTCGGTCAACAAGGCCCCGCCAACAGTCCGACGCACCCTTGGGACGGTGCAGGCAGTTGGTGGAATCGGTGCGGCACTGGAGCGCATATTCACAAGCAGCATCCAGCCCTTCAACTACGGCGGAAGTTTCCTGCGCGACAACGTTCCGGTGATGGTGTATCTTGATCATGGCAAAAGACGCTTTGACACGTCGTCACTTTTCTCAGCGTCTTGCCTGGATCTGCCAAGTAGCAGGCACCTACCAGACCCGTGGGGTTGTTCCCACCAGTTTCACCGAACAGGACGGGCAGGCCTGATTGCTGACTACGGCCAGCGGTTCGATCGGCAGGATCACCTTGTGGATGCCAAAGTCTCGGTGGCCCATCCTCTGCTGGCTCTACGTGCGAACGCAGCAAGGACGGGACTTCGCGGCCAGCCAAGAAGGTGGCAGCGAAGGGTGTTCAGCTGGCTGCTTGATCTGGTGCTGCATCCAAGCTTTGAAGGCACACCTGTGCTCTCTTTCGTGCCCGACTTGCGCCTTCATGATTGATCGGCCGATGGATGTCTGGGAGCGCCGCTGGAGTGGAGCGTTGCTGCCTCTACGGCGCCTCAAGAAGCTGTTGCCAGCTGAATGGAACTGGGGGCAGAAGAACAACAGAAGCCGGCTGCTGTGAGCAACGGCTGGGCCTGACGCGCCAGTGGATCCCACAAACTGCGCTCCTTTCCTGCTCAAGCATTACTTGGGTCACCAGCAAGGACCATGCAGGTTACTTGCGGCGCGCCCACCGAGCAGTACTGGCGAATTCAGCAAGCACCAAAACCGAGTTCAACGTTCAACCCCCAGGTGATCCCCGGATTGGGCTGCAGGACTGGCTGGAAGAACCGGGGTGGCTACCTGATCGCAATATGCCGCACCGGACGACCCCGATTTTCCGCTTCTACACCTGGGCCAATTCACCTCGCCTGCCCTGTTCGGCCTGCTGACCTCCCCCCAGCAGAGGGCCCTGTTCGGTTGGTCAGTCCAACCGCTCTGGAATGATGGCCCAGATGCCGATGCGGATCTGTCATCCCCCCATGGATGCTGCGGATTGGGCGACAAGACCGGCTCCGACCCCAGAACTGGCCGTGGAGTTACCACAACGGGGCCACTGGCCCAGTCTGCTCTGGTTCTACGGCAGCGCTCGACTCCTTCTGCATGGAACAGCTTTACCCGAGGCGACGTCCTGCTATGGGGCAGACCAAGGCCATTGCTGGAGAGTGTTTACTGGTCACAACCTGAACCAATTGCCCAGGGCCAGCAATGGCCGAGTACTTTGATGGGCCCACCGGCCACCTGGGTGGGGCAACAGGTCGCGCCCACCTACCAGACCTGGACGTATTGTTGGGGCTTTCCTGCTGTTTGCATCACTCTTGCCTGCGGGATTACAAGCCCAGGACGCTGTGCGGCCCTCAACCATTGATGGCCCCCCTGACCTTCAGTTGAGGCTGGGGTGAGCAGACGAGCCTTGAGTGACACACAAAAAAAACTGCGGCCCGCCGCAGTTTTGATCGGGGCAATGGTTGGTCCGAGTTGATCAGCCCCGCGTCTCAGAACAGGCCAGGGTCAGCGATTTTGGTCGATCGGCATGGCGGCACCGATGCGAATAATCGTTGAAGACCGTTCCAAACAGGAAAGCGGGCCATGGCACCGGGTTGCGGCGGAAACGGGATTCTGGGGAACTTGTTGAAGCTTCTTCAATGAAGGGATTCAACATCAAGCCAAGAAGGGAACCATTGTTTGCAGGGCGATGCCAAGCAAAACTTGTTGGGAACCACCCGCAGGATCTTTGGAATACCGGGTAGAGGTAAACCACTCGGGCGGAGGAATCTCCAACGGTGGTGCAATAAGGATCGGCCTGAATCACCCAGCATGGGCTGGGATCCGAAGGCCAGACCGGGACCACCACAGGCGATCGTTGCGAGGGATCACGACGGGAAGATATAGAGGAGGTCGTTCGGCCAGGCTGGCTCCCCGTAGTTTAGTTGTGCCCCATCCCTTGGCGAGCTTGGCGCGCAGGCTGGGGTCGCTGAGGTCGGCGCTTCTTGAGAATGTGGCATGACAGAAACCCAGGGCGGTTGGGAAGGGGACGACGCGTTGAAGCGAGGCTAAATGGGTCAGGACCAGAAGCGAAATGGAATCCACAACGGACCTGAAGATACCCTGCTTGCGGAATCATCAGGAAGTGCAGGAAGCATGAACCACGGCCCAAGAGCCACGGGCATCACAAAGGTGCTGAAGGCTGTAGAGCGCGTGAGGGTGGCTGACCAAACACTTTCACCGCCGCGAAGCACTCCACCATGAAATCGCCAACCACTGGAACGGCAGGCTGGAACTCCCGAGACGATCTGACGCCAGTAACCGGACCTGATCCCAAGGAAGGAATAACCAGTGACTCCGAAAGCCAACCGTGATCACAGCCATACCACACCGGTGATCCAGGTGAGCTCACGGGGGACGCTTGAAGCCCGCCGGTGAGATTCACACGCGAAAACGTGCAGGATCAGCAGTCAGCACCATCATTTGTGGCGCTCCAACGGGTGAAACGAACGGTATCAACCAACCGAAAACCACGTCCGTCCAAATACTGAACGGAGTGGTAGGCCTCGGCGACGGTGGGGCTTGTAGTAAATGTCATCGCGAAATCCAGTGCGAAACTGGATCAGGAAACAAACCACGTGATGCGCCAAGACAATTAAAAGATATTTGACGTGGGGCGGCACATTACTTTTGGAACGAGATATCGTCTGCGATCGCTGGGAGCTCAGGCGTTCCTCGAAAACCAGTCATAAACCGAGAGGAAGATTTGGCCGGCAGGGAGACGAATTCGCCCATGCAATGGATTGGAGGCGGTGGGTTGCCAGAGTCTACCGATGCGCTGCACGCCCGTATCCTGCGGCGAGGTTGGTTGCCAACGGCTCTGGCCCTGCTCATGGCGTGGCCATTTCTGGGTTCCAGCGGGCCCAGCCCTTCGCCTGAAGCGACACCCAGCAATCCTGGTGGTCGGAAGCTGGGAGGCTGGTCAATCAGAGCTACGTGGACCCCGATCGCTTCGAGGCGATTGCCGCTTGCGCCAACTGCCGGCAGAAAGCACTGGAGCAACCGATTCGCGACAGGTATGCCGCGCCTACGACGCCATCGCCTCCATTGCTCGCGGCCGCTTTGGCGATCCCTTACACCCGGCTGTCTCTGCGGCCGGTCGATTTACCAGGTTGCTGCGCTCCAGCACCGAATGCAGCCTCAAGCGGGCATTTGGCCTCCAGCTCGGGGCTTCAGCCCAGACGGGGACGAGGATCCTGGCAATCAACACCAATAGAAGGTCGCCGCCGCGCTGCGGGCATGCGTGACGGGCAGCCAGATCCTTGAGGTCGTAAGGGCAGTCAGCGAAGGCTGCCCTTGGGGGCGTCGAGCCCACAGCCGGCCGGCTGCGCGGAGGCCGCCTCGAATCCAAAGTGGAACTTCTACTGCTCACTTCCATAGAGGGCAGCAGCAGGCCGTTTTGGTGACTGGAGCGCGTAGCTGGACCTTGCAACCCGGTGTGGCCAGTCGGGAACTGGAGCTGTGCAGGGGCACCGCCTTGCTACCTACGCATCTACCAGTTCCAGTGGTAACCGGTGCCAGTGCAGGTCAAAGAAGCATTGATCGCGCTGCGTTCCGCCGCGTGGCAATTCGAAGGGATCTGATCCTGGGATCTACGCAAAACGATTCCGTGGTGGGCTGTCCGAGTCGGTGGGCTGTACAACTCTCCGTGGCGATGTGCTTGCTTCGGACGTGGAGCCGGTGGTGGAAACCATGATCGCCAGGGGCTCAGGGAACAGATCCGCACTCCCCGGCCTGTGGTGTTTCCGCCGGACCGAATTGCACCCTGGTTGAATGGCGGAACCGCCAGCGGCCAGCGAGATCTCTGGCTGTAGGGCCCTTCAAGACGATGGGCCGCTCCCTTGTTGTGTGGCAGCCCGTACCTTCTGGCAAAGTCTGATCCAGACCTTGATCGGCCTGGGTGACGGCCAGCGGGCTTGCCGTTTACCGTGGCGCGCTACCGTTGACGCCAAGCGGCCGTGGAAAGCATCCAGAACCTCGCTCGCCCCCGATCGTCTTTTGGCCGAGCCGGGCCACTCAAAACCCCGGCGCCACTTGATGACACCGTGTGCTGGAGAGGCCCAGCAGCGCAGCCTCGTGACCTGCTGGCACTCCAAGGGCCATGACCAGCCTGCACGTATCACGACCCCTTGCACGGCGGCCCATTCGCCTGGATCGCTCCCTGCCGGCCGAAGCCTGGTGTGGACCTGCTGAAAACGGGTTGCCCCTTCAGCTGGCTAGCGGCCGCATCCGCCAACTTCGGACCAGCCTTCCTGACCTTTCCAGGCGCCGAATTCCAGCCGCTCAACCCACAGCCTGCGGTTGCTGCTGCATTCTGGCCGCCGCCGAGCCCTGGCTGGGCTGAGGCGCCAACAACCGATCGGCCAGACATCCAAGGAGTGGCTCTCATGCCGCCGCCCTTCTGCCAGATCTCGGCACGCTCCGCTTCCAGCCACTCCGGGTTGAGGAGGATGTTTGGGCTGCGCCGATGAGGCAGATTTGGTCAGCGCGGCTAGGTTACGCGAGACCCAGCCCTACGGGACCGGCTGGAGGCTTTTGAACCCGGCTACGGCCAGGAGCGGGTGGCCGACCGTGCTCGAAAGCGGCTGCACAACTGCGCCGCCGTGGCCGCCTGGTCAGCAGTCAGCTCGACTGCGACGGCTGCGACTAAACTTGCTGCGGGACAGCCACAGCACCGGGGACCTGCTACGGGCCAGCTGGCACTCTCGAGCGATCCTGGCGGCCCGCTCTGCATGGCCCCCGACGGCAGCCTGGCGCTCCACCCCAAGGTCCCTGATTGGCCGATGGAGCAGTTACCTGGTGGTGCGCAATCTGATGTACAGGAGCGTCTACAAACCACCGCGAATTTGGACGTGGTCTGCAAAACTGGCTGTTTAACCAGGCGATCGCCACCGCCCGGGCCCTGGGCCCAGGACTAGTTTTTCGCCGACCGGTGGATGGCCCGCTGGCTCTTGGCATCCCGAGGCCATCGACGCTGCCCACCTTTTTAGGCAACGACGGACATCCCGCACCGGACTATCACCTTGATGCGCTGGCGGCAGGTGGAGACCCGAAAGCCCTGCGCACCTTCAGCCGGGCGCCTAGCTACGACCGCCAACTGCTCAAGGCCGATGTGATGTGGGACGGCTGGACCTGGCGGCCAACTGCAGCTCTTGCCCCAAGGCCCAGCGCTGCTCTGGAGCACGGCCGGCCCGGCCTGGATCCAGCCCTCTTGCTGCGCCCTGGCACCAGTGCGCAGAGCCAGGAGCTCCACCCTTATTAAGGTGGCCTGAGGCTGTGGGATGGCGAATCACTCCGGGTCTGTAGAGTGCTCCAACCTGGGTGGCCAGCCTGACTGACCGTGCGAATGGCCTGGTTGATCACCCGGCTGAAGTTGGTCGTCGCCTCAATGCGCGAAGAGCGAGACCTTGAGAGCCGGCGAATCCAGGGCATTCCTGCCTAAATGGTCGCCTTTCGGATTTGGGCGATAGGCTGCGCTTTTTCTTGCGGCGGCACGGCTCGGTCCTGTCCCATCACCGCTGCCTGCCGGAGTTGGACGCGTTCAGTTCGGGCGCGCTGTTAAGACGACGGTTGCTGCGGCCCCACGACCTGCGAGCAGCACTCCCCCCCCGGCGGGGCGTTGATTCTTGCATGCCAACCATCGGCGGCTCACCTCCGAGCTGCAGGGCCTTGCTGGCAAAATCGGCGCAGCGGCGCAAGTCCTGACCCTGTCGGCGTGGAATGCAGAAATACTGAAACCCCTGGTGGGCGGCGGCGGCCCTGGGGGTCTACCGCCAGCCGCTAGGAGCAGATCTCTACGCTCCACAACGCGCATATAGGCAACAGCTTCGTTTCGCTCGCAGGAACCATCGCCAGCAGCCAGTAATCCCCGCCTGACCCGTGACCATCCATCGCGCACACTTGCTCTCCGGCGATCACCTTCCATGGTGGAGGACGCTCGGTTGCTCTGTGATGTGGAATCCGGGCGCGCGGGCAAGCGCGCCGGACACGTGCTGGTCTGGGCCGCGTTGCGGGGGCATTGCCCACGCCGGCTGCCTGTGGCGATTGGCAGCGCACCGGTTCGTTGCTTCTGGGAGGCTGCGCCCGCTGCAACTGCGGATTTTCGCCGCCCGCCCCGATGGCCAGAGGCCCCCAGTGATCCTCCTCTCCGGCCGGGCCTGAGCGAGGAGGGCCCGCTCTGTCGGATTGCGTGATCCGCATCGGATCCAGCCCAGCGAACCTGGCTCGCTGGGGCTTAGCCTGACCCACCCCTTGGCAGCCGCCGTGACAACCGCTTTGAGCCGCACGATCCTGTCTGCCTCTGGATGGTGGGGTTCGGCAAGACCACCTCTGACCGCCAATCTGAGGCATCCGCCCTGGCTAAGGCAGGGTGCCAAGACACCGCTGTGCTGGGACGCCGACTTCGGCCTGCGCAACTGGCGATTTTGCTGCTGGGCCTGGAAAAAACCGCATCGCTGTACACCGCCCAGGGGTCTGGCCGAGAGCTGCCGGCTGGAGCAGGCTCCTGGTCAAACACAAGCAGTGAGCCCAAGCTCCGCTGCTGCCAGCTCGGCAATCCGCGCATTGCTCGAGAGCTACCCCCGCACGACATTTGAAAAGTCGTCGGTCGAGTGCTTGCGATGGAAACGCTTTCGAGTTCGTGTTGATTCGACTAGCCGGCCGGCATCGAAAGAGGCGTTCAAAAACGCGTGCCGGCCGCGGCAAGGAAGGCCCTCTTTTGTCCACCACACGGATCGAGTGCAGCGGGGCGCGACCGCGACCGGAGTGATTTGGCCTGCTCCGTAGACCCGAGAATCCACCGATCCAGGCTGGTTCTCAACGCGTGCACGAACAATGAATATGGTCAATCAGGAAAGATGCTGGCGGTCACGATGTCACCGACATTCCTGGCCCTGCCCCTGGATCGTGTCCTCGTGCTCGAAGTACGAACAGGTGATCGTCTCGACCAACGGATGTGAGCTCGCCTCACCTTGACGGCAAGGGCCGATCTCCGCTGGCCTGGTTACACGAACTGGCCGGCGGGCTGCGGGGCGAGGACGTTCGCTATCATCGACCCCAGGCAAGGAGTCGCAGGGCTTTTCGCGCCAGGCTCAGCCGGCGTGATGCAAACCAGAGATCTTCTGAGCCACGATTGACCCTGCGCGATTTCATCGAACAGTCATTTGCTGGGCCGTTCAGACCGCCAGCGCCACACCGCCGCCAAGCGGCTTCAGCTGGTGCCTTGCCCACGACCGCAGCGATCTCAACCTCCGAGCTTCGCCTTGTAGCAATTGCGGCGCGAGTTCTCGAAGTGGCTCGCGGTATGTGGAATTTCGGACCTGAGGAAGTGGATGTGAGCTTGGTAAACCGAGGAACGGTTGACGGCCTGGTGGGCCAACCTGCCGATCAAGCGGGCCCGCCCCCACGCCACTGAGGCTGGCTGAAGCAAGCCGATCCTGAGGGCCGGCCGAAGGCGCGCCACTGACATCCGACTTGACACGGCGACTGCTTCGGGCCTGAGCCGGCCCGGCTGACAGCCTTCTGCGGCCGGTGGAAACCCTGGAGCCAGTTGCCCGCTTCGCCGATGCCTTTCGCTCCTCCCCAGCTGGTTGGACCAGCCCGACCCGGCTTGTCAGCAACTTGCAGAGCGCTCAGCCCCGCCGAGCAAAAAGGTGCTGGAGCATTCTTGCGCCCAGGGGCTCAGCAACAGGCCATTCGCGCGGTGCTCGTTCTCAGGCCACCGCACGGTTGGAGAGCGCCATTGTCTCCAGCCTGCTGGCCCAGACCGCCTGCGGCAAACCGGGCAGCCAGCTTGCTGCCTTTGGGCTCTGGCGCGAGCGATAAGCTGGCGCGCTTGGCCGGTTAGCTCAGTGGTAGAGCCAGCCGCTTTTGTTTAAAGCGAAGGCCCATCGCGTTCAAATCGTTAGGCCGGCTTCCTTGACCAGGAATCGCCGCGCGGGACTCCCCACCAGCCACCCACTTGCTCTTTGCCATGCTGCCTTTCCCTGGCCACTGCCTGCTCGAACGTTCCTTGTTGCTGACGTGCTGGGCCAGGCTTCTTGGGGTCTTGCAGCGCCGCAAACCTGGGGTTCTCAACTGCTGGCCCATGGACGTGAGTCGACTGGGTGATCGCTTTTCGTCTTGCTGGCGGCCCGTCGTGGTTTGTATACCCCGATTCTCGAAAAAACCCTTCCAGATCGCACAGCCGACGCGGGCCTTATTTGCCGATTCCGATCCCCCAGGCCGTTTGATCCTCACGGCAATCAGTGTATCTGGTTTCTCGACCCAGGCCCTGATTTGCTGTGGCGATTTCCCAGCTCTCCGACGCGAGCCCACCCTCCAAGTCGGCGCGATGGAGGAGATGCAGCACCGAATGACCACCCCCGCCATCATGGTTGTGTTTGCCATTTCTGTAATGGCTCGTTCACCGGGGCCTGCTTGCCTGGGCATTGAGACAAACCCTTTGGCCCTGATTGTTCGCCCATCGCAAACCAGTGCTGCGCCGGCTTGTTCGGCGCCATGGCCGCCGAACCGTCTCAGCCTGCAGGCTGGTGGGCCCCTACCGGCATTTGCACTGCTTCATGGATCGGCTCTCGTCGCCCTGCACGTTCCTTGGCTCCTCGAATGGGCTGGTCACCGCGCTCGGGTTGCTGACCGGAGGAAAGCCGCCCGGGCAGGCACCTTCGTCTGGTTGCTGCTCGTGCTCCATGGCGCTGTGAACTCCGGCTCTGGTCTGCCAAGACCTGGATTAAGCCTTACGTGGCCCTCGAAGTGTGGGTCTGCGCCTCCTTCCTGCTGATCGTCGGCCCCCCAGAGCGCCAAGAGCCTCTGGATCGGCCTGCGGTTATCTGCTTGTGGGCAACCACCGCTCGATGCTGCTGTTCCTGATCGGAACCGCGCAGGTGTA
>Ga0163217_1083709_pt1 | contig 14736 bp, 5 predicted proteins | sample SynspAceP_FD_185933 | JGI IMG/M metagenome (GOLD analysis project Ga0163217, IMG submission 185933) | Saline lake microbial communities from Ace Lake in Antarctica - Synechococcus sp. Ace-P (PacBio error correction) | ecosystem: Environmental > Aquatic > Non-marine Saline and Alkaline > Saline ... | reverse complement strand
ATGTCACCCACCACGAACCGCGTCGATTATGTAGAAGGCTGACGCCCGCTGAGCAGGTTCTCCACGGATCGTTTCTGGGCGCCCGAAAACGATGGCTGGCTGCCGCTCCGATAAAGCCACCGCGCGTGGCCCAACACGTGGAAGGGACGCCCCCAGCAACCGGAGGATCGCCAGGGTGATCAGCACTAACACCACCGTTCCGCATCAACTTGTCGGCAACGTCGAAGAGAAAACAGGCGATCCCTGCTGGCAGGGTGGGCAGGAGCTGGGCGGAAAACGATCAAGCCCTTGCGCAGCAGCTCCGATCTGCCAGCGCAGCACCGTCCAGATCAGGCCGATGTCTTGACCGCGTGTCCGGCAGCTGCGCCCATTGAGCGGTGTCGGCAGGCTTGGCTGGCGGGGCAGGCAGCCTGCCAGCCAATACTGAAGCTGGCAGCGACAACGGTTTGAGACAAAGACTGAGCTGCTGCGCAACAGCAGCGGGCCCGCGCCAGTGAACCCGGCGAGAAACGGCGGGCCAGCAGCTCCAGCATAACCAGAGCCGCCGGCGAGCAGGCAGCGAGGATCGGAATCTGTAAGATCGAAAGGCAGAAGCGTCATTCAGATGTCGGTGAAGTGGGTGGGGCCAGAGCGATGGGGCCAGGTTGTCATGACTGCCGTTCGCCTGATGCGCCACCAGCTCCCAGAGCCGGTCGTGACCGAGCCGCCCGAGGGCCGACCACGCTCCAGCGGGCGGCGCCGTGAACGTCCGTCAAGCCCAGTCTCCCAGGTCGGTTTCGCGCCGACTCGCCGCCCAGCAAGCCGCGGTGGCCACGACAACGACCCAGGCGCTGCAACGCATCCCTGGCCACGCGGCTGGCCGCCAGGCTCGCGCCGCAGTTCCCAGAGCACCCGTTGCAACGCGCAGGGGCCAGGGCCCCCATCAGGCGAAGCCGGTTTCACAGGCTTCGAGCTCCAGGCACTCCACCCCGGCCTGGAAGAAGCCGGCGGCGGCTGTGGGTCGCAGGGCAGGCCCGTGGGGCCACCAGGGTGGGGGCCACGTCTGTCAAAAGAAGCGGCGCCGGGAAGATCCAGCTTGGCGCTGAGCACCACCCGCAGCGGCTCGGAGCGAACGCCGGCCACGGCTGCTGTGAGCAGTGGGTCATCGTGCGCGCACCGTGCCGCCGCCGACGATCACCGCATCACAGCCGGCGCCGGCAGCCGAGTTGAACCCATGGCGCGCCTTCGGCGGGGCCCACTGCATCCATTGGCTGGTGGCCGTTGCGGCAGGGCGGTGCGTTTCCATCCACACTCCATCGCCCACTTGCAGCAGGCCCAGGGGCGGCCGTCTGCGCACCCGGTGGCAGGAGGCCCGCGTTCAGCCGCAGCGCTTCGCTCTGCCGGACCGCCTCTAATTTCCACCTTCAATTCCAGCGGCCCCGCAATTGGGCGAGGCCTGCGCCGGCCATCCGGGATCAGATCGGCCATTGCCCACACCACCCGGCAGATGCCGGCCGGCGTATCACCCGCCTCACTGCAGGGGGCGTGCGCCGTGGTGCAAGCAGGCTCCAGCTCACCACCAAAGGTGTTCGCCCCCGCAGGCGCGTCACCCGCTGACCCAGGCACCCACCTCGGCGTGGGGCGCCCCGGCTCTTGGCGTGGAAGCCTTCCCCCACCAGCGTGCCATCGGCGGGCCAGGCCACCACCGCCACCCCCACCAGCGGTTGATTGAGCTGTGTGCGGCCTCGCCGAGCGCCGCCAGCTGCAGGGCCGCGGTCCAATCCAAGCGCTGCCAGACCGCTCACCCGTTTGCTTCTCGCCGCTCGATATTCACCGAGTGGCCCAACACCAGCCTCAGCCCATGAAAAACCCGTGCAGAAAGCCACGGCTAACGTTAGTCTTTCACCTGCCGCCATGGACGCCAAGCTCAGACGTTTCAACAGCGGGAACTACAGCTTGGAACGCCCATCAATTGCCGCCATTCCTTGACCACATAGGGGGCACCGCCAGCTCGTTAATGGCACCGGGGGAGCTTCAAGCGCAGCGGCCGGTCTTGGGAAAGGGATCGGCCCAGGCAATGGTTCAAATCGAATTCCGCCGCGGCCCGAGCCGGCCACAACCGCCGCTGGGAATTCTCCAGGGTGAGTCGTCCAAGCTCCAGCGAAGGGGCCGGAAGCGCACCGGCAGCTGGGGGGGGCTCAGCCGCAAGTTGCCGGGAAGCCACCAGGCGCAGACGCAAACGCCACCCCCAGGCGGGGCCCGCGCGGGTAAAGCCACCAGCGCCAGCGCGGGGCGGCGAGGGCACGCAAGCGGGCAAGGCGGCCGCAGCACCGGCGAGCCGGGGGCAGGGCGGGGCGGCAGCGGGGCCAGGGCCAGTAGCCGCCAGGCACCCGTGTGGGGAAGGACCACCAGGCCAGCAAACGGGACAGCAACAGGGCGAGCACAGGAGCAGGGGACGGCAACCACGGGCACCAAGGCCGACCCGGGAGGCCAGGGGTCGGGATGGGGCAGGCGTCAGGCGTGCGCGGCGCAGGGGCCCGCCGGCGCCTCGGGAAGCGGCGGCCAGGCCGGGGCGGGCCCAGAGGGGCCCAGAGCGCCAGCGCCCGCAGTAGGGGCAGGGCGCGGAAGGGGCCCGTCGCCGGAGCCGCCGCGGAGGACGGAACGGCAGTGCCGCCGCCAGTGACACCGTGGGCCCACCGCGCGCCGGACCGCCAGGGCGGGGCCGTGGCCGCCCAGCAGCGGGAAGAGGCGGCAAGCCGAAGGGATGCCGGGCCCACACCGGCAAGGGGAGGGGGCCGCCCGGAAGCCAGCGGCGGGGCCGGCGCGGCCAGGCCGGGGCCAGCCCCAACCGGCCGCCGCGAAAGTCGCGCAAAAGCAGTCCGTCCGCGAAGGGCGACGAGCGAGGAACGTGAGCGCGCCGCCGGCCACACCGGCGGGCAGGCCCAACAGAGCGGCGGAAAAAGCCAACCACAGAGCGCCGGCGGCCAGCACCACCGGACGGGCCGCGCGCGGAGCAGCCGGGGAGACGCCCCGGGCCAGAGCAGGGCAGCGAAGGGGGCGCGCGAGGGCGCCACCAACCTGCCGAACGCCCGGGGGCAGTGCGCCGGGGCGAGCCCAGCGCCAGCCGGCAGCGGGGGCCAGCGCCGGGCCGCCGCCCAGCGCCGCGGAGCCAGAGGGCGCCGCAGGAGGCACGCAACCCCCGGGCAGGGGCCAGGCGGCGAAGGCGGGGCCGGGGCGGCCGCCGGGGGCGGAAGCCGGCGGGGCAGCAAAAGGCGGAGGGAGCGCAGGGCGGCGACGCCGCGGCCAGCAAGACGGCAAGGAAACGCAGGTCGGCGCCGCCAGGGCGCAGCGGGAAGCGGCGCCACACCGGCAGCACGAAAGCGGAGGGCCAGGCGGGCCAGAGGGGCAGGCCGGGGAGGGCGGGGGAGTGGGCCAGTCGAAGGACGGCGCATGCGGGGCGCCGAAGGGGCGGGGGGGGGCACCAGCCAGCGGGCGGGCGCCGCACCCGCCCGGGCCCGGGGGGAAAGGACCAGCCGAGCGGGCGGGAGGGGCACGCCGGCCGGAGGGCGCGCGCAAAAGCTCGCAGCACCGCCGGGCGAGTTCAGGCCAGAGCGGCAGCAGGGCAAAGGGAGGCCAGAGAGGCGCACCGGCGAGGCTGGCGGACCAGGCCGGAAGCGAGGCCACGCGAAGCACCCGAAGCGGACCCACCCGGAGCCGCCGGACCAGCGGCCGGCAGAGCGCGGCCGCCGCGGGGCAGGGCGGAGGCGCGGGGAAGAGGGCAGAGCGCAGGCCGCGGGCAGGGCGCGGCGCGCCAGCACCGGGGGCGCCAGGCGGCGAGCGGCGGGCGCCAGCGGGGCCAGGCGGCGGAAGCCGCGGGGCGAGCGCCACGCGGGGGCGCCACGGGCGCCGAAGTGGGGCGGGGGAAGCGGCGCAGCCCCCGGGCGGGGGCGAAGGCGGGGAGCGGGCAGGGCCCAGCGATCACCAGCGGCAAGTGCGAGCGCAGCGCCCGGCGCCAGCCGTAAAGCGCAGGGCCAGCGCCGCGCTGGCCGGGCGCCGGCGGGGCGGCGCCGGCGGGGGCGCGGGCGGAAGCGAGCCAGCTGCGGCTAAAGGCGCCCAGAGGGCGCGGCCAGCGCCACGGGCAGCCCAGCGGCGGGCAGCGCAAGCACGCCACCCCGGCAGGGCGGGCGGCACCGCCAGACACCACGGGCCGGCGCCCGCCGCCAACGGCGGGCGCGCCCGCCCCCGCCAGCAGGCACACCCGGGAGGGCCCGGGAGCAACGGCAAACGGGGGCCGGTCCCGCGCGCGGCCGAGCGCCGGCAGTGAGGGGGGCGCCGGGCGGGCCGGCAGCGCGGAAGGAACGGAGGCGTAGGGAGCGGGGGGGGGAACCAAGCCCAGCCGGGGGGCGCCAGCGCAAGCAGCAGCGACAAGGGCCCAGGGGCGCGGCGGGGGAGGGGCCAACCGCCAACGGAACACGCCCACCGGGGAGCGGCGGCGCGGGGAAGCACCCTGGCAGAGCGGACGGAACGCCGCGACAGCCAAACCGAGCGGGGACACACCCGCGGGGCGCGACCCAGCGCAGGCGCAGGGATCGGGCGGCAGAGGGCCGGGCGCGGCGCAGGGGGCGGGGCCGGGTACCACGGCCAGCGCCCAGGGGGGCCGCGCCGGGCGCCGGGCGGCGAAGCAAGCGGACGGGGAAGCGGCACGCGGCGGCGCGGGGCCAGGCGGGGCGCGGCGGGGGCCGGCGTGGGCGAACAGGGCGAACGGGCAAGCCGCCAGAACGCCGAAACCAGTGGGCACCGCCAGCGAGAGGGCCAGAGAGGGGGACCGGCCAGCGGGGGCACGGCCGAAGCAAACCGGCGCCGAAACCACCCAGGGGCAGGCCGTGGGGGGCCGGCAGCCAGGGGGCGGGCGTAGAACGGGACGGGGGGGAAGGCGCCTCCCAGCCCAGGCCGAACGCGCGGCCAACGGGCCGCCGGGCCGGAGAGGGCGGGCGGGAGCCGCGGCGCGCAGCAGGGCGAGAATGCGGAAGACCGGGAAAGGCGCCCATGCTGAGCCAGGGAAAGGGGATGGCAGGCGGGGCAGAAACGGAGCAGACAGGGGGCCCCAAAGCGGCGCAGGGGGGGCGGCGGACGGGGGCGGCGCACGGCCGGAAGCGAGCAGGGCTAGCAAGGGGGAGGCCGAACGCACCAGGGCGGGAGAGCGCAGCACCACTGCGCGGGGGCGCTCCAGCCAGATGGCCCGGGGTCACCCGCGACGCCACGCCACCCACCCCGGCGCCGTCCAGGAGCGCAGCGCCCCCGACGGCCCCCAGGGCCAGCACCAGGCAGGGAGGCGCGGCGGCGGGCGAGCGCCAAGGGAGGACAGCGGCAGGCAGGCAGACAAGCCGGCCGGCAGCCAGGGCGAGGGGACCGGCGAAGCCAGGGAACAACGCGCCAGGCGGGAAGGGAGCGGCACCGAGGCCGCGGCTGGAGCTCCCGCGCGGCCCAGGCCCGGGGGCGGGGGCACAGGGCCCAGCGGTGGGCGGCACCCGCCCGCCGACGTGAGCGGGCGGGGAGGGCCAGGCGGAGCGGCACAGCAGCGGCAGGGGCCCGAGGCAGTCGGAGCCCGGGCGGGCGAGCTCGCCCGGGCGGGCGGGGCGGGCCACGGGGCGGCGAGGGCCAGCGGCGAGCCGCGGGCGGGGGGCGGCAGCGGGCGGCGGCTGGGGCAGCAGACCCAGCAGAGCAGCTGCGGGGGCAGCCGGCACCGGGCAGCCGGGCAGCGGCGGGCGCGCGAAGCGCAGGCCGGGCAGGACGCCGAGCGGGAGGCAGGCCGCACGGCCGCGAGCCCGGAACCCGGGCCCGCAGGCGGGCAGCAGGCCAGCCGCCCGGGCGGGGCGCCCGAGCCGGGCCGGGGCGGGGCCGAGGAGGGGGCGGCCGAAGGCGCGGGCGGCCGCGGGGAAAGCGGCCGAAGGCCGGCGGCGGGGCGAACCGGGCGCGGCCAGCCCGACGAGATGGGCGGGGCGCCGGGGGCGGAGGCGGCCCGGCCCGCCGAGCGCGACCGCGGCAGCGGGGGGCGGGAAGCGCCGAGACCCCGCCCCGCCCGAAGCCGGGCGAGCCGGCCGCGGGCGGCCGCGACGACGGCCGCGGGGCGGCAGCACCCGAGCGCCCCGGGCCGGGGAGGACCAACTGGCAGGGGCAGCGGGGGCCGAGCGGAGGGCCCCCGGACGGCGGGCGCGGGGGACCGGGGCCGGGGGGGGCGCGAGCGGGCGGGAGGCCCGGCGGCGGCGCCCGAACCGGGGGCGGGGGCGGGGAGCGGCGCGGGCGTGGCCGCCGCCCTGAGCACCGCCAAGCCCAGCGACGGGGCGGGCAGCCGGCAGGGGGCGCGAGGGCGAGGCCCGGGAGTCGTGATGGGGGGACCGGGGCGGAGACACCCCCCCGCCCGGCCCGACCCCGACCGGGGGGTAGCGGGGAGGCGGGGCGGGCAGCGGGGCCCCGGGGCGGGCAGCCCGGGGGAGCGCCGCCGGCCCGCGGGGGGGGGGGCCACGGGCGACGGGGAGGCCCCGGGCGAACGGCGCCCCCTGCGGGGAGCGGCGGGCGGCAGGGGCAGGGGAGCCAGCACCAGGCCGGGCGCGGGCAGCCCGGGCCGAGGGCACCCGCCGGGCGCCGGTCAAGCGGGCGGGGCGGAAGGGCGCCGGGCCAGCGGAGCAGCACCGGGCGGCCCGGACCGGAGGCCCAGCCGGGCCGCCGGCACCCCCAGCCAAGGGCGACAATAATCGCCGCGGCGGGCCCCGGAAGCGATAGCGGGGCAGGGCCAAGCGCGGGCAGGGAGGGGCCGCCGCCGCGATGGCGAGGACCCGGCCGGCCCGCAGGAAGAGCAGGGCGAGCGGGGAACCAGGGGGCGGGGCAGCCAGAAGCGCAGCGGCGCCGCGGCGCGAAGCGAAACCACAGCCCGGCAGCGCGCCAAGGCCGGGCGGGGCAGCAGGGCCCCAAGGCGAACGGGCGGGGGCGCGGCACCTCCAGCGGGAGACAGGGGCCGGCGCCGCGCCAAAGCACCACGGGCGGCGAAGCGGCAGGAACGGGGGGGGGGCGCCGGGGGCGGCGGCGGGCGGCGGAGCGGAGCAACCGCGACACGGACAGGCGCGGACAGCCCCAGAACCGACAAGCCCAGGCCAGACGCTCGCCAAAGGCCCGGACGGCCAGGGCGAGACGGGCCGCCAAGGGCAGGGCAGGCGCCGCGGGAGGCGGCGGCACAGAGCAAGAAGCCCCGCCCGCGGCAAGGGTGGGAGGCAGCCGCGGGCGCCGCCGCCGCCGCGAGCGGGGGGCGCAGGGAGCGCACAGAGGACCGCGACCACGGGGCTGCCGGCGGGCGGCCGGTGGCGCTCCCCCAGCGGCGCGCAGCAGCAGGCCGGCCGAGCACGGCGCCCGCAGGGCGCAGCAGCACCAGCAGCAAGGGGGAACGCCCGGGCAGGGAGCGCGAGCAGCCGGCCAGCACGGCGCAACCGCGCGCGACCGGAGCAACCCGGAGAGCGCCACCGGGAGTGGGCGGCGGGCTCAACGGACAGGGGCGATGACGGCGCAGGCCGCAGGGGCGAGCGCAGCCGCAGCAGCAGGGCGCGGGAGCAGCCGAGGAGAGCCAGAAGGCGGCGGCGCCGGCGGCGGAGGGCAGCGGGAGCGGCCCGCGAGGCGGGCGGGGGCAAGAGCAAGCAAGAGGGGCACGCCGGCAGCGGCAGCGCCAGGGGGGGAGCAGCGCAAGCCCGGGCGCGGCCACAGAGCAACAACCAGGGCAGGCGGGGCAGGCAGGGCACCAGGGGGGCGAGCGGGAAACCGGAGGCGTCCAAGCCGCGCCGCCCGGGGCGCCGCGGGCAGCCCCACCAGAAGAGCAGGGGGCCGGGGTCAGCGGCGGCCACGGGCGGGGCGCGCCCCGCGGGCGGCGACCGGAGGATCGAGCGGCCCGGTGCCTAAGGGGAGGACCCCAGCCCAGCGGGGGCGCAGCACCGGGAAGAACGCAGGGGCGGGGGAAGGCGCACGAAAGCGGCCGGCGGGGCGCGCGCCGGAGCAGCACCGAGCCGCCGGCCAGACGGAGCAGCCGCGCGGCCAGGGCCACCCAGCAGCAGCCGCGCGGGGGGGCCGGGCAACACGCGGGACGGCGCGCGAGCACGGAACACCAGGGACACGCGAGCAGAGAGGGGGGGGCGAGCGGGGAAGCGGCAGGACCGGCAAGGCGGGGAGGGAGCACCGGCCCACCGCCACGGAAGCGCGGAGGCGGGGAGCCGGGCGGCGGCGAGAGAGCACCCCAGCGGCGGAGAGGTCCCCGGCACAGGGCACCGAGGGCAAGGCGAAGGGAACAGGCGGGGGAGCGCGCGCCGAGGCAAGGGCCAGTCGCGGGGAGGCAGAGCACTCTGCCAACGGCGCGGCGCACCGCGCAGTCACGCGCAGCACCAGCAGGGGCGGCGCGCGACACGCCCAGCGGCCCGCCGGCAACGAGGGCAGGGCCCGCGGCGAGCGGCAGGCAGGGAGGGCGGCCCCAGAAAGCCCAGGGGCCGGGGGGAGCGCCAGAGCGGCACACCGAGCGGGCGGGCTCGCGCCGCGGAGAGGACGGGGCCGGCGCCAACGAGCACCAGCGCCAGAGCCAGGCGCGGGGGAACGCCGCCGGCACGCAGGCCGCGGGAAGCCAAGGGGCCGGAGAGGGGGCGGGAGGGCAAACCAAACCACGCCGCCGGAACGGCGCACCCGCAGCACGCGGGGGCCGGCCGTCACGGAAAGGCGGCGGCAGAGGGGCGGGGCCGCGCACGGCCAGGGCGGGCCAGCGGGGGACGGCAGGCCGACGCAGGGCCACCGAGCGCAGGCGAGGAAGGGGCGAGGGGAGGGGGCGCCCCGAGGGCAACGGCGGCAGAACGGCGCGAGGAAGCGGAATGCGAGGCGGGACAGACGCCGGAGGGCAGCGGGCCGGGGCGGACCAGGGCAGAAGCTCGCGCGACACCCAAGGCCTGGCGGCGAAACCGCGCCAGCGGGCCGGAGCCCAAGGCCCAGCGCCGGCGAGCACGGCGGGAGCGGACCAGTGCCGCAACCCAGCACGGCGAGCCAACGGCCGCGCACGGCACAGCCAACCGCAGCCGACGGGCAGGGAAGGGGAAAGGAGCGGGCCCGGAAGCGCCTACCGGCAGAGCCCGCGAAGAACGGCGGCAAAAAAAGGGGGGACGGGGCCGCGCAGAGGCGGAAAATAGCCAGACCGGCAGGCAATCGCCAATACACCGCCACCGGGGGGAACACCGGCGAGTGGGGAGCCACCGCAGCGCCGCCGGGAAAGACCCGGCCGGGGCCACGAGCCGCACCGGCGGGCGGGCGCGCAAGGGCGGAGCGGAACCGGGGAGGGGGGCGGGCGCAGCAGGGGGCGACGCAGACAGAAGAAAACGGGCCGGCAGGGCCCGGGCCGCGGGGAGCGGGCGGAGGGGAGGGCGGGAAGGGGAGTGGGGGCGCGCGCCACGCCGGGCCCGCGGCGACCGAGAGCCCAAGCCGGAAGAGGGCGGACGAGGCCGCGGACCGGGGCGAGCAGGGGGGAGGCGGGGACAGCCGGCACGACCGGCGCGGTGCCGGGACGCAAGGCGGGCACCCCGCCAGCGGCGGCGCCAGCACAGCCCGGGTGCCAGCCACCCAACCGCGCGGCGAGCAGCGCCGGGAGGGGGGCCGGCAGCGGGGGGCGCGGGACCCACCAGGGGTACGGGCCGCGGCCGGAAAGCCGCCCCAGGGCGCCAAGCACCGCCGAAAGCCGGCCGGGGGGCCGAGCAGCCCGACCCGCAGGGGCGCGAGAGCGGCCAAAGCCGCCGGGCGGCCGGGAGCGCGCCGCCCGGCGGCGGCCAGGCGGGCGAGGGGCGCGCGGAGCGGCGGGAGGCGGAGCGGGGCGCGCACGGAGCGGGGGCAGGAGGGGGCGGACGGGACGGAGGTGAGGCGGCGACAGAGCGAGGCGGCCCCAGAACGAAGAAGCCGGCGAAGGGGGCGCGGGCGACGGCGGCGGGCGCGCGGACGAGGGCCCGGCGGCGGAGCCGGAGCAGCAAGGACGAGGCGAGCGGCGCTGAAGGAGGCGGGCCCGGGGCGCGAGGGCCGGGCGAGGGGCCACCAGGTCACGGGGGCGGCCCGGACCAGGAACGGGGCCGCCACGTGGCCACGGGCCGGGGACCAGTGGCAGGCCGCACGGCGGGCGGAGCGGGCCGAGGCCCGGGGGCGCCGGGGGACGGCCGGGGCCGGGCAGCGGCACCCCGGCACGAGGCGGCAAGGGCGCGCGGGCCGGCGGCGGGAAGACCCCGGAGGCGGGGGGGGGCCGGAAGCACAGGGCCCCAACCCGGGCACCGAGAGGGGGCGAGGCAGGCACCGGGCGCGGCGAGGGAGGCACCCGGAGGGGGGCCGGGCCCGGGCGGGAAGCAGCGCCGGCGGCCAGGGGGGACGCCCAGCGCGGCCGCGCCACCCCGGACCCGGGAGGGGGGCCGAGCGCAGGGGGCCGGCCGGCGGGCCCGCCGGCGGCGGCGGAACCGGCACGGGCCGGCCCGCCCGGCCGGCGGAGAGGGCCCGGGGGCGCGGGGCCGGGCCGGGCGGGGCGTGCGCGACAGCGGACAAGGCGACAAACGCCCGACCCGCGCGGGCCGCACCGACGGACGGGCGGCCGGGAGAGGGGCGAGCGGGAGGCGCGGCACAGCGGGGCCCGGCGGACGGGCTCCACCGGTGGGCCCAGAAGCCAGGCCGGGGGGCCGCCCGCACCCCCCGGCAGCCCGAACGGGGCGGGCGGAAGCGGGGCGGAGCGGCCGCGCGGCCGGCCAGGCCCGCGCGGCCGGCCCGGGCACCCAGCGCGGGGGAGGAGGGAGCCGAAAGCGCCAGCAGCGGAAAGAACGGCGGCCACAGGCGGCGCAACAGCGCAGGAGGCCGGGACACCCGCGGCAGCAGCCAGAGGCGGACGCAAGACCGAGCAGGGGAAGCAAAGAGCACCGGGGGGGGGCGCAGGCACCGAGAGCATGGGCGAGTCGAGGGGAGCGGCAAGCCCAGCAAAGCGGCCGCGGGCCAGGCGGGCACAGCCAGCGGGGCCCCGAAGAAACCCCGGCAACCGGCAAGCGAGGCCGGCACAAAACAGGCGGCCAAGCCAGGGGCCGGAGGCCGCAGCCCGCCAGGCGGAGCCCGAACCAGGGACGAGGCAGCAGGGGCGGGGGAGGCAGGCGGCGGGGGGCGCCGCGGCGGGCGAACCGGGACGGGCCAGGGGCGCGCGCCGCAGCGGGCACCGGCCAGGCCGGCCACAACGACCAGAAGCAGGCAGCAAAAACGACATGGGGGGGAGAGACAGCCCGCGGCCCGAAGCCCCAGCGGGGCCGAGGGGAGGGGGCCCGCCAGCCGGCCGCGGAGGGGGAACAGCAACACCCCGACCACACCACCCCAGGCCAGGCGGGTCCAGAACCCGCCCCAGCCGAGGCGGGAGGGCCGCCGAGGACCCGCGGAAGAGCGAGCGGGGCAGCCAGCGGTGGCAAAACGGGCGGGGGCGACCCCAAACGGGCCACGGCCCCAGGGAAAGAGGGAGGCCACCAGGCCCGGACGCACCGCGGGAGGCCCCGCGAAGCCCCCCGGGGACGCGGCGACGCCCACGCCCGGCGCGCGGCAGGGGAGGCGGCGGCCACCAGGGGCACCGCCGCGGGAGGAGCCGCGAGCGCCGCCGACCCGGCGCCGGGCGGGGCCCACGGGGCCAGGGTCGGGCCCCACCCCGCGGGCGGCGCCAGGCGAGCCCAGGGCGAGGCGGGAGGGGCCACCGAGAAGTGCGGGCGCGGCGGGGGCCCGAGGCAGCCAGCAACGGGCGGGGGCCCGGCACCACGAGCGGCGCACGGACGCCAGAGGCGGGCGGGGGAGCAGGGGCGGGGAGGGCAAGGGGAGGCCCGCGAGGGGGCCTGCGGGGAGAACGGCCGCGGCGGGGGGGGCGCAGCGGCGGCGGCGCCGAGCGGCCAGGCCATCGGCCACCGCAGGGGCGGCGGGGGCACGGGGGCCCAGGTGCTCGGGGGAGGGCGAGGAGCGGGGCAGCCAAGCAGCCGCAGCCGGCGGCGCCCGGCGCAGGAAACAAATCAGCGAAGCCACCCGCGGGCGGGAGCGCCCCGACCGCGGCAGCGCCCGGGGGCGGCGGCCCCCGGGGGGCGGGGGCGCCGGGCGGGCCACCGCCAACCCGCCAGGGGTCGGGCGCAAATGCCGCCGGCGGAAGGTGGCGACGCCGCCTGGGCGCGGCCGGGGGGGCCGCAGCGGGCGGGGCGGACGGAGGGCAGCGGGGAGGAAGCGCGGCCGCCAACCCCACCGGGACCGCGGGCCGCGTCGGCCGGGGAGGGCACCGGCGGAGCGGAGCGGTGAGGGCGCGAAGCCAGGAGGCGGGAGAGGGGAGCCAGGGGCCCGGCGGGCGCCAGCAACAGGCGGGGCGACAAGCGCGAGGAGCGCGGGCCCAGAAGCATGGCCGACGCCCAGCAAGCCCGCCAGCGGCGCACGGCGGGAGCCGGCCGGGGTAAGGGCAGCCGGCGGGGGAAGCGGGGGGGAGCCCCAGCGGAGAACGCGCCCGCAGGCCGCCGAGCAGCAGAAGCCGGAAGCAGGGCCAGAGCTGGAGGGGCCGCGGCGGCCGCAGCGGGGGGCAAGCGGCCACCGGAAGCGAGGGGAAGCCAACGAGGACAGCGCGGCACGAGGCGGGGCGCGGGGGAAGCCGCGCACAGCGCAGCGCCACCCAGAGCCCAGCCCGGAGGGCAGCCCGGGAGGCCACCCGAGCCACCCCGGCCCCGGAACGACAGCAGCGGGCGGCGCGTGGAGCGACGCCAAACCGCGAGCGCGCCGCGAGGGCCGGCGGGGAGGCGAAGACGGGGGCCGGGGCGGCCGGGAGGCGCCAGGAAGCGGGGGGCGCGCAGCAAGGACAGGGCGCCAAGCGGGGCGGGGGCGCGGCCACCGCGCCAGCGACAAAACGCGCCCGCCATCAGCGCCAGCGAGGGCGGCGCCGCCGGTCACACCCCGCCCAGGCAGGAGCGCAGCCCCAGAGCAGGGGGCCGCCAAGCCGTGCCGCGGTGGCAGGAAGCCCGGCGGGCGGGAGAAAGGCGGCCGCAGCAGCGCCCCGGGCGGCCGCCGAGGCCGCCAGCCGGCGCGGAGGCCCGCGACGACGGGAGAGGCGGGAGCGGCGGGCCAGCGGCGGGCAGCGCGAACAGCGCCGCCGCCAACGCGCAAGCGAGCAGCGGGAGCGAGCACCGAGCCAGCGGAGGGCGCCGCGGCGGCAGCGCGGAAAGCCACGGGGGCCGCAGCCCGGGAGGACGGGGGTCGGCGGGCGGCAGGAACGCGCCAAGCAGGCCGATGGACCAACAGCGCCGGAGCGAGGCCGCGCCGCGCCAGCCGGCGCCCGCCAGGGGGGCCCGGGGCAGCGGCAACACCGGAGCGAGGGCCCGGCCGGGAGGCCGAGGGGTGCCACCGCGGCCAGGGGACCGGCCCCCGGCCAGCGCCCGGCGCCGGCGCGGCCGCGACCGCGGAGCGGGGCGCAGCACCAACCGCCGGGAGCAGCGCCAGGCCGCCGGGGGCCGACGGCGGCGAGGGACGGCGGGGGGGGGCCGGGCCAGCCACGCCACCAAGCCGGACGGGAGGCCGGGGGGGTCCGAGGGGCGCCAGGCGGCACGGCGACCAGTCCGAGGCCCGGCGGCGAGCGGCGGCAAGCCGACGCAGCAACCGGGGAGCGGGGGCGGCAGCGCCAGGCAGGGGGGCGGGGCGGGCGGGGAGGGCGCAAGGAGCCGGGCGCGGCCGGCCGCCAGCGGCGGGCGGACCCGGCAGCCGCAAGCGCAGGAGCACGGAGCCAACGGGAGGGGGCAGACGCAACGGCGAGGGCGACCCGGCCGGCGGGCGCGCCGCGACGCGCCCGGCGCGGGGGGGGGGACGAACACGCCGGGGGGGGGGAGGGCAACGGCGAGAGCCGGGGACGCGCAAGCACGGCCAAACCATAGCGGGACAGGCGCGGGAGGCCGGGAGGGCGGGCAACCAGCGGGGAGGGGGGCCGAGAGCAAGGCAGGGGGAGGGGCCGAGGCGGCCGGCGCGCCCGGGCGGGCCCGCGCCCCGGGCGGGCGGCGGGGCGGCGGGCCGGCGGCGGACGCGCCACGGGCGGCGGGGGCCCGGCGGGCGGCGGGGCGGGGCGATGAGGCCGAGCCCAAACCCAGGTACGCCGCCCGCGGGGCCGCAGCGGGGCGGCAGCGGCGGGCCGCCGCCGGCCGGGGCCCCGCGCGGGCGCCGGAAGAGGCGCGGGGCGCGCGGGGGCGGGGGAGGCGGCGGGGGCGGAGTCGGAGGCCCGGTCGAGCCGAGGGGCGGGAGGAGGCTGCGCGGCCGGGGCGGGCGGCCGGAGCCGAGGGACGAAGCGCCGGGGGGCAACGCCGCGCGGCGGGGGGGCAGGCGGCGGGGGGGCCCGGCCGGCGGCCATAGGCGCAGCGAGGGCACCAGCCCGAGGGCCGGGGGCGGGGGGCCCCAGGGGCAGGGGCGGCGGCCAAGGCCCGCGAGGGGCGCAGCCAGGAGCGGCGCGGCGGGCCGAAACGGCCCAACACACGCCCAACAGCGCCCGGCCGGCAGAAGGGGCGGCAGGAAACCGGGCCGAGCCCGGAGGCGGCAGCCCGAGCGCGGGGCGAGGCCACGGCGAAGGGTGGCCAGTGGCCGGGCGGAGCGCGGGAGGCCACGGGCAACCGCGCGCGCGAGGACCCGAACGCGCCAGCAAGGGTGCGCCAGCGAAGGGGACCTTGCGAAAGCGGGGCCGCCAACGTCCGG
>Ga0163217_1022578_pt1 | contig 14737 bp, 18 predicted proteins | sample SynspAceP_FD_185933 | JGI IMG/M metagenome (GOLD analysis project Ga0163217, IMG submission 185933) | Saline lake microbial communities from Ace Lake in Antarctica - Synechococcus sp. Ace-P (PacBio error correction) | ecosystem: Environmental > Aquatic > Non-marine Saline and Alkaline > Saline ... | reverse complement strand
ATTCTGGTCGCGAGGACTTAGCTTTTCCCCCAACGCACAGAATTCGCCCAAGCGTATCCCACGCAGGTTGAGTTTTCTCACCAGCTGCTGACGTGGTTTCGGGGCCGAACCACCAGCACCGGTCTCAAAACAAAGCAACCGCCCTGCATCAGTTCACGACTCGACAAACATTTGCCGAGTGCCAGTCCAGGATCGGGAACAGGTCGGTATCAGATAGTCGCGCAGTACGTTGCCGGTATCGCGATCGAATGGCTCCTTGCGGATTCGTCTCAAGCGTTGGCGTGTCGCCTTAGCGGGGGAATGATCTGGAACTTGTCCGGAACGCCCTTGGCTTCAAGGATCGGCGTCACTTAGGCGCGATCAGCTCTGCGTCCATGGGCGCGGTTCCTCGTCCAGCCAGAAGATTGCCTCGCAGCCTTCGGCTTTTTGACGATCAATGGCCCAGCTGTTACCCAGGTCTGCGATAGGGGGCCTTGCGGGCCGGACGCCGCGCGCCAGATATCATTTCGCCTCGACGGCATGCTCCGAAATCACGTCGCCAATTGGCGGCGATTCATTTTCACAAGTACCATCAACCGGGAATTTCAAAGGTGGTTGCGGGGGCGACCCGTATTTCTTCGGCTTCTGCCCAATCAAACCGATGTTTGCACGGTGCCTGAAGTGGTTCGGGGTCCAGATGCGCCGGTTTCTTTGAGTAATTATGCTTTACTCATAGCGGGGGCGTCATGAATTTGTCAGGAATCACGCAGTTGGTGTCGTTTCCTATGTTGGTCGGAGGCCCCAGCCTTTGCCGCCGGCGCGGAGCAGCGCGCGGCAATGACGCGTCGATGATTACCGTCGGAGGACGTGCAGCGTTGGTGATCCCTTTGGCGGGGAGTTCACCATATACATCGGGCGGGCGTCATCCATCGGTCTTATGACGGCTTGGGGTGATCTCGGCGTTATCCTTTGATGCGGACCATCATTGTCGCCGATGCCCAGCGTCGGGTTCACACCCGCCGCCTTCAGCGCATCATCGTATTGTTCGAACACGGCTTCAGGTATTCACGCACGGCGTGGCCAAAGATGACGGGTCAGGACACTTTCATCATCGTTGCCTTCATGTGCAAACAGAAAACAATGTGCCTCTTTCTGCGTCTCTTCGATCTGCTCGGCCAGAAACTTGGTCCAGCGCTTTGGCCGGACATTATACTTGTGGTCGACGGACAGTGCGGCGGAGCTCACGCCTCCTTCAACACGGGTTCTCGGAGCCGCAGCGCCGACGTGCCACGATTTATCGCGGCACGGCTTGCGCGATCGGTCAGCGTCAGGGATTTCTCGTTCGAAAAGAAATCACCGCCGACAGGAGGACACTTTTGTTTTGTCTGTCCTGACCATAGTGCCCATCGAAATGGGATTCGCCATGGCGTATTCTTGACCGCATGGCTGCGCGACGGTCAGATTACCCTCGCGCAGAACAGAGGCACAGCCGGCCCTTGATCGCGTCATAGCGCAGGGCTTTCTTTTCGGCATCGTGTGGGGGCTTCGGATAGTCGGGCAGAGCGTAACCCTGGACCTGCAGTTCCTTGACCGCGGCAACAGCTGCGCGCCGACGCGAAATGTTCGGCAGGCTTGATGACGTGGGCTCCGGCGGTTTTCACCAGATCGCCCAAGGATCGCCAGATCTCGATTGCTGTGCGCTTTCGGTCACGCGTCTGGAAGGCCGCGAGAATACGCCTGACCAGGGAATATCGCGGAGTGCCCACAGAAAACGCCCGCCGCATCGGCAGCTGCGGGATGATCGGCAGCAGCGAATAGCTCGCCAGTTCGGGGGCCCTCATCGACCTGTAGTGTAAATGATGTCGGGTTGTCCTGCGTGGTCCAGCCATGGTATCCAGCCTTTCTAAAGTTTGGTATGCGATCAGTTACACTTAGTTGAAAATTATCCACCTCCACTGCGCTGCCGGGGCGTGGGAAATTTGCACCGGCTGGCGGCGAAAGCGCGCAGGGCAACGATCGTGCCATCCCATAGCGCGGGGACGCAGATTATGCAAAACGAATCCACTTGTGGCCTATGCTGTTAATCAAGTTGAAAAGTGTTTTCTGGGTAACACACGTACAGGTCGGCCGGTGTTAGCGTATTGCCGTGTCGCTCTGTTACGGTTCAACCATCGGGTGCTGCTCCTGCGGTATTAGCGATTCTTTATACATTCGGGTCGGCAAAACACATTCGAGATATCCGCTAACGCTGCCAAAATTCGCCTCTTAACGACCTGAAAAAGCGGGGATATTGATTAGCGTTGCTAAAAAAACACGATGCGACGCAATAATATAGACGCAGGGCATTTTCCCGGTCACTTGCCAGACTGTGCAGGATTGCAGATCAAAAGATCATAAGAACCTGATTGAAGGAGGCCGTCGCTGTTCATGACTGGACCGAAAGGAAGAACGGGGAACAAGCAAAGACGGGCGCACTGGCCCGCGGCGCCGAGATATACCGCGAAGCGGGTGCGTTGATGCCGCCGAACGGTACTGCTTTGCCGACGGGGGGCTTTGATTGCGATTCAGCATTCGCCAGATGCCGAGAGCCGATGTGACCTTGGCTTGTTCGGCTTTTCACGGGGCACAAAACAAGAGCTTTTCCCTGACCGTTTGGAAGCCGGGTCTTAAACCTTGAAATGCGCAGGTGTGTCCAGACTGGTCCGCTTGAAAAGCACAGGCTGACGCTGGAAACCCTGATTCGACGCCTTAGTAGCTGGACGCCTACTCGAACATTCGCCTCGCGCGGGGGATCGCAATGGCGCGCCTATGCGCAGCTGGTGGGCGGATCGTGTCCGACGGAACGCTGACTATCCGAAGCCGCCCGCTTTATGAATCGTGTCGCTTCTGTCTACCTCGACGAGATGGGGCGTCTGCGCCCCGATGCGGGCCGCGGAACAGCTTTGCCCGCGCTGCTTGTCGGCTGACCGTTGCTCGATGGTTTCTATCGTCGCGAGCGGCTTCCGCATTGCGGGGTTGCGCAAAGCAAGTGCCCGACAGTCCCATGGGCGTTACGTATCTGTTGCTTGATTTTTGTGTGGGTGGCGTTCTGCGGCGCTTTTGAGCCAAAGTGCTAGAAGGCTCAACCACGATAAAAGGCCCGTCATCATGGAAAATCTATTCCCAAAGTCTGGTTCCTGCGGCACGGTGAAACGAATGGAACGACAGAGGGAAAGGGTGCAGGGGCCAAACGAATCCGTGCTGTCTGAACGGGGCAGATTCCACGCCCAGCAAACAAGCTGAACTGATGGCCCCGATCCTTGCGCAGAAACCCGCCCTGCAATCGTGTCGCCGCTGATGAAAACGGACACGACAAACCGCTGGACATCGCGTTGGGCGGGCGGGACTACCAGACGACGATCGCCTGAAAGAGATTTTCGCCGGCAAGCTGGGAGGGACACCTGCGCGCCGATATCTTCAGACCTCCCGAGGGCATCACGCCCGCAAGTTCCGCATATGGAATTCTATTGCGCCGCCCCAGATCGGCGAAGGGCTTTGGACGTAATTCCAAGCGGCGGGTAATTAGCCTTTGTTCGACCGCTGACCGAAAACCCACCGTGATCTCGCCACGGCTTAGCGGGCAGCTTTTGACGTGGTGCGCTTTTGTGGTATTAGCCGCGACGAATTGGGGCAGCTCGTCAACCGTCAGGGCTGCGTTTACGTGCTGAAAACGGCGCGCAGAAAACGGTTGTGTCGCAAATTGACTTTAAGGACGCTGCGCTGTGGCCCCTTGCTGTGTCTCCATCGTGGGATGCGGGCTGACGGGGCCAAGCTGGGCGCCTTGTTCCAAGCATGCCGGCCACACCGTGCGCGCATGGATCCCGACACGGGCGCCCGCGACGGGATGGTTGCCGCCCGCGTGGCGGAGGCCTTTGACGCAGGCTGCAACAGATCAACGGGCGGGGTGCCGCACAGCAGGCGGCCTGAACCGTCCACGACAGATTAGAGGAGCACTTCGAGGCGCGGTACTGATTCAGAAAACCGCGCTCCGAAAAACATAACCGCTGAAAACACCGGCTTTATGGCCCAGATCGAAGCGGCGGTTGCCGCGCGTTGATCATCGCCTCCAGCACTCGGCCGCACCCGTGGTCGGGACTGTACCGGGGATGCACTTCCCGCCGACCGGCTGATCACCGCGCATCCGTTAACCCGCCGCATCTGGTGCCGTCTGGTTCCCGAAACTCTATTGGCCCTGGACCGAAAGTGTCGACTGGGCCGAAGCATTCTACCGCGAGCCTCGCTCCGCCCCGTGCGATTGAAAAAGACGCGGATAGGGCATATCGCCAAACCGTCTGTTCTCCGCCCTTATGGCGCGAGGCGGTGCATATCGTGCGAAGGCAATCGCGGATGGTCGACGCGAGTGGACATGGCGCTGGTTTTCAACGGGCGGGGCTGCGCTGGTGGTATGGGGGGCGGCATGATGGCCTATCATTCTAGGCGCGGCGCGGGCGGCATGGCGGGCTATCTGGAACCACTTGCGGGCCAAGCCAGCAAAACGCTGGGACAAGTTTAGGTTCGCCACGCTGGGAACGCCGACACCCGCGCGCGTCTGGTGGAGGGTGTAATACCGAAGCCGCAGGCCGAAGCATCACCCAGGCTCCGAGGGCAGAGCGCGGACGCAGCTAATCGAACTTGCGCAGATGCGACCAGCGCTTGGCAGGGCAAAAAAAGAATTAGGCGGGGTTCAACGGCCTAGAGCGGGGCTTGCGCGCCCGCATCGCCGCCCGTGATCGTCCCGTCGTTCGAGGTAATCAAGCTTCGCGCCGGATGGGACACCCTTGGGCCAGCGATGTCACACGTACCTGAACCTTCCAGACTGGTCGGCGATGAATGCGCCTGCGTTTGCCGTCCGCGATGGTGCGTTTGAGCGCCAGAATAACCTCGGATACGGCATCTTCACGCACAACGTCGATCAGACGTGGTATGCGCAATTCCTGCGGGGCCAATAGATCCAGTGCCGGACAAGCGTGCCGCAATACGTGATTACCGCCCCTTGAACACGCCGGACCGTTCCATCGCCCATAGTCGGCGACATTCTTCGACCACGCAAATCTCGCATTGGCGGTTTTCCGAAGTGCAGATATTCGCAGACGTCCGTGGGTGCCGCATTGCCGCAGGTTGTACATTCACGCGCCGATGCGCCCACGGTCTGGGCATCGATGTGGCCAGGGGGTCAGCAACAGCGGCGCTTGCGCGATCAGATGCAGGCACCGCCCGGCGGGCCGAAGCGTGGCCCCAATCCGGGCAGGCGCGCCATCAGATTCGAGATTGGCGCATCAAGTGATCGCGTGTTGCTTGCTCATCCGTGGGACCCTCATGGCGTTGTGTGAAAGAGTGTAATTGCCTTCGGCGAGGAATTAACCCCATTTTGAAGGATCAGAACGGCCAGCTTCATATCGCGGGCAGGACCCATGCTTCGGTCAGCTTGCTCATCTCGGACTGGGGCGCGATTCGGTGGCTTTGCTTTTGCCGCGGTCCTTGAGCGGCAAGGGATTAGGTCTTCGGACGACTTCTTTTTCGTCGCCGTTAAAGATCCGACGGGTCAATATCCAGGCGACTTCAGCTCCGCCACTTGGCAGTGCAGGTCGCCTTGACAGACCGGCACCGGATTCACCTTCGTACGATGAATTGTTGCATGTCTTCTTGCAGTTGGGCCATCTTGCCCTGCATCTGCTGGCCGGTCTTCATCATTTGGCCATGTCACCATGCCACCCAAACCTTAAGCTGTGGTCGTCTCTGTAGCTTTATTTGCTTATGTATATCGGTCTTGCCGCGTTTCCGACAAGGGGGGCAGGGGCCAGAGAGGCGGCGAAGAGACCGGCAGGGCTCATCGTCTCGAAGGGGTCCCATTCGTCTTCGGACCTGGGCAGCGCTTCGGACACAAGCGGCGGCGGCGATTTCTTCGGCGTGCGGATCGAACAGGATCTTGCCCCGGAAAAGCTCGCCATGACGGCCTGCATCAGCGGATGGTTCTCGGCCTGCGATTTTCAGCGCGTTTCCTGGCGTCTCCGGACTTTCGGCAATGGTTTTGGCGTGCTGTCGCCCGATTGGTCACAAGCCCAGCGGTTGGCCGGATCCAAGTTGGCAACCGAGTCCAAGGCGCTGCGCCAGATCGCGGGGCGGTATCTTGTTGGGTTGATGAATTTCGATCGGCCGGTTGGTAGGCCGGCAAGGCGGACCGAGGTCTCGACTCTTACCAGCAGGCTTGACGTCACGGTTGCTGCGGATCAGTTCACCACCATGTTCAAGGTCGGAGATTGGGCGAGCGCTGAGACACGCCGGCGCAAAGCGCTGCCATCGTCGCCCCACAAGGCCCGCCCGACATCTGCTGGCTGCCCATTGCGCCCGGTCATCGATCCACTACCCGAGGCACCGCGGCACCCCCGCCGGACCTTGTGCGGTGGCAGGGGGAGGGCGTGGCTCCGTTGGCCAGCGTTGCGCGCCCAGTTCTTCCGGGCTGGGCAGATCGAGGCGACATGGGGTCAGCGGATCACGCATTTCGGCGGCCATCATTGCATTCGTGGCGCTGGCGACTTCATCCAGTGCTTTCAGCAGCATCTGCCACAGAACGGGTCAGGGACGCGCATTCGGCAAAGGTTTACGGCCATGGTCACGCCTCGGGTGCGCTTCTTCGGGGGAAACGGGATGGGGTCTTTCGCTGGCATCGGGGGTGATCTTTGACCACGGATACCAGTGGGGTGATCTCGGCCAGATCGCGCAGCACGGCCATCGGGATCGGCCCCATCCGATACTGGTTTTGCCCAGCTCGTCAAGCGCGCCTGCGATCGCGCGCAGGATCATATCGAAGAGGTCCAGGCACCCGCCCGCGGGTCCGCAGCCCCAGCATTGCGCGCACCTGCCACTGACCGTTGTTTCGCCGCGCCATGGGCTCGATCGCCTGATCCAGCAACGAAAAGACGTCGCATCGCGCCCGACCCTTTCGGCGCACGGGTGATCAACGCCAGCCGCGTCATCGGGCAATCTGTGCCTTCTCTGCGTGGCGATCTTGCGCATATCAAGCGCGGATCATTACCTCGGTAATCCGGCGCAGATGAACGTTGAACAAACGCGGACAGACGTCCAACGGGCACCTTGGCGGATTCGGTCGTCCGCAAACATGAATTGACGTTGCTCCGGGCGGTTCTTCCAGCGTTTTCAGCAGCGCATGAACGCCCCTGTGACAGCATTGTGCACCTCACGATGTGATATAGACTTTGTTACGGGCCGAGGCCCGCGGATTAGTGCACGCTATCAATGATTTCGCGGATGTTGCGGACGCCGGTGTTCGATGCGGCGCATTCCTCGCCATCACGTCGAGTGGCGGCCCCCATGATGGCGACGCAGTGTTCGCACACGCCGCAGGGGTTCCGTCGTATGGCCCGCCGTTGCCGTCCGGCCCGATGCAGTTCATCCCCTTGGCCGATGATTCGCGCCCCGTGGTGGTATTTGCCGCGTCCGCGGATGCCGGTCATGCATGAACGGCTCTGCGCGATTTACGGTCCGCCTCGAACGCGTTTTTCAGCGTGCGTAACCATCGGTTCCTGACCGACCAGTCGGAAAGGTTTTCAGGGCCGGATATTGTGGCTGGGCCAATACGCGATAGGCAGAGGGTGCTTGTCATGACGATCCTGCACAGACTTCGATTAAAGGCCTGACCTTAGAGCATCCAAAGGATGCCGCCAACCGCAACCGAGGCAAAAGCTGGAAAATCATCCGGCAGAGTGTCTCATCCGCGCATTGGGTTGCGTTGCATGGTGGTCGTTCAGCCGCGGCTCCAGCGTTTTGGTTGCCGCATCATGGCGCCCAGAAAAATGTAGACCGCCGCCCACGACAAAGAGAGGGCCACAAGCTTTCGCGGCCCAGGTCGGGCGAATCCCCAAACACCGCCTTGAGCCCGATCGCACCGCAAGCGACGCCATTTGTCCGCGCATCCATCCCGCAAAGGTGCACGCCATACGTGGCGGGTCTTCGGGCCCAATCGGTGCGGTTTCTCGGCCAGTTCATTGCTTAGCATTGAAACTATGTCTGCCGTCCGGTACGCTGACAATAATATTTGACATAGCGGGACAGAATTATTGCGGTTGCGGGCATCAGACGAGCAAAAAAGTAGAAGGTTCGCCGCGGCGGGGCGGTGGGAGGTGCTGGTCGTGCGGGCGGTTCTGGGGGATCGTCGGCGTTCTGCTTGTGCTGGCAATCGGGTATTTTACACGGAGATACTAGCGCCTCGTTGGCTCGGTGGTGCGGGCGCGCCGCAAAAACCAGCAGGCGCGGCACCGTGTCTGAAAAGTGACGGCGAAAGCACGCAATATTACTTGCACAGGTTCTGGCAAACCACAGAAGACGTCTTGGGGCGAGATTTTCCCACAGCAGTTGGGCGTGAATATGTCCCGCCCAAGCTTGTGTCTTTCAAAACGTTGGACGCAAGTGCGTGTGGCGGCCGATCTGGGGACGGGCCCGTTACTGTCCTGCCGATGAATAAGTGCCTATTATGACACGGCGAACGTGAGCGTCCAGCAGCGCATGGGGGGCAGGCGGGGTTTCCCCGGCCGGCGTATGTTCATTTGCGCACGAAGGTCCCCACCAGTGCAAAACGAACTGGTATCCTGCCTCAGGTTCGGACGCATTGGCGCCGCCAGCCTCCAGCCGCAGAGGCGAATGCCCTGACGGTGCGGCGGCTTGAACTGCATGGCGATTGTCTTTCCGGCATTTATTGGGGCGCAAAAACGTCCAGGTCTGTGAACGCGGCGACCTGAAAACGAGGCATTGAACGCCCGCCGCAAGATCGGCGTGAACCATTTGGCAACGGCAGGCGGTCGCGTTCCCCGCAACCGCGCATACCTTATACCCATGGCACGTTCCGAACAACGCTCCAAGCTGGGTTTCCAGCGCGGGTTTGACAGCCGGTCAGGTCGGGCAATGCGATACCTTTGCCGCAGAGCAGCTGTAAGAGCATCGCAGGCTAACGAAAAAATAATCAATATAACAGGACAGGTTTAGGTTACCATGGGTAACCTGATCTGCTTGGTTTTGCAAGCGTGCCGAAATGTCGATGCGGCAAATGCACCGGGGCAGGCGTGCGTTGGTAATTGTTGGTGAACCGGGGCTACCCCTCTCGTGCCATCCTTTGGATGCACTTGCGGGGGTGCGCATTTTGCTGTGCAAAATACGCTGGGGTGAGAGGCTGGATAACGACCCAAGTGGGTCTCGTTTTACGGCTGCATCCTTCCGGATCTGACCGCAGTTGGCGAGCACCTGCCCGCACAACCTCTCACCGCCCATATAGTATAGGCCAAAGAGAGTGCAAGGACGGACCCAGAGCGTTTTATTTCCGACGCTTTTTATTGGGCGCGGGGGTCATGCAGCCTTGGCATCGGGAATTTGGCCAATAGGGCAATATACACGCAATCGGGAGGATTACGAATGAAAGCATGCCGAGACGGTGGACTTCGGAGGGTCCGCACTGGACCGTGGCCGGAGAGGTCCGCAGCCCGGACCAAAAAGGCCGTGGCCAGCATTCTTGGCGGCGCAGATGATCTGCCGCCCGGCTATCCTGTTCTGGCGGTGGGCAAGGTGTTGGTTATCCCGCGCGCCCTGCGTCTCTTGTTGCGGTTGCCGTGGATGCATCCCGCACTGGCCGATGCCGGTTTCCGCCCCGATCTTGTTGCTGGGGCGCGAAGACGGTGCTGCGCGCTTTTGCCTATGGACCTGTCACCGTGGATGCCGGGACGAGATATTTCGATCCGCCGCCAGCGGGGGTCTATTTGTGGATCAAAAAGCGAACAGCGCCACCGATGCTGCCGCCGAAATATGTGTTTGTCGAAATGGCCAGGTGATGACATTGGCTCACCCCGCGCGACTCTGCCGCACGGGCAAGGCGATTTTGGCGTGGCATGAAAGCCACGGGCTCATGCGCCGCTTTTGCGGGTTTGAAAACCGGTGGTAGAACGACGCGGGTGGCAACGCAATTCTGCCCTCGCTTGCCGCGCCTCGCATTTTTCCGCGCCGCACCGATCCGGTTTGATCATGCTGATTACCCATGGCAACTTCTGTCCTGATGGGCCGGTCGCCGGGGTGGCCCGAGGGGTATGTTCTCCTTCTAGGCGGCGGTTTCGAACCGGGTGAAAGCTCGAGGCCGCGGGCGCCGCGAGGTCTTTGAAGAGGCCGGCGTTAGGTCGGCGCTGTCAGCTACTTCGCCAGCCAAGCCTTGGCTCGTTCCCGCATACATTATGTCGGCTGCGCCCGGAGAGGCGACCAGCAGCGAATCACATTCGACCACCAAGGAAATCGAAGCGGGCCAATGTGGGTCACCAAGAAAGAGATGATGGATGCTGTTCTTCGCCGGACAGACCCCACAATCCCAAAACCGGCCCGCAAAGGGCGATTGCCCATTCCTGTTACAAAACTGGCTTTGCGGATACGCTGGAACTAAAGCAACTTCGGTTAAGACTACGGATACAGGCAGAACCATGAAATTTTCACACCAAAGAAGACATCGACGCGCCGATTGATGCGGTATTCGACATGCTGTTCGCGAAGTTTTGACCAGTTTCGAACGTGCCGCATGCCGCGGCGTGCGAGGTCCAGCGCGTGGAATCAGGTTGGCAGAACCGCGGGCGGGGGATGCTGTGGGAAGCTGCCTTTGACATGCGCGCAAGCGCGGCGCTCAAGTCGAGGATGACTGGTTTCGAACGCCCGACAGAGATGAGCTGGAACCCGTTTTCGCAGGGGCTGACCGCGACATGAGCTTTTGATCTGGTCGCTGCCTGTCGCGCAGCCGCAGCCCGCATCTATGGTCGCGCGTTGGACCTCAAGCCGCAAAAACTGTCGGCGCGTCTTTTTGGTGCAATCATGAAGCTTGGCCAAAAACGCGCTGACCAAGAAGTTCAAGAAACGTGTGTAGGCGACTATTGCCAAGGACATGGAAGAAACGCTACCCACCAAACCCCGCTAGGTGGCTGTGGCGGCGGAAGATTATCTGCGTGACGGTCGGGGTTGCGCGGGGGTAGGACCCTAGAATTTCGATCACAATTGTGAAGTGTTCAGCTTCTTCATTCGCGCGGGCGACGCGGGGTCTTGGGGTGGGCCTTCGATGTCAGCGTAAAACTGCGTGCCGTGAACGGACCCGCCCGCCATTAGCTTTCCAGCTTGGTCTGTTGACGCCATTCGTCGCCAAGCCAGCCAAGGCCTGTACAGCGCTGCGGGATTGTTGCGCACCTGAAAACAAAAGTTTGTCAGCATATTGTCCGCGCGGCGGGTTCTGGTCCAGCTTCGGGCGACATCAGCAAAAGCGCCGTGGTGTTTGTTGGGTCCAGGTCTTCGATGTCGCGGGGCACCAGCACCATTGAGCCCATGTGAATACCGCCGCGACCTCGCTTGCCAGAAAGCCCACGTCACGTTCATCCGACACGGGCAAGATCAGCCGAGACCGCACCCGCGCGTGTCGGTTGCGGCTCTTTGAGGTGTGCGATGGGCATCCAGCCACGCTTGCGCGCCTGCGGGAATCAAAACCACCATATTGCGCGCGCACGGTGTTTGATGCTTCTTTCAAGCTTGACGCCGTATTGGGCCTCAGGCGGATGCGTACCCGCACAAATGCTCGACCATATGATGCGCAGGGACCCGCTTTGCGGCAAAAGGCCGGTGAATGTCCGCGGACAGCGGGCCCGTATTGGTAAGTTTCATCGACCGGCCAGCATTGCCAGATTCGGGCACGGCCTTCGCTTACGGCGCGGATGACGCCTTACGAAGTTTGCAGGGACGGGGACCATGTCGGGCGGAGCCTGCAGGCAGGCTTCGTGGCTATAGGCCCAAAGCGCCTTGAAAAGCGATGCGCGGGCGCGCTTTTATGGGTCACAGGGGCATCTTCTTTCAGGTGCGTGCCAACTATGGCGTTTGGTCCGGTAACTACACCTTGCCCGACGAAGGGAAAGCAATAGATACGCCTGCATACAGATGCCCGAAATACCAACGATGGACCTTACGGTGCCATGTTCGATACAACTGACCGTTACCAAAAATCGCTGCCGGCACTGTTGGCGCTTTGGTTGTCCTTCTGCTTGGCAAATCGCGGGCGAAGAGCTTTATCATGCCTGAACGCGGCATGGCGAACAGCGCTATCGTCATTGAAGTGGGCTGATATTCTGCTGGTGGTGGTGCCGCCGAGAAACAGCGATTTCGCTGGAAATCCTCGCCGCGGCTGGACCCGTCCGATACGGCGAAAAAGGTTTTCCGCAATGCTCCGCGTGCCACAAGGCCGAAGGACGGTGCGAACGCGGTTGGCCCTTTACCTTTATGGTGTCGGTCGGCGTTCCGGTTGATGGGGCTGACGGTATATACATTCCTTATTTCCGGCGCGCTTGAGAAAGCCGCGGACACATGGGACACCTGAAAAAACCTGAACGCGTTCCTGAACAGCCTGCGGGTTTGCACCGGGCACACCTATGGGGTTTGCAGGTCTCTGCCCAAAGATCGAAAAGAACGCCGGCAGATGTCATCGCCTATCTCGACAGCTGGACAACTGATCCATCCCCTATTGCCGAATGCAGGCCGCCTTCGTGGGCGGCCTTTTGCTGTGAAGTGCCCTTGTTTTCAGTCAGGTAACATATTTCGCAACTTGTAACTTGGGCGGTCGGGCCGTTAGACGTGTATCGGCAGTCACCTGCCACGGAAGACCACCGCCTAACGCCTGCTTGGTTTATAAAGGGTACGCCCGATGCCCGGACCCATGCCCGTGCTGACACCAAATCGCAAACCCCCCTGCTCTGCGCGATCGCTGGCGCGGCTTTACTTGTTCTTTGGGTGGGCGATTGCTGGGGGGGCGGCTTGGGGGAACAATGATACCAGCATCAATATGGCAGCCGGGCGGTAGATATTCATCACCTTCGCACCGGGTATTCCTTTTTACGGCGATCTGAAACTCACCCCGCCGATGTACACCCATTTCGACTATGGTGAATCCCGACGCACCCAAGGGTGGGCGAGATTTCAATTCGGACGCTTGGGAGTTTGATTCGATGAACCCCTATTCAGCAAGGGCCCGGCGGCGGTGAGCACGTGATGTACGAAAGCCTTCGTTGGGCGAGAGGCGTTGGCGGAGAGACCGTGGCCCGCCGATGGTCTACGGCTCGAGCCTATTGCCTGCTGATGGCGAGAGGCTTTGATACCCCGAGAGCAAGGACCTGGTGATATCTTTCACATGCGCAAGATTGCACATTTCTCGGACCGGTTGATCCTGTGACGGCCCTTGATTATTCGCGTTCAGCCACAACCCTGTGACTTGATCAGCGGGCTTGAAGTCCTATGCCGATGCGGTGCGCAAGTTGATCCCCGAGGTCGAGGTGATCGACGATTACACCATCCAAGTTCTATTTTCAGCCCGCGTGTCGCGCCGCAGCCTGATTCGAACAGGTCGGCGGTGTTGCCTGCTTGGTTCCAAAAAATGGTTACGAAGGAACCGGCGCGCGGCTGGACGACCACGAATCGCGGCTTGAAACCTCGCCCGGGTCTTGGCCCGTAATGATGATCGACAGCATCGATGTGAAACCGTCGGATCGTTTACAAGCGCAACCCCCGAATTTTTACTGGGGCAAGGATTTGCGATTCAACGTGGGCCGCAAACTTTGACAGCATCCGCGTTGGAATGACTTCGGCGACGAGGAATTCGGCCGTTCCGAGGCGATTCAAAGGCGGGTGAATATACCTTCCCGCACGAGGGCAGGCTCGAACAATGGGCATCATCTATGAGCTTTTCCCCAAGTGACCGCAGGGCAGGTCGTTGAAGAGATATTCCGACGGGTCACCGCCCCACGCCCTCGGGCATTGTGTTCAACCTTGGCCGCGAGGTCGTTGCAAGACCAAAGCGCCGGTTGCGCGAAGGGCCGTGGCGTTTGGGGTTCAACTTTGAATGGACCAATGAATCGCTGCAATATGGGGCTGTTCAAGCCGCGTGCATCGTTTACCCAAGATTACCCCGCTGATTGGCCACGGGCACGCCCAGGGCGAGCTGGCGCTGCTGGAAAAGCCTTGGCGAGTCGTCGCAGAGGCGCTGCTGGACGCAAGAACGCCCGTCAGTGCCGCAACCTCTGAGGGCGAAGGCCGCCTGTTGGACCGTCGCAACCTGCCCGCCCGCGGATGAAACTTGCTGGCGAGGCCGGTTGGCCGTGGGCGGAAGACGGCAAACGCTATAATGCGCAGGGCAAACCGCGCAGCTGCGGTTTTTGTTGAACTTCGTCGGATCGGCCAACGCTGGTCGGCGGTCGTTGAAAAACTTTTATGTCGGAATTATGCAAGACATGGGCATCAATGCATGGCTCGAGGAAAAGTCGACAGCTCCAAATTAACAACAGCACGGCGAACGACGGACGCGATTATGGACATGGTGTATGGGAACAAGCTTATTTTGCGCGTTTTTTCTTGCGACGGGGGCCACTGGGCTGGAAAAAAAAACAGGCGCTTTATGGGGTTCAGAGCAGCTGCCTATTTCGCTGTTTTCAAAAACCCTGCGGGGCTTGCCCAGTTTCCGTGGTTCGATGCGAAATTCTCGTTGGGGGGAAACCGCGTCGCTTTGCCGCGACACCCAAAAAGAGGGGAAGAGGGGACGCCCAGCCGTGGATGGCGCTGGAATTTTCGGGCGCTTTGCGGTATTTGAAGGGTTTTTTCAATTGGATTTCCCGGGGAACCCTGGTATTCTCCTCCTTTTTTTTTTACTGTGGTTTGTTGT
>Ga0163217_1064730_pt1 | contig 14745 bp, 19 predicted proteins | sample SynspAceP_FD_185933 | JGI IMG/M metagenome (GOLD analysis project Ga0163217, IMG submission 185933) | Saline lake microbial communities from Ace Lake in Antarctica - Synechococcus sp. Ace-P (PacBio error correction) | ecosystem: Environmental > Aquatic > Non-marine Saline and Alkaline > Saline ... | reverse complement strand
CCGAACCTCAACGGGGCGCTGCGCGTGCTGCGCCTGGACTGTGTGAGCTCAGCGCCATCGAGAGCCTCAGTGGCGAGAAGCCGGCCGTGGAATCCGCGGCGCCGAAGGTGCAGATCCAGATTGCCCGCCAGCCATTGCGGCCGCTCCGGGCGGCAGGTGCGCCACCCGGAGCGCAACCACCCGTTGATGTGCGCGGCCTGCGGTCCCATTGAAGCGGAGGCCGCCGTGGAGGAAACGCTGCGTTGTGTGCCCGGGGCCTGTCTGGTGATCCAATGGCATCGGCACCGGCAAGCTCAAGCGGGGGCTGCGCCATATGGTGGACAACCCTGCCCTGGGTCGAGCGGTCAGCGACGCTGAAAAAGGGCGATGGTGGACCCGGCTGCAGCGGGGTCTGGGTGGCCTAAGGCCCTGAGCATGGGCAGTTCCGGTTCGGCGCGCCGCCTCGGGCCAGGCCCCTGGCCTGCCGCCGGCAGGGGGCAAGGCTTCCCCGGATGGCATCGAAGAAGCGCCAGCCCGCCTAGGTCGAATTTCCAGATGGGACCGTCTGGCCAGGGCTTGCATTTCTGCTGGGAGGGGTGCGCCGCGGGCACCTGCACCAGGGTGTCCACCATCCAGCAGGGCGCAGCTGGATCAGCTGCTTCGTTGCCGAGGGCTTAACGTGGCAGACTCGGCTGGATTGTTTGCGGTTGGAGCGGGGGCGATTTTTTGAGATTTTTCTGGCCGCCAGGCCGCCGGTGGATTGCCCCTTTCGTAGGCGCCCGCTGGTGTAAGTGGATCAGGGCCTGGCCGCTGGGCCCCTCCACCAGAAAGCGGCCTGGAGCCCAGCTGCACCTGGTCGCCACACCGCCAGCACCGCAAGCAGGTTCATCGGCGGGCTGCTGGATGAAACTGGGCACGAAACAGATTCGAAACGGCACTTGTGTTAGAGCTGCATCGGCGATTGCCGAGCTGTTGGAGCCGTCCGGCGTTGAGCAACGGGCGATGCGGTGGCCCAATCGTCACGCCTTCCACCTGGATCGGGTGACGTAGAGGGGTGGTGGTGCCGAGCTGCGCTTGCCAGTTTCAACGATCTGGGCCCGGTTGCCGTTGCGCAAGGACTTTGGGCGTCGGAGCGTTGCTGAGGGGTTCCATCCATCAGAAACACCGAGGGCTGGCGGCCGATCGCCCGACAGCGCCCACCCGTTGCTTCTGGCGCCGGAGAGCTCCTTCGGCAGTCGATCGAGCAGGGGTGTGAGCCCGAGTTGTTCGGCCACCGTGGCGATCCGCCGGCTGATGGGCCTCCTCCCGACGGGCGAGGGGGATCCTCAGGCCACGGGCAGGGGCGGCTGAGGCGATGCAGGCTGTCCTTGGAGCAGTTGCGCAGGCTGAGGGGACGGCTGCGCCGCAGCCGAAGCCGATGTTGCCGGCCACGGCTGAGGTGGGGTGATAGAGGCGTAGCTCTGGAACACCATCGCCACGTTCCGCTGGGCCGGGCGCAGCCCCGTGACCGCCCGATCCCCCACCAGCAACCTCGCGCTGCTTGGGGGTTTCCAATCCGGCCAGGATCCGCAGCAGGGTTGCTCTTGCCGCAGCCCGACGGAACCCACCAGGACGAGAAATTCGCCGTTCCAGTGAATGGTCAGATCCAGCTGGCGGAGCACTTCCACCGGCGCACCTCCCCGCCGGGCTGAAAGGTTCTTACTGGACTGGCTCGAAAGCGAACCTCTGCCCCAAGACCGGTTCCTCAGACGCAGCGATCCTAGGGTTGGCTCTTTCACCTGCCCCGCCTCTTCCAGGGTCTCCTTTGCAGTTCAATTGATTCAAGCCCGCGTCGCCGTCCAGGGCGGCCGGGGCGGCGACGGCATCGTGGCCTTTCCGACGTTGGAAAAAAAATATGTGCGGCCGGGTGGGCCCTCCGGCGGCGATGGCGGGACCATGGCGGGGGCCCATCTGGCTGGAGGCCGACCCCAACCTGCAGCCCTGCTTGATTTCAACGTACAAAACGCCTGTTTGCTGCTCCAGAGGGCGTCGCGCGGACCCAACCGCAGCTCCGGTCCGGTGGCCCGGTGATCTGGTGTGCGGGGTGCCCTGATGAACCGAGGTGCGTGATCAGGTCAGCCTGGCGGCTGATCGGTGATCCGTGGAGCCGGCGCGAACGCCTGCGGGTGGCGGCGGGGAGGGGCGCGCTGGGCTCGGCAATGCCCACTACCTCAGCAACCCGCAAACCGCGCTTCCTGAGAAATTCACCGAGGCAAAGGAGCGGCGAAGAGCGCCGATCCAGCTGGAACTCAAGCCTGCTGGCTGAGGTGGGCATCATCGGGCCTGCCCAACGCCGGCAAAAGCACCTTGATTCAGCGTGTTTCAGCAGCGAAAACCGAAAATTGCCGACTTACCCCTTCACCACCCTGGTGCCCAATCTCGGCGTCGTTGCGCAGGCCAAGTGGAGATGGCACCGTGTTCGCCGACATCCCCGGCCTGATCGCCTGGTGCTGCGCTGGGTGCCGGGACTCGGCCACGATTTTCTGCGCCACAATCGAGCGACCAGGCTGCTCGTGCACCTGGGTGGATGCCGGCAGCCCTGATTTTGGTGGACCGATCTGGCGGTGGTGGAAGATGGAGCTGCCTCGCCTATTGCCATGGCCTCAAGGAACAGGCCCCGGACTGCTGGCCCTCAACAGATCGAACTGCTCGACAGCGAGGCATGGATGAAGCATCTGCACGGCTGGCAGAGCCGCTGGGGAAGCGAGGTGCTCAAGATCTTCAGCGGTGACCCGCTCCGGCCTTGACGGCCTGTTGGGCCGCATCTGGGAGAGCTGGGGATCGCGGAATCAGTCGTTCGTAGACGCGGCCACTCGGGGCTTCCGGGTTGAGGTCGTCAATAACCATCTAGGGAAGGTTGGATCGTGGTCGTCTTCAGGTGGGGGTCTTGTACTCTGCAGCGACTTGAGCTCGTCTCGAGGTGGCCGAGCTTGGCTTGGTCGCCAACGCGTCTTGGCGGCTTCGATTTTTCGGTCTGATCCTTACGGATGTGCCGTCGATGGTGTTCATGGGACGGTCGTTCCGACAACCAATCATGTCTGGCTTTCACCACTACCGGGGGCGCTCGCCAGCCCCTTTGAGCAAGCTTTGTGCGGCTGGAGCTGATCAAAGCCGCAGAGTCGCTGAGCTCAAGCCAGCGTTCCTCGGGCGCGGTGAATTGCGCTCCGCCAGGGCCGAGAGCTCCTGGGTGAGGCTGTCGAGCTGGGCCGTAGTTCGCGCTCAGCGCCCGCCCAGTAGCTGTTGCTCCAGCTGGCTGCGCTGCGCTTCCGAGCCGGGGCAGCTGGCCCTCCAGCCTCGCTGAGTTCGCGGTTTTCGCTTGAAAACTGCGCCGCCGCCTCGGCTTCCGCACCAGCCGCCTTGTTTTCCATTGCTGCCAGCCGAGGCTGTTGCCAGTGCCTTTAACCGGGGCTTTTGCTGGGGGCGCCGCTGGCTGCCTTGGGGCTCGCGGGCCGCCGGTTTGGAGGTCGCCTTGCGCTGTTTTTTTTATGGCCGGCCGGCCTGGGCGAGATTGAGGCGCTGTAGTTGCCCTCCAAAGCGCTTGAGCAAGCCGTCCTCGAACCAGAAACAGGGGTCGATCGGTGCGATCGAGAAGTAACGGTCGTGGGAGACCACCACCACGCAGCCACGGAAATCCTCGAGAAAATCTTTCGAGGCACGCGTCAACGTCTGCACATCCAGATCGTTGGGTGGGCATTCGAGCAGCAGCACGGTGAGGGGGCCTGGATCAGCAGCCGCAGAGATAAGAGCCGTCGCCGCTCGCCCCCCGAGAGCTTGCTGATCGGAACTGTGCTGCTGGGCGGCGGGAACAAAAAGCGCTCCAGCAGCTGGGATTGCGCTGACCCTGGACCCCGCCGAGGATCGATCTTGGCCTGGCCGCCTCCTGGACGTACTCGATCACTTTGCGCGTCCAGGCCACGGCCAAGCGGCCAGAGCCTCGGCCTGTGGTCGGAAGTAGGGCCAGCTGCACCGGTGCTAACAAAGTTCGAGCTGCCTCCGCCTTCGCCTGCCGCCGGCCGGCGATCAGATCTGCAGAGGCTGGATTTGCCTGAGCCGTCGGGCCGATGATCCCGACCGCTTCATTCGGTGGCTGAAGTTCGTAGCTTGACTCCGCAGCAGACGGGTTCCCCGCCCGGTACGGCGATGACACGTTCTCGGCTCGTTGATCGCCGCTTGCGATCCGCCGGCTGGCCGTTGCTGAGGCTTGAGCTGCGCCCTTGGCCTGGCGGGTGGTGCCTCGCCGCATCGCCTCGATTCCGTTGGATCCGGTTTCTGCTTTTTCTGCTCCTGGCCTGTGGGGCCGCGGCTGAGCCATTCCAGCTCCCGCCGCAGTGCTCCCTTTGAAACTTGGCGGCGGTGGCGGCTTCGGCGGACCTCCTCATCGCCCCTTTGTCTAGCAGGTAGGCGGCGTAGTTGCCGGCGTAGCTGAGCGCTTCGCCCGATCCACCTCGACGATCCGGCGGCGTGACCCCGATGCGGGAGTAGCGGTCGTAGAGGTCGGGGACAGCACAGGGCACCGCTCAAGCGCCTCCAGCTAATCTGCCAGCCCACTCGATTGCACTGGGCATCGAGTATGTTGGTCGGTACATCCACAGCAGGCACATTCCGGTTCCGCCCACCAGGGGGCCGAGGCCCCGGGCGAAGCCGCTTACGAAATCCGCCGGAGAGATTGCGACCTGTTGCTGCACGTCCTGCGGATGCCGAGCCGGTCGAGCACCTCCAGGCCAACTGCCTGCCTCCAGCGTCCCAGCCTGGCATTGGTCAAGGCGGCCCTGCCAGGGTTGCCCAAGCTCGGGCCAGCAGGGCCGTGTGACCCCGGGATTCCTCGGCGCTGCGTTCTTCCGCCAGGGCCTCGCTGACGGCCGGTCGTGAACCGACGCAGCAGGTCAATCTTTCGCCGCAGCCTTCGGTCACCGTGTGCTCAGGCCACGGGTGCGGCTGGCTCCCAAGATCCGGCTTCCTGGCTCAACCATCACCCACCTTGAGCCGTGGCGAGGCCCGTCGTTCCCTTCCCCGGGCGTTCTCCTGGCCGTGCCAGCCAGCTTGAGCAGGGGTCGACTTGCCAGCCCCGTTGGGGCCGATTTCAGCCCAGCCGTCTTTCTCACCCACATGGCAGCGTTGAGGTTCTCGAAGGGTTTTGATTGCCCAAGTCTTTGCCGACTCCCACCAGGCTGATCAAAACTCACGCGTTCGAGGGTGTCGTTGGTTCTTCCAGGTAAGCCCAAAGACACTCTTGTCGCCCACAATCGGCCGGCGGCAGCATCGGGAACTTGCGCAGGCAGAGGCATCAGCAGCCAGCCGGCCTGAACGCCAGCAGGGTGGAAGGCGGTGCTGTATCGACAGGCCGGTGAGACCGGCCAGCAGGCTCACCGGCGCAGCAGCGTCACCCCGACCGCTTCGGCCCGCTGGAAGCAGAAAAATTCCTTGGAAGCCCACGCCGGCGAGGGCGGGCGAAGAACGTCCAACGGCCCAGATCCAGCGGAATCAGCGAGCCAATGTGGCGGCATCTGGGCGTCCCACCGCAGTGCTTAGGGCCCAGTCCGCCCAGGCAGCCCAGCAGCCAGAACCAGTTGCCAGGGCGCGATGCAGGGGGACGCACTAGATGTTGAATCCAGCGCAGCGCAGGCCGAGGCCGAGCGCCATCACGAGCAGCCAGGGCCCAGAGCACGGTGGCCGCCGTGGCTCCACAGCCAAGAGGGCAGGGAGCCTTGGCCAGCGGGACAAGCCAGCCGGGCGAGGGCGACTGCAGCACTCGCGCCGGTCGGTTCGGTGATGGTGTAGAGCCCGTAGGACCCCACTCAAACACCGGATCAGCCGGGCCTGTGGCGGGCCTTTCTGGCCCTCCTGGCTGCTCGCTGATGGTTTCGGTCATGGCCGGCGCTCCCCTGAAAGATCCAGACACCAGTGTGGCCAATCGGGCCCGCCGGGCACGATTCCCGAGCGGCTGCAGCGGGAACAGGGCACCGAAGTAGTCGCGCGCCAGGGCCTCCGGGAAGCAGTGGCCTCCACGCCCGGCAGAACCATGGGAAAGCGCCGCCGCCAAGTCCCCACAGGGGCGGGAACTGCCAGAGCGCTGCGGCTGCAGGCCGAACAGGGGGGCGTAGACCATCTCCATCCGGCATCAGGGGTGGGGAACAGCACCACATCGCGCAGGCTGGTTGGGAGCCGCAGATCCAGGCCCATCTGTGAGGAGGGTCGCCTCCAGCTCGCCGCGAGAACGCCAAACCAGCTTCGGCTTCCAGCGCGGTCAAGGCCGCCTGGGTGCCGGGGCGAGCCGCAGCGGTACACCCATCGTTGACAGCCCCCCTGCAGCCGCCCGCGCCAGCCCTCGATGGCCTCGGCCCCAGCCCGGCAGGTTTCAGATTCTGGCACACAGTTGGCCTGGAGCTGGCAACGGTGAGCAATTCGATTTCAGGCGGGCGCTTTCTCGAAACCGACAATGCGGGCCTCCCCCCGGGGGTCATAGAGCACCGGCACGTGGCGCGGGTTCCCGCAGGCGCCCCGCAGCGGCGGGTTAGAGATCAATAAGGGCTTCTGCGCCCCTCGAAGGGCGGTCACGAAAGCGCCAGCGCCCGGCCTTCGGATCAGGCTTCCACGACCAGCAGGCTCAAGCGGATTCCCTGCAGCTGGCGCAGGGCCCAGACCAGCCAGGCCCGGATGCGCCCAGGGGCAGCTGACGCCCCACAATCAGCCACTGCTGACCAGGCTGGCCGGCGCTGGCTGGGCAGCGGCGGTAAGGGCCACAAAGGCACGGCCGGGCTCGGCGGTTATAGTTGCCTTCGGCATCGGGCTGCGCCCCAGCCCACCCATTAATTGATGCCACTGCCACTTCCAGGCCTGTCTGGACGGCGGCACCAGGGGGGGGGGAATGGCCATCTTTCAGGCTCCAGAGCCTGAATCAACTTCTGGATCGCCATGGGCCACACCTGTAAGGCTGGGCAAAAGGCTGGCGACCAGCCTGCAGAGGAAGGCGTGCTGATGGCGGGGGCGGGTGCTGGTGGTGGCGGGACCCATAGGCAACGAGCCGCAATGCAGCCTGGCTGCATGGAGCACTGGCGCCAGGAGACCAAGGCTCCCTGCAGAGCCATGGTCTGGATGTCGATTCTGTGAATCGGCAACCCGGCCGCCCTTGCCGCAGGGAGTTGGCGGTATCTCGATCGTTGATCTGATCGCCTCGTTCCCAGCCTGCCTGCTGGAGGGAATCCCGAGCAGCAGGAGCTGGAGAATCCAGCGGGCCCGGCCAGTTGCTCGCTGCCCAACGGGGCCCGGAGCGCGTAAGAGCCTGCCCGGTTTGTCCTCGATCTGCCACAGCACCACCCGCGCGATGGGCAACTCTCTGGTTGCTCTACGGCCGCCGGCCCCGGCCGACCTGGCCTTGGCGGCCGGTATCCAGGGCCTGACTCGGCCTGCCGATCTACCTGCAGAAGACGATGGACTCCAGCATGGATTCCTGATCAGAGCGCTGCCCTGCGGGCCTGGTGATCGAGGTGGGGCCTGTGCACCAGGGGGTGATTCACCGCCACGAATCTGTCGCCAGACCCAGCTGCCGTTCGAAGCGGGCCCCTGCAGGTGCTGCGCCGCACGCCCGGCCGGGCGGCTGAAAGCTGCCGTCCCGGCTCGATTATCGTTTCACCTCCCACCGCGGCCAGCCTGATCTCCCCGTCGGCCGATGGCCAGGCCGCGCTTTGCCTGCATCCCCAGCGCCAGCCACCGGGGGACTGGCAGCCTCTCACCCGGCGACCCCTCTTCCTCACCCCAGACGCATAACGCTCGGCCTGGAGGCCACGGCCGATTCACCGCTCTGGCCGGTGTTCATCAACGAGGCGCCTTACGGGGAGAAGGGCATTGCCCTTCAGCCTCACCCAGCAACAACACTTGGGCCCACTCAGGCCAGCTGGTCCAAGAGGCCGTTGACAGACCTTCTGCGCCGGGCTTGGCGAATCACAGCGCTGACTACGGAGGATGGCGAACGGGGGCCGTTATAGATCCCTCAACACCTCGCGGCCATCGGCGGAGATCAACAGTTCCGTTTTCAAAGCTTGCGGGGAGGTCCAGCTGTTGCCAACGGGCGCTCCCTCCCAGAAAAACGGAACAGGACCACCCTCGTCATTGCTCTTCGACAAGGACAATCCCCGGCGCCTTGCGGTCGTACATGCAGGCATTCGGTCGATAGAGATTAAGGCCACGTTGAGTGTCTCGGGCCTTCATGCGCGCCCCAGGGGTTGGTCGCCCGTTGCAGGTTGAACGGAAAGTCAGCTGGCCTCGGGGGAAAAAAAAAAAAAAAAAAAAAAAAACCCCCCCCCTGGGTGGTGCGATGCTCAAGCTGGCAATTCACGCCCAATAATCGGCCGAACCAGAGTCGGACTCGGCGGGCTTTCAGGCTCCAATGGGGAGGGCCAAGGGTGCCCATACCATCAAAGCAAGGATCAGGGGCAAGGATTCAGCCGCAGGCCCAGGTAGCCTTGTTCCATGCGTGCAGGGCAGGGATCGCTGCTTGGTTCCGTCCGCCCAGTAGATGCGCAGGCCGATCGGTCGGCCACTGCCCATGGCGGGAAGGTGAGCGACTTGACCACTCCCGGCTGGAGGTTTTGCGGCTGATCAGCCGGATTGCTGCGTGCCGGGCTGGCAAGCCGTTTGCTCGACCCTGCTGCAATCGCTGCTCAGTTGCTTCGATATTGCGCTTGGTCTCTTTCTCCGAGTCAGACCAGCAGCCGCCCAGAGGGCAAGGGCCATGGCCCCAGGGCCAACCATGGCCAGGGAGCGCTGGGACAGGAACGCCACGGACATCCGCCAGGCTCAGACCAAAGAATCACTGCCACTCTAGCAGTGCCTCAGTGTTGGCCGGCGTTCGCTCCGAGTAGATGACAGCCCCCTCTAGCTCCAGCTGCGTGGCGGCGACGGCGAGCTTTCATGAACGGAACGTTTCGGGAGGAACGGGATCCTTTCAAATCCCAAACAGATCAACACCATAAAAAACGCCTGAGGAGGGTGATTCCAAAAAAAACCTTAAATAGCTTTTTGCAGCTATGGGGCCCTGTTCATTTCTGCATGACCACACCTCGAGCCGTTTTGCTCAGGCGCCCGTGCGCAGGGCAGGTGTGGTTTAGGGGCGGCCTGGCAAGGGGAGGTTTTTACATGATTTCCACACCTAGCGCAAGATTCCGTTACAGTGCCTAAGGCAAACGGCAGAGCTTCGGCCCTGTTGCGCAAGGCTTTCCTCTTCGGAGTCCTTCACAGACTTCCTTAGAGGAAAAAACGTCCCGCCTGCCATTGTCCTTATCTCGCTCCTTTTTGGAGGCATAACCCTCCGTTTCCTATGACCACACCGTTCAGCAGCGCTCCGGCGCTCTGCTGGAGTCAGTTTCTGTGAGTGGTCACCTCACAACACCGCCTGTATGGTCGGTGGTTCGGTTGTGCTGATGATCCCCACCCCTGCTGGCTGCACCCATCTGCCTTCATCGTGGCCTTTCGTGGCCGCGCCCCTGTCGACATCGACGGCATCCGCGAGCCTTGTCGCCGGCTCCTTGATGTACGGCAACAACATCATCTCCGGTGGCCTGTTGTTCCTTCCAGCAACGCCATTCGGCCTTGCACTTCTACCCGATCTGGAAAGCCGCCAGCCCTCGATGAGTGGCTGTACAACGGCGGTCCCTATCAGCTGGGATCTTCCACTTCCTGATTCGCATCTTCTGTACATGGGCCGCGAGTGGGAACTCTCCTACCGCCTCGGGCATGCAGCCCCTGGATCTGTGTGCGCCTTACAGCGCCCCTGTGGCGGCTTGCCTCGGCTTGTCTCCTGATCCTACCCCTTCGGTCAGGTTCGCTTCTCTGATGGCATGCCCCTCGGCATCTCCGGCACCTTCAACTTCATGTTGGTGTTCCAAGCCGGCACAAACATCTGGCATGCACCCCTTTCCACATGCCTGGGTTGTGGCTGGTGTCTTCGGCGGCTCCCTGTCTCGGCCCATGCACGGTTCACTCGGTCACCCAGCTCCTTGGTGCGTGGAGACAGACCGAAGCGAGAGCAGAACTACGGTTAACAAAAGTTCGGCCAAGAGGAAGAGGGACCTACAACATCGTGGCGGCCACGGCTACTTCGGTCGTCTGATCTTCCAGTTACGCCTCTTTCAACAACAGCCGCAGGCCTGCACTTTCCTGCTCGCCACCTGGGCCGGTGTGGGCATCTGGTTCACCGCCCTTGGCGTGAGCACGATTGGCCTTCAACCTCAACGTTCAACTTTTTCAATTCAGTCGATCCTCGATGGCCAAGCCGCGTGATCAACACCTGGGCTGACGTGTGAACCGTTGCCGGTCTGGGCATGGAAGTGGATGCACGAGCCGCAAACGCTCACAACTTCCCCGCTTGACCTGGCCTCTGCAGAAGCCACCCTTGTGGTGCTTTGATCACGCCTTCCATCGGCTGATCGCAGCGGAGTCAACCCTGTTGGCTCCAGCCATGCCTTTCACCTCAAGCCCCCCTCCACTGCGAGGGGGGCTTTTGATGGGTTGATGGGGTCATCCTGACGGCTGCCGCCCCCCGCCTGTTGCAGGCCACGAGTGCCAACAACGCTTTTTTGGATAGCTGGGGAGATGGAGAGGATCTGCGAGCCGGAACTGATGGACGCGCCCCGCAGGGCCCAGGCCTATTGCGCAGCGGATTTTCCCAGCAGGCGATCAGGCCGCTGCCTCGATGGCATCGCTGACCAAATTCGGCGCTGATCTCGGTGATCACATCCGATCTCGGCTGCGGACCAGGGAACATCACCTTCCTCCTGGCCGATCGTTACCCCCAAACAGCCTTGGTGCTCGGTATCGACGGGGCTGCCCGCGATGCTGGAGATCGCCGAAGCCCGGAGGACAGTCCCAAGCCCATTGGCATCAGCCGTTCGCTTTCGGCAGCAGTGTTGCCCTGCGCGATCTTCAGGCTGCTTCTGCCAAGCGCTGTTGGTAAGCCAACAGCCTGCTCAACCATCTCCAAGAATCCCCAGGTGCTTCTGGCAGGACCGTTATCAACTTGTTTCAGCCGGTGCGGCTTGTCCGTGCGCGATCTGCATCGCCCGAAAACGGTTGCGATTCTTGAGGCACTGGTGGTGCCACAATATGGTCGACGCACCGGTGGTGTTGCGTGGAACCGATTACGCCCATTCGCTTGCGGGGCTGCTTTGCTGCGAGGAGGTGGAAAAGAGCAGTTGCGGCTGCCCGCCAAGGCTTAATGGCCTGACGGTGGCAGGGTGGGCGATCGCTTACCTGGAGGTGAGTGGTCGATTGACCGCGGCTTAACCGTCTCATCTGTTCTAGCCGTGGCGCTGTTTGCCCCGGCTTGTGCCTGCTTTCCTTGGAATGGTTTGTGGCGAGGCGGACCATGTGGGCTTCTGGGTCCCACGCCGGCAAAGGTGGTAGGCAACCAAACACGTTACAACCCATCAGGCAGGGCCATGGAGGCCAGAAGGCACAGACAGCGAGAGATCTGTCGGCCAATCGGTTTCCAGGCCCCCAGGACAATCACTTCGCCGCAAACCGAAACCATCGCGATCTCACGCGGACACAACCACACGCGCTGCTCCTCTTGCAGATAGCTGATCAGCAGCCGGAAACAGTTCAACCAGGATCAGATGAACAGGATGTCGGAGGTTGACCGCGCTGGAACTTCAGGGTGGTAAACAGGGCTTCCTGAAAAAGCCAAAACCCTGCCTGCAGCTGGTTGAGCCAATCAAAAGGCGCTAAACTGGCCATGACCGAGCAAATCCTTGCTCGCTACATCGTGTAACGGCCACGAATGTATTCGGAAACATCATAGATAGGCCAGCTCTCATCGAGGAGTTTCCCACCTTCCTTTTGGCGGACACTTGATCCAGATAACCGCTGGGTGGTTTCTTGCTCTAGTTGATTACCGTGGCAAGAGCTTGAATCGGTCTACGCACCACAGTCAGCGCCACGATCGGAGCTCCTGCCAAATCAAAGTACGGCCTAGCGGTTTGGCGCTCTTTACATCCAAGCAAGCGGCTTGGTTCTGAGTGATGGAGGAGACTGTACTGCAGATCCAGGAAAATCCTTTACATGCAGTATTTTCTGGCTTCTCTGGCTACTCAAGCAAAGGCCCCTTTTGATCCATCGATGATGGTTCATTTCCGTAAAGCCGTACTATCAGATTAAGATCTGCGCAAGATCAATGAGCTGATTGGTGCAGCGAGGCAAGAGATGCCTGGTTTGAAGCTGTAGCTGCCAGGTGTGACAAAGCGATGAGCCGGATCATCAAGATGGAGACGGTGGCGCGCAGCTCTCACTTGATTCGTTTGATCAGCCAAGCTTGACTGGCCAGAAAGGCAAGAACTGCGGGAACGATCAGCATTGATGCTGCCTGCACCCCTGCAGGACATCACCTACCCTACCGATTGAAGCTGCTCAAACGAGGCGAGGAATGGCACTGAAAAGATTATCGATTGATCTTTGCCATCAGTCCAAAGGTTTGGACGCCATCGCCCCACTACAACGCGAAAAAAGCTCGTTTCAGCTTCTCACGATCGCCAAGCCAGAAAAAGCCAGGCTGCGCCAAAAATCAGGCTGCAGTGAGAAGCAGCTCAGCTACCTGCAGCGCAATCTTGAGTCGATCAGACGCCGTTGATCGCTTGTTGGGCAAGCCTTTCTGCCCTCAAGCAGGCACTGGTGGCAGAGCTTCTCGGCCTGCAGGTTGAAACTGCACGGCAGCAAGCCATCCTTCTCGAAAGCCAATTACCAGAGCTTCCCCATCGGCTGGTGCACCTGGTTCAGAGCAGTGAGGCCGATTCTTCGAGAAAAGCAAGGGCAGCTGTGGAGTTTGTCCAAATTCAGCATCACTGGTGGAGAATGGTTTTCCATTTCTTCATCGCATCAGTTGGGAATGCATACAACGAAGGGGAGATCTCATTGCTCAGCAAGAAAAATATAAAGAAGGACAATGGTTGCTACCAGAGCGGATCTGCGCTGATCGTATATCTACATTCAATCGCGAGAATAGACAACTTCTGCATTGGAGAAAAGGAATCCGGCCTCAGGCAAGCCTTTGGCGTCCCCAAAGAACCCAGAGCTGAGATGCTGCGCAAGCAGCAACTCAATTTGCTGATCAGCGCCGACGCAAATGAGGTAGAGGGTTCCTTTGGAGCTGGAAAGCGTAGTTTCTTTGGTCAGTCATGGCCAAACTCAAGCATGTGGTTTGCCGAGACCACGATCTCGATGGCCTTCATCGTTGATGTTGCTCCGAAGAAGTGCTGAGGCTTGCTGCGCCTCTTTTTTTGTTCCTTATTCTGGGTTGGTTATTGGGTCTTTACAGCCTTCAGGAGGAAACTCAGAGGAGCTACTTACTCTCTCAGAGGCCATCCGCACGATTGCTGCTTGCGGGTATAGCAGCAATCGAGTCGCTGGCTGTTTCGGCGAAAGCACTTTGGCATTTTTGCCGTGAGTGCCTTGCTTTTTGTTTTTCAGGAATTCCTAAACAACGACAGAAAGATGGCTCTGAGTTGGCAGGGGGCCATCACGCAGAACAGACCACGCACAAGACCACCCGCAATGAGTCTTGACCACTTCAGAGCCTGGACGATCTGGACCCGGACGGGAAGGTCTGGTGCCAGGGGCACCGCCTTTCTGACTGCTGGATGGGGCTGCAGGCGACGGCTCTGTTCGGGGATGGCGATGGGCCGTTGGGCGATTCGCGTAGGCCATGGCTGGGAGTTTTGACTTTGCTGGCCTGGTTGCCCGTTTTTTGGGCGGCCAAATCAGAAACTCTCGCTGAGAGCTCAAGCTGATTTCGTGGCTGGTCTTTGCCTCCGTTGTCGTTGAACGCCCTTGCGGTTGGATTCCGGGGGGCTTGTCTCCGTGTTTTGGCCATTCAGTTCGGGTCTCTGCAGGATTTGTTTGCGAGGCAAGGCGGGCTTTGGCTGATCAGGCGTGGGATCGAAGTTAATCCAAGTCGGGTCATTATCGGTCCAATTAAAAAAATGAATCAGTTCTGCTGATGTTGCTGATGGAGGGAGGCGGGTTGGGGAGCGTTGGATCGCTGCTGCCACGATTTGCGATCCAGAACGCTTCTCCAGGCAAATAGGTCTGAGGTTTTTCGGCAGGTAAAAAAAGGGGTGCATGGGTTGGGCGGTTTTGCCGAGGCGCAACCAACCTTTGCAGCGGCGGCAGAAAAAGCCATTCGCGGCGCGGTTCGGCCTGGACAAGTCGCGTCCGGCTTTGCGTTGCCCTGGCGGCCCCAGGCGGCAAAAACAACCGTTGCTGAAAACTGGCGGCGCAGGCCCGACCAGCCAGGGCAGCGGTTTCTCAGGCCCCACCGGTTTCTCCGCCAGCCAGCAGCGTGGGCGGGATGGCGGGGCCCGAAAGGCGGAAAACAGGTTGGTCAGGCACAGGCCGCCAAATAAACCCCCAGGTCCTGGGGCAAAGCGGATGGCAGCGGGCGAGTGGTGGCATCGGTCGCGCATGCCAGTGGGCGCCAGGAGCACCGTAGCGATTAAAAGGGCCCCAGGGGCTGAAGACGGCTGAGCGTCCCCATCGGTGTGCGTGTTTGTCCAATCGCAGCAAACACGGGCCTATTTGGCCAAATTCCATTTGAACGATAAAAAACCAAGTCAAATAAACGGCAAAAATTCCTTAAATTCTGCCTCCCAATCTGCCACATTGTCTGGAGAAGAAAAGTCTTTGGGGAATCCGAGTGAGTCTCCAGTTAACTTGCGTCGATCTTATCTTCTCTCTTTTTTT
>Ga0163217_1107134_pt1 | contig 14748 bp, 12 predicted proteins | sample SynspAceP_FD_185933 | JGI IMG/M metagenome (GOLD analysis project Ga0163217, IMG submission 185933) | Saline lake microbial communities from Ace Lake in Antarctica - Synechococcus sp. Ace-P (PacBio error correction) | ecosystem: Environmental > Aquatic > Non-marine Saline and Alkaline > Saline ... | reverse complement strand
GAATTCACCAAGTGAGCCACTCTTTTGATGACAAGTCATTTGAGCCTATGGAAATCTGGTTGTTCTCGTGGTGATCGCATTGGACTGATTTGTCCGAATTGGTATGTGTAGAGTAACTTTCCTGAAAATTTCTCTTAGGAAAACTTAGAGCCTTCTCGGTTACGGTTCACAAGGTACCAAATTAAACATGCTTCTTGTGACAATTGCGCGAACAGTTAACCAGAACAAAACGTGGCGGGAAAACGTTGGTGAAGGCAAAGACGGTTATTTGAAATTAATGGCACAACAAACGTTATTTTGCGTTATCTTGGTGACTTTCCTTTTCCACAGAGCGAGCGCGTACGGCAGTAAAAGCTTGTTTGGTGGTGAACGAAATCGCGTTTGTTGTATGGCGAAATTATTTACTCGGTCCAGCAATCTTTTGATAATGGATGAAGCGACCAACGACCCTTGATGTAGAAAACATTGGAACTGCTCGAAGAGCTTGCAATAACTTACGATGCACTTGTTATTGGTAAGTCATGACCGTGCTTTCTTGATAACGTTGTACAAGGCGGATGCGTTGAAGGGCGAAGGCAAGTCAAAGGAATACGTCGGCGGCTATCAAGATGGATTCGCAAGGTGTAAAATTCCCAACGGAATCGACGTCTCGACTAACGATGAGCCAACCAAAAGGAAAGCCAAGCTAGAGGCCAAAGGAAAGAAGCCGCGCCAGCGGTTAAAGCGAAAGATAAGCTAAGCTATAAACTGCAGCGTGAATTTGAAAACATGCGAAGTCATTTGCTTAGTTTGGAACGGACATTGCGTCTCTTCATGTTACAAACAAGCGCAGCGGATTTTCTTATGCGGTGATGCAGAACAAAGTGCAAAAACATTGGCGAAAGTATCCACACAAAGAACATGAGTGAAACAACGATGGAGCGTTGGCTTTGAGCTTGAAGAAATGAAAAACGGGTAATTTTATGGACGCAGAAAATAAAAGGCAGTTTCTTTTGTGCACGTTTGTTTGGGTGCTTTCGGTCAGGTTTTTCAAATACATGGGGAGCGGCGATTATGCCGCTCGCTGCTCACAAAGCGAATAAAGCACTTCTTCGCTTTTGAGTGAAACAAACGGTTCCATGACTGAAACAGTAGAAGTGATCGTGAAATTGAAGTGATGGCGCAGCTTTGGATACGGTTAACGAAGACGGTGCACACCAATTTACTGCTGCTTTTAACAACAAGAGCGCGTTTCATCCGACTTCTTCAAGAAAAGGCATTGACTTGATATGCGGATGCAGATGTTGGCGCGCCAGCACGCCAAATTCATGCGGGTTGCTCTAAAGTTATTGAGCAGCACTTTACATTCGAAGTGGTTGAATTCGCGGCAGAAAACGCCGAATTTTGAGATACCAGCCGATTACGATGCCTAAGCAGATTTAAATTTGGAGGCGAGTGGATTGGCGCTGGTCCTGCTATACGGTACTTTGTGCACCTGGTTGGAAAATCACAGACAGCACGTTATACGAAAGTGAAAAACCGAAAGACCAACTATTTTGGCCCAGCGAAGTCCGAGGTATAACCATTGAGCCGACTACCTTTATTGTATCGATTTAGGTACCACGGCATTTGCTGTCTATTTATTCCCAGTCGGGTTCAATCCCAAGCAGGGCGTATTCAACAACTTGGCGATCCGATTTGCGGGCTGCCAAGTCGAATTCTCGTCCTTTATTACCTTTCTTTTGTTACTTTCCATGACACTGGATTCTTAGAAAGTGACTTACTGTTGCCGTTGGGAAAAGCCATCGATTTGTGGCAATTAGCACGTGAGTTGGGGGACTAAGTCGGTCTGGTCGTTTAGTACAAAGTGCAAAAAGTTTGGTTGTGTCATTCTGTGTGGGCGGCGTGAAAACGATACTTTTCCTTCGTCGATGCCGCTGAAGAAAGTTGAAAATCTTCTCCTGCTGCGGTGACTGAAATCTTTGTTAGCGCACCTAGTAAATGCTTGGAAAGTTTTCTTTTCCAGAATTGCGCCCTATTACAGAGCAAAACGTTGTCATTACCGTGCCTGCGTCCATTTGACCATGCGAGCTCGTGCGCTTACGAGCAATCGCAGGAACGAGTCGGCTTACGCAAACACGCTTGATAGAAGAAACCGCTGGCCGCGTTTTATTGCGTGGCTGAGTGACCAAAAAAATTGGACGGAAAACTTAACCGTTACGAACATATTTTTAGTGGTCGATGTCGGGGGTGGAACTACAGATTTGTCTTTGATCCAAAGCCGTTGAAAAAGATGGCGCATTAGGGTCTAGAGCGCCGTAGCGGGGCTCGTCAATACTATTGGTGGCGACAAACTGGGACATGGACTTTAACCTATCATTTGGCGGCTCAACTTGCGAAAAAGGCACTAACTTGAACCTTGGCAGATTCACCGGCTTAACCCAAGCCTGTGCGTGAAGCAAAGAGCGTTTGTATGTCTCTAAATCACAGATATTGTGAACCAGTGTCGTCGTCCGAGTCGCGGTCGCAGCTTGTTAATAACAGTGTAAAAAGCCACGTTAACCCAAGACGATGTTCAGCAATTGTGATTGATGGTTTTCTATTTCCTTCAAGTACAGTTTTAGCGTGAGCCAAGCTCATAAAGTCGTCTAGTGGTTTTTAGCACCATCATTTAGATTATGAAGGTGAATCAGCCATCACTCGACACATTAGTGAGTTTCTATCTCGACACGATGTGAAGGCGAGTAAAATATTACTTGGAACGGCGGCGTGTTCAATCGACGGTGATAGCAATACACTAGAGGCCCGCTTAACAAAGCTATTAGGTGGCGATTACCGTTTAACGATGTGACACTTCTCACTGTAGATTATGCAGTGGCCAAAGGCGGCAACTTATACGCCAAAGTATCAAGCGAGGCGGTGTTTAAGGTCAAAAGCGGATTAGCGCTCGAATTACCTACATTGGGTGTTGCCAGTCCACATGCCGCGATTCCTGTTATGGCGCGCCGGTTGATTGCTATTTGCGTCGCACCATTTGGTTTAGAAGAGGGTTCAGAGGAGCAGATCTACCCAATGAATTCTCTTCTTGTGGTCGGTGAAAGCGTTATATTTCGTTTTCAATCCAAACACAATGAAGCGGATTGGCAAGTGGTAAAGTTCGTGTCTTGCTTTCGCTTTGTGTCAGTTGAATGAACTGAAGCCTTTGTCAGTTCGTTTTGCGACGCTGGGGCATTTATCAAGAGGGGAAATGGTGCGTATTTATCTAACGCTTTCGTGTTACTGAGTTGGGGCTTATTGTTATTGCAAAGCGCACGACACACAGTCTGATTTAAACTGGACCATTGAGTTTCAAGTTAGAGAGGTCTAAATCATGGCGCAACCAGCTTTTGGCTCTTTTATCGAGTGGGAATTTGATTTAGGGACGACGACTGTGTCGTTTTACCTTTCATCGACGTGTCTGGACTTCTGATGAATACCACCGACACTATTTGCCAGTCCCTTCAAGTAATGAGGCGATGGCTCTGTGCAGGAATTTTGATTATTGGCCGAGTTGCAATTTATGTAGGGCAACGATGAGATTAGGAAGATTGTTCCTTTTTACCTTGGCGTCATATGATTACAGAATGTGTCGTTGGCGATGGGGCATTAGCTTAGGGCAACGCCGAACAGGGAATTAGTACAGGAGGTGCAAAGCTGGTTGAGTCACCGACAAGTCGATCGTCGCTCAAAGCCTTCTTTCCCTGCGGGAAGTTATTCGGTAAAAAAAGCTCAGTCCATTACAAAATGCAGTAAGTTATTCTTTTACCATTAGCAAGTGAATTCAATCGTTTCCTGACGCTCTTTTAGAGTTGCAAAACCGCTTTCGCTTTAACCTTGGCCGGCATCTTTGACGGATGAAGCACGTGCGTGACGTTTAGAAGAGCTAAATTGGTGGTTTAGAAGACCTTTATTCTATTTAGAAAACCGCAGCAGTTGTATCACTACATCAGTGACGATGAAAAATGGCGTCTTTGGTGATAAGGAAAATGCTTGTTAGTGGTTTTGATATTGGAGGAGGCACAAGTGACTTTGTTTGTTGCCAACGCTCTTCTGCGAAAACCAATACAGGTTGCGGGCGATTTATTAAAGCGCATTCGCAGTCGGTTGAGCGCATTTTTATTGCTTGGTGGCGAATAATCTTTGATCAAGGCTTTAGCGTTTCAGCTTCGACCCCAAAAATTTCGGCGTTTATCGTGTTTCGGTCTCGCCGCGTTGGTTCAGCAAACGCGTTCAAGCTAAGAAAATCTATTGGGCGCTAATGCTTTCCAGGAATCTTTGAGTATTTACGGTATTGGGCGCGGCAGTCGCTTGTATTGGCGGTCACAGAAATTTGGATGTTTCAAGAAACGCATTATTAGAGCAAATGAGTACGGGTTCTTTCCATCTTTGTGGAAAGGAAAGTTGATCCGGTAAAAAAAAACGGCTTTACGCTATGCATACGTTAGGTTTTGCGTACGAATCTGATCCTGCGTTCAGGACATATTTAGCGCATTTTTTGCACAACCACAAAAGCCGCCATTGAAATGGCGACTGGATCGGACTATGCCAGATGCCGTGTTGTTTAACGGCGGGTTGTTCAATAGTCCTGTATTAAAAGCCCGTTTGCTAGCGCATTAAAGGCTTGGTCAAATACTCGATATTAGCTGCCTGCGGACGACACAAAACGAGGCGGTTGGCAAAGGTGCAGCGATATGTACCTAAATGGCCTGGCGGGAGAAAGTTGCACGAATAGAAAGTGGCGTGGCGCAACAGCTTGTATTTGAAACTTGGGGATGATCAATTTGTTGGTTTTTGCCCAAAGACACGCTAAAAGGTGGAAACGCTGCTTTTAGAGCAAGGATCTTTTTTGTCAAGGTTGGCTCAACAAGTTCAAATTTCCTTTGTATCGGTTCTGATGAACATCTTGAATGTGTTTTACTCTATGTGGGAGAACGCTGCGAAAAAGAAAAATTTGGCCACATATACAATCTCCACTTTAGCAAAGGAATTAGACAGTTCGAAGGAAATACAGAGTTATCTGTTTCCAATGTCGGTGCAAAATGACTAAGTTGGGTTGTGCTTTCAAGTTCTATTAAATGGTAATGACACACACTATCATTTGGGCGCTTGGGAACTTTTCCACCATCTAAGAAGGACCCAAATAAGACTTTCGGATTTCTATGCATTTATACATTCCAATATGGGGCAAGCAGAAGAGCATCTGGGACGCACTGCTTTTCGGTGCGGGTCAAAAACAGAACCCTGATTTCAGTTGAAAGCGCTCAAGCAAGATTATAGATTCAATTATTAGGCAACGCGATGATTGGAATCTGGCGAAATTCTCGATCGCTGGTCGATAAATTGTTGAAGTTTAAATTCCGGGGCCGCCTGAAAAGCGATCCATGAAACGTCAATTGTTGCAGTTGATTGGTTTATTGTTTACGCCCAGGCACGGGGCGCCGCAGACGATTTGTTGCGCGTTCAGCAAGTTTGATTACACCACTAAAAGCGGGTAACCCAGTTTGATAGCGCGCCAGTCTGGGGGCAATATTGGACTTGTATGACCCGTATTGCAGGCGGTTATGTCCATTGATCAGCAGCACGTATTGTTTAAGCAATTTAGTCAATATTCTTCGCCAACCGGACAACCCCGAGGATTAAATATGAAGGCGCTGGAGACAAGTTCAGTGACGATCTAATTCGCTTGTGGCGCGTTAGGAGCCGGTGGCCGAACGAAGGGACAAAATCATTGGTTGGGTGGATTGGTGATAAAGCGTTACAGAAACCTCAGAGCCCGATTTACGGCGTGGTGGACAGTGGGACGAATTGCTTCCCGTCATTTGTTGTCAGGTTTAAACAGAACTGCGGCTTTTCAGAAAGGGCGCCTTTTTCCGATTATGATTTTTGCATTGAAAAGAGGATTGGAAGAAACGGTAAGAGGGCAGGGCCTCGCTGCGGTTCTTGATGAGCAAGTCAGTGTGATGAATCAGAAAAAACTAAAAGCTACCGTAAAAAAACTCGCAACAAACTTAAAAAAGGACAAATGCCCAACAATGGGTTGAGCGTTTAGAAGCCAAATTTAGAAAATCAACGGCGACGAAGTTCAAAACGCATTGGTAGGGGGAAAAGCTGCCAATTGGGTGCGATTATCACTGCGTTTTAAGTCATTAATATCCAGTGAAACCAACAGACTGATCTGATTTTTAAAGGCACTTCGGTGGATTTTTTAGGTCAACGCATTGACTAACTCAAGATACGTTTTGTCAATTTTATGGGCCGTTAGGGTTTTGCTCATGGTATAGCTGAAGTGAACTTGGTGGCTCGTAACATACTTTTGATCCCGCATTTTACGAAAATTGTGGATTACCCCAGAATGACTTCTTCACCATATGCAATAGATGTCCAATTTTTGATCTGTAATGGGTCAACGGTGGAACAAGGGCACGATGTGCTTGCGTGTAACGATTCTGGTCAGAGCAAGCCTGCGAATCTTTTCTGGCGCCTGATACGCTTGGTCACTTTTGGTTGTCGACGTCACGACATGGTGAGTGGGGTTAATGTCCATTTTCAGATACATGGCTTACAATGACAGAATAGCCCTCCCTAACTGTGTCCGGTTTATTTGAATCGGCTTTCTGCTACAAGGTAAGGGCTTCACTCCTTGTTAAACCGCTTTGCGCATAGGCAAAACCTTTGATGCAGCATAATGTCCAGTTTGGCCGTAGGAAGCAAAAGACACATTCAGATTCAGCATGACGTTTTCAAAGATTTCGCCGTACGCGAATCGCAATGGTCTGACGCATTCCTTTTGCCTTAATAAGTAATGCTTGAGAGTATAAAGGTCGCTTTGATGAAACCAAGCTTTGCCTTGATCTTTTAGAGTGCAGGTTCATGTTTTCTCCGCCCAGCATAGATAAGTGTCGTCCGGACAATTTGGGCCTGCGCTTTAATTCATCACAAAATCTGGTGCTGCAAACACTAACTGAAATGAGCTAACTAAAAGAATAGATAAAACAACACGGGTGAATTTCAGCATAGGAGAGTATAAACAACAAAAGAATAGGAAGGTGCAAAGAGTACTAAAAAAGGCTTTTTTTCGAATAGATTTTATGTCGCGCTAGGCGCAATGACTCAGGTTGTTTTTTTGGTGATGGCGATGTCATGAAAGGTTAGATAAAAAAGCCTTTAGATAAAAACGTTTGGCTATCGGAACATTAACCGTATGCATTAACTTTGAACCCTTCCATTTCTAAATTTTATACCTGAGGTATTTGATGAGCAACGAATTTTCGATTTATCTGCCACCTTTGCTGTTTTTCTGTTTCGTATTGATCATTCGGTATATTCCCATTTTTGTCTGTGATGAAGGGGGTTCCTTCAGAGAGCGGCCAGGTATCAAATTGTGGTTGTGGACGGTTAATTGGATTAATTATCCTGGTTCGTGTTTTTTTGTTTTTTTGGGGCAGAATTTTTGCACTGTTGGCATTTGGAACAGAGTCTAATTTCCATTGCTGGTGGGCGTGGGTGTTGTTGTGATTGCTTTGATAGATGATTTTTCCTTCGCCCTACACCAAAGAAGCTGGACCCGTAATGGAGCCCTTATATTGTGCCCATTTCAATTCCAATGCTGGCGGGGGCATCAACATGTGGCGACGTTATTGGTGATGGTTAAGAGCTACCAATGATCAGCCAAGACTGGCTGAATCTCGGTAGGTGCTGCATGGGGTATTTCGGTCGTTATTTTGGCGATGGAGCTTTGGCTGAATCGCGTGTTGAGACGAGAAGGTTGGCGGCGTATAGAACGTTTTTGATGGGAATGTTGTTGTGATGATGTCGTCGAGATGTTAGTAAAACGGTGTTACGTAGTTATTTTTCACTATATTTGGCCGCCTTATAGGTGGTACGTATTTCTGACTTTAAGTGAAAAGCCCTCCCTAAGGGGAGGGCAGCGGTTGCTTAGACACAAGCGATGCATTTAAATCGCAATAATGTAAATCGAAGCTTTGTAGTCAGATGGGTAAGTAAGACGCGTGATAGTCAAGGTTTGTAGCTAGATCAGCCTATGTCGACAGTTTCTCTCTAGTATGGATCGGTATTACTTAGCATGTTAGGCGATCTCACGCAGAGATGGATGCGACGTCTCGTTAGTGGCATGTCTTTTGCGCACGTGGATGATGCTCGGCTCTGCCAGTCACAAGGCTCACACGATTAAATAACCCACAAACACTCGTATCCCTGTCATACTTTGCCGTCGCAGGGTTTCTGGACCTAGCATTGTCTTGCCATATAAGATCTACGCTGGGCTCATATTTTGGTGTCAGCAGCAATCCACACACCATGACTGTGTCTCTTTTGGCGTTTGTACGTTCCCGAAGGGTTTAAGATCTTACTCGGCCGTGTTGTCTGCATAGGGGCCGAGGGAAACTCTCGAACAATGAGTACAGATCTCTCAATAAGTGACTCGACCGTTCTTTCAAGATAGAAAGAAGATTAATAGGTTCAGACAGATTTGCGATTGATTATCTAGTAGTTAGAAGTCGCATCTGGTAATGAAGTAAAGTTGCGTGTCATTACTGTGTCCTAAGTTTTTATCTCGTGGAGTTGTCGTTCACTTTTAGACGAGATCTCAAGTAGGACACAATCCGCGGATAGTTTTAATTGAATAAACTAGCCGAAGTCTCGACTTTAGTTTGTGGAAGGGGAATTTCCTTACTTCGCTAAGTGGTACTTTGCACGAGATTTGAGTATTGTGATTGGATTGCATGATAACGTATTGCTGCGAATCATCCGGCTATATCGACTCAAGGTCAATCAAACGTTGTATGCGCTGCAATTTGCAGGTAGTTGGAATAATCAATTCCATCGGGCGGCAGTAAGTGCAGTGGGGTTAGTTTGACTTGTTCTTGCAACGGCATCATAGATTTACGTCGCGCTCTTTTCGAGAACAACGAGTGAATACTTTGACTTCAAAGCAGGTTCCCAATCTTTTATATCGTAAGTGGCTTTCGACTAAAACTTGGTTGAGGAGTCCAGGCTCTAATCCATAAAATGATGTCAGTATCAAATTCGTTGATCCATTCCGCTAAAAAATATCGCTTCGGCTTCAAACCCGAACTCATGGAAGCTGTTGTTCGTCTAGATCGTGAGGTAATTAGGCCTCAATACGGTGATGTTTCTAAGCATCGTTCGTCAGGTATACCAGTACTTTTTGACTTTGAGCTTCGTGAGTAGACCAAGTAAAAGCAAGAGGGAACGCTGGCTCGTCGGAAAGAATTGGCGACAGCCTTCATGAATATAGTAAACTTGCAATTAATTTAGAAACCAATGTTTGATTGTTTAAGGAAGAATAAATGGCCAGCGAGATCAAGATCAGTAGTGCGTCTTGATGGCGGTAATATCTTCCGTAATTGAAGCCCGGAAGCCAGGACATATTAGAGGTAAAGATCCCTTAATTTGATACAACTCTAAATTCCTTCAGTAGTGGTTTTATTTCGATTACAAGGCGGAATGGGTTGAAACAATGCGTATTCAATTGAAAATGGCCAGCGATGCCGCTTCCCAGGATGGTTGGATGGATTATCAAAGCTCATTGGGTCAGCGTTCGTACGGATCGTGAATTATTGGTTTCGCGTACAACGGATACGTCGATGGTTAAATGGTGATTTCTCACAACCAGAGCAGGACCAGCGTGTACTACGCGTATTTTGCCCCTTACAGCTACGAACGACATTAGATATGATTTTCTTGTGCAGCAAGCCATACGTTGTATTACTGATCATTTGGGTGAAAACCGTACCGAGGTCGTGATATTACTTACTAGAAGTCAGTCAAAACCAAGGTCCTAGCGAAGGAATATTGGATTATCTGCTCGTCAGCATCCAGGTGAAACCATGCGGAATGGTTTGTTGAAGGTTTTATTAGAGCGTTTGTTTGATGGACATCCATCCGGGTTTCCCGTTTCGTTTTTGAATCAGTGTCGTTTTTTACATTTGTGCCAAACATGAAACCCAGACGGTGACGGTGCATGGTAATTTTGCGCCTGAACTCTAAAAGGCGTAAACTTGAATCAGTGAGTGGAAAAATCCTACGCCAAAGAATTTTAGCCTCTGAAGTATTGGCGTACAAAAGAAAATGCCGAAACTGGGAGTGGAATATGTTCTTAGAATATCATGGTGATGAAGCCCGGTTGCCAGGCATTTGTGTGGATGCCAAAGGGCGTACCGTTCTTTTTGACGCTCCGTATGGAAGCCATGGAAACCTTGTTCAAGGATAATGTTTTGGTTGAGGTCCAGTTCCTGATTTTCAAACAAAAATCGGTTATACGCAAGATCAGTTTGCGAGGCGGGAATCTGACGGTTGGCTTTACTAAGTGGGAGTTGGTGCGGAAAACTTACATTGTCTGTTTTTACCCTGGGGAAACAATTGCCGTTCAAAGGACAATCAAAATTTGCCGATGAAATTGTGGGTGGTCTCCAGAGCGCGCTAAAATTTCTTGGTGCGGTATTTTATTATCCGATTTATCAGGTTCTTATTGAGCGCACATGAAGTGAGATGACTTGATTCGATGGCATTCGCACAAAATGGATTTCGTTTAGAAACCTAACATTGGGCCATGCGTCAGTTTGCAGAGGAAAAGAGAATGGGAGAGTTCCATTCCCCTAAAATTTGACGATGGCACTGGCCGGTGGAAACAGCAGAGCTACTAGGATTGTTTTCGCTGGCTGTTAGAAGAAGACTCTTTATCAGCCTGACGATGAACAAGATGGCTGGGGGGGGGGGCGGGGGGGTTAAAAAGGGACGATTTGGCGGTATGTGTTGTTATTTTACTGTTTCGATTAGCGGATAAGTTTAAATATAAGATTAGTTTGGGCGGGCAGCAGAAATGGCCAAAAACGCACAAACGCTATCCCATTTGAAAAAAGTAAACAGAGCAGTTGCAAAAAAAATACACCGCGTATTAGTAGGGGTGATTTTAGTGCTATAACAACACAAATAATATGTTTTTTGGCACTCGACGTGTAACGCGTGACGTTTTGTTCTTGGGCGGTTTTTTAACGAAGTCGATTAGGATCACGACGAATTAAAAAGCTCCGATTTTTACACGTTATTTTTAGGGACGAGAAAAAATGCCTAAGGGCTAGTGAAATTAAAAGAACATGGCAGTCGTTTACGACGGCAAAACATATATTGTGAGAGGCATAGACCGTCTGTTCCACAGGGTTCGTGCTGGTGGGTAGCATTTATGTATTGCGTATTGTTACGATTGTGGTGTCAGGGCGAAAATTAGACGAATGTTTAAAGATTTCAGACATGATCAATCTTTCAGAGATCTATTCGTCGACCTTGCATTATGTTTTTCCTTAATATCAGATTGGTGATAGAATCGGTTTTCATGGACAGCCGAGACTACACGCCTTATACCCGAATAAATCGGCAATTGAAGATGAATTTTATTTCATCAACGAAGAGATTACAGGCATTCAAGTTTGTTTTGGTTTCAATGACGCTCCTTTGTTCTTGTTGACATTACCACACGAACACGTTGAACGCTTGAAGTCGTTGAAATCAGCCCTTCGATTAAAGGAGCTTCTGCAACATCTCGTAATAGCCTGGCGACAATTGTCTACTTGTGCGGTTATTAGGTACCACGAGCATATCTCTCTGGGCGATCGCATTAAAGTGAATGTTGAAGAACGGCAGTTTGCAGAAGAGCAGAAAATAATGTTTTTCTCTTGAGTGTAATCGTAAACTCATTAAAAAAACGCAGCCAATTGGCTTGCGTTTTTTTTATGTTAGTTCTAGGCAAAAAATAGATTGACTTACTCTTGCTTAAAGGACTGTTCTTTCTGCGGTCTTTGGCTTTTTTCTCTGGATGATTGTTGGCTTCTGTTAGTCCTGCTTCTCGCTGTACTGCAAGGCGAGACGCACGAAGTATTTCGCAGCTCTTTGTTTTTCAGGACGAGAGCGGTGAAGAGGAAACGGGCAGCTTATCTAAACACTTTGCCGGATGGGCTGCGAACAATGAAATTAATACCGATATAGGGTTTCTTCTAAATGTTTCGTAGACAAAGGTCCATGTATTTTCTTTGCGTTGGTATTTCTTCGGCATTTCTTTATTGATTAAATTCTTTTGTTTTGGTTTGCCATCAAATTCTCATACGCACAAATTTGTACTGCTTGCGAAATATTTAACACAGGGGTATTCGGTACATTTGGGCGATCAATTGTAGACTGGCGGATGGCATTGAGCAATTTCTTCGTTCAAAAGTTCCTGTTGTTTCAACGTCCAAAAAACAAATCGCTACATTGGGTTCAGCGGCTTGGGAAATAACACTTTTGTGCCACATTTCACGGGCGTTCATTAATGGGCACTGGAACGTACGTGACGAGCACTGGGTGCCGATAACCAGACTGCCATCAGCAATGGCTTGTCTAGTGTTGGTACTATCGTTGGCCATTTTTCGAGAAGGATCTTACCGCGGCCAGCGGCTCGGCTGGATGGCCTCCTTGAAGGGGTAGTCATTTGGAGTCAACCAGATAGAGATTTTGTTAATCCCCATGTATTCTTCATTGCTGGGCAATCGCGGCCGACGTTACCGGGGTGGAAAGTGTTGATTAATACGATTCGGATGTTACTTAGGGCAGGTCGTGGGAATAACTTCAGGGTTGATGTATTTTTTTAGTATCATAAAATAGTGTGATTATGGCTTCAGCGCGAGTGATTGCTCGGTGCTTGGCAAAACATATCGAACGTTGTCTAAGATGGACTTTTGTTGTGTCATTTAAAAAGAGGAATTTATTACCAGGCGTGATAGATACCAGACGGATCCAGTCTTTAACACCCAACCCGATAGCGCCCTCTTGGGGATGTAGTTTAGCAAAGCGTAGGGCTTTGCTTTGATATAAAATATATGGGAGAAGGGTGCTTTTGTCCATCATAGGATTCAAAGGTGATCATGCTGTTGTTCTTGGCAGTTGGTTAGATTTTTAAGTCGCTTTTCCGTCGGCTTGACCATCAGTCACCGTTTCGTGTGCCACCACTGGTGACCAAAACAGGCCTGTTTGTACCAGCTTCTTGCGCACCACCATAGCCAACGTTCTTTGCTGAACCCAACCGTTTGGTTCCTTATATCGAAACAGTAAGCCAATCAACCTTGCATTATTGATACTTTGTAGATCGGAACTTTAATTGGGATGCTTTGTTAAATCGGGCACTTGATAAATCCGTGGTTTGCGTAAGAGCGATTGTCTTGGTTAATTGTGTAGCTAAGGCCAACTCGAAACTGTGGGTTACAAACCCGGCTTGATTATTTAGTCACTTTTTCTGCGTGATCACGACAGGCTCTTGTTGGAATGATGCCAAATAAATCGTGCTGTAAATACCGGCCGGCAAAGAGAAGCGATATAAGTGGCTCGCATACGAAGGCCGCTTTTCGCAGCATCAAGGCGGATTGGGTTGGCTAATCGGCTCTTTTCGTTTCGGATTCTCGTTAGTGTATTTGCGTGTATTCTTCATTCATCGTCAAAACAAAGGGACTGATTACGGTGGGAATTTTCAGGCTGGCTTTTCGTTTGGAGTGTCGTTTTAGTAGTGATACCTTTGAGACGTAAAGTTTTTTGAGGCTTATACGCTTCTTCAATAAAAGCGCTTTTTACACGTTTTTTCACTTAAGTTGTATTCGAGCTGCTTTGATGGCATTCTTTTACGCGTTTTCCTTGATGGGCATTATTACGTTTCATTTTCTTCGTAAGCGCGCTGTCCGTTCTTTTAACAAAGGCTTCTTGTTCTTTATCGAGATGGCCGTTGAAAAATGCGTATAGCGATTTGTTTGCTTTAGTTTACTTTTGTGTATTTTCTTTTTGTGAACTAAAAGGGGTTTCCAATCGCTTTTACTTGCGCACCTTGGCGTATCGCATTTGATAACGTTTCGTAAGCAGCTTTGAAGAACACTGGAAAAGGTTCTGTCGCGGTGTCTTGTATCCGGGGATTTTTATCTGGATGATACGTTCTTGGCTAAACGCCTAATGCGGTTTTTTGCTTCCTGCTCGCGTGCATTGGTGGAATTTCAGGCAAAAAAAAATTGATAATCGTCTATAGGCTCATGTGATTTGTTTAGATCTTAACCATGTTTTACAAGATGAATGAATTGATTTACTGCATTATGCACGATTTATTGATTGGTGGACAAAGGTTGGATTCCCTTCTTTAAAAAAGAGTGAGGTATTTTGAAGCGTCTGACATCCGGACGGATTTAAGGTGATAAACCCTGGACCAACTTGGCAGTGCCATTGCGTAAACAAGTTCAAAAATGTCTTCTGATTCCAATACCTCTTTGGCAAACACTAATGATTGTTTAGATCTTTTGCTCAAAATTTGATCATGTTTCGGCATAAGGTTTGGCTTTGGGTGTCGGTTTCATTAAAATTTCATTACAAAAAATTGATTCCAATTTTTAATTTCGTTGATTCTTAGTGCAACAAAAGATTTTTTTTATGGCATTGAGGGCTTATAAAACAACCTAAAGCACCCAAAAGTCAATCGATTAGGGGGACAGCTTTCAAAATTTTCCAAGCGTTATGAAGTTTTTTTTTGGACGTTTGTGACCACAATTCTTCACTGTTTTTTGGGGAAACCTAACACCTTTTGTTTTCGGGTTAATTTTCTTTATGGGTTTTTCAAAAAAATTTTTTTTCAGGGCCCGGGGATTAATCGGGAAAAATTCTTTTCCTTTTTCTTTTCCTGGGGGTGGT
>Ga0163217_1089476_pt1 | contig 14749 bp, 9 predicted proteins | sample SynspAceP_FD_185933 | JGI IMG/M metagenome (GOLD analysis project Ga0163217, IMG submission 185933) | Saline lake microbial communities from Ace Lake in Antarctica - Synechococcus sp. Ace-P (PacBio error correction) | ecosystem: Environmental > Aquatic > Non-marine Saline and Alkaline > Saline ... | reverse complement strand
TCAATACTGCCGAGCGGGACCTTTCGGCTGCATTAAAAAAAGCCGTTTTTGGGCAGCTTCAAATAAGTTCTGGAAATTAGCCGGAATTGATGAATCATAAAATCTTTCTAAAAGGAAAAGGCCGGCTTTAACCGACCTTTTAATAAGATAATGAGAAAAGGCTGATTCCCTTCTTTGCTTTGCCTGAAATTGTTGGCTTTGTCGCTTCAAATTGCTTCTTTACTACTGCAATTACATTTCTGAAAACAACTTCAGAGATCTCTTTTACAGACATCCCATGCCGGAATAGTCAATGATTTAAACAGCATGAGGTTTGAAAAAAACAGGAAGTACATCTGTGTGAGAGGCTGTACTAACTGAAAAATCTGGGTTAAAACGTTAGTTTGCTCATTGGTTTTAAGGGTTTGAAATAGTTTACAAAGAAATGCTGAATTTAATTCGGTCTAAGTTAGTGTTTTTCGCTTGATCCCATACAAAGGCCATCGCCTGTGAAATAAATCGCCAAAACATCTACTTGCGTCCTGCGACACTTTCTTCTGCAAATGTAATCCTCCTCTTTGAGATAAGTCAAGTAAATTCAAAACTCTCGGCCAGTTCCGCCAAGTCATCTTTGATAGATTACTCACCGCACTCATCAAAGGTGAAATATAATTCTCTCTTTAAATCTGCTGATTCATGCTATTAAATGTTTCAAACTAGTCAGGGCACGATTAAGGTTTTTTCAATTGCTCTTTAGAAGGTCATTGGAATCTCCTATGCTTTTCTAAAATTCTCCTCGTTGTATTTCTTGAAAATAGCCTAAAATTGTTTAAATAGATATTGTCAAGCGAAGGATCTAAATTTTCTGGTGAGAATCGTTTCTATCCACCGTCAGTTTGCGCAAAGGGGACAGGATGGCACCGTGCTTCTCGTTTGAAATGATGCGGCCCTATCTTCGTTTCATAAAACCTCAAACGATTATCCACAACCATCGATATATGACAGGAATGAGTTGTGGGTATATCTCTTTGCTCACCAAAAATCGCACTGAAGATTAAAAACCGGTGTAGTTGATTAGTTCTTCCTTTGCCTCTTAGAATATGATAGATAGACAGTTTCATTTTTCCCAATAGTGCTTCCAAAGCGTAATTCCATTTTCCTCGAACGATCTTGGTTAATGCGATCAAATAGTTCTTTGGAATAAGTCGTAAACTTTCGAAGTATAATCTTCGAATTCGGCGCAACATTTCTTTGTATTTGATCAAAAAGCAATCATAATATCAACTTCTCTTCCATTAGCTCCAGAAATTCCGATTGACTTTCGTCTGATGGATTATCAACAATCTACTATTTTTTTCGGGACCACCTCAGTGGATCACCGAGTTAAATTATAATCCCACCCTGCAAAATTTCCAAATAAGCAATTTGCATCTCTGCCATTTGTATAGAAATTTTCGAGCGCTAGAAAACCAATGAAATCTGTCCATAATCTTCAGGGTAGGAAAAAACTCCTTTCTCGCAAGTTGCTTGCGGTACACCTGATGATGGTCTCCCATGGAGTGCCATAAGAAGCATTGAATTAATAAATCATGATCCCTACGGGATGCTGCTTGGATAGGTAAAAACCTTTATTGGCTTTGCTTAAAAATATTTTGCGTCCGTTGGTGCCACGATGGTTACAGCCACTATCAGCTTTGCCAGGGCGACGCTTGTTTGTTTAGAATACCTACTACTGCAGTCATATCTGTTTTGATTATAGTTAGCAAAAATTCTTAATCCTCCTCTCCCTCCAGCTCCTCGGCCTATTCTATACTTGATGGACGTAATTTATATAAAATTCATTTCCGTTCTCAGTGAATTCCCGTAAGTGCCTCTGCTAGGCTGTATAAATGAAAGGTGATTTCCAGTGGGGAGGAGTGGTTTGAGGGTCATTAAAATCTCGAGCGGTCGATGTTATTCGATATTATTTTCAAAAATTCAGAAGGATTTCAATGAAATATTGATGTAAGAAAAAGTATTTTTCCGCAGAAGAAAAAATTGGGACAAAGATCTAAAATTATTTTAAACTTGCTTATGCGTTTAAATATTTAGATCATGAGTAATTCTGAAAGATTTCCAGAGGCTTGGAAGTATATATCGATTTGTGTTAGAAAATGCGAAGAAACTGATTTAAAGGAATGATCCTGCAGGATGGAAATACGGAATTCCAAATCCAAAAGGTCATAAAATGAATATTTATATTCAAATTGTCCTGGGAACTTTTTATGAAAATTTAAGAATCTGTTTATGCAAAGGAGGAAATATGGAACTAAGGGAAGTTCTTATGGAACTTGAAAATGGGGATGGAAGGTAAAAATCTCACCAAAAGAGAATATGAATCAAATATTGAGATATATAAACCGATTCTTATTAAACTACTTACCCTAGATCCGATTTATGACTAACATGAATCTTCAGGTCCGATTGTCTGGCCTCTAAAAATGGATTTTCCAAAGCATATTTTACTACATGCCTTTTACTTAATGAAATTGTGCTTTGTTCGAAATTTCAGAGTCTAAAAAAGAAATCCAAGTTGGAAGCCTAAATATCTTGTTCAAAAACGATGATCCGACCATTTGAACCACCATTCGTTTGATTTCAATTGAACTGGCTTCCTTATTTCAACAAAACATCCTTCATGTCAATATTCTGCTGTTGGGAATTACGGCCTCTCACTCCACCACTCGGGATCTTCGACATCACCGTTTATATCTAGGAATCAAATGAATGGTGAACGTGATTTACGGTTTGTCCAGCACTTTCTCCATTGTGATTCCTAAGTAAACCATCTGGTTTGAACCTCGAGAAACAACTTCTTTCAATTTATTCAACATAAATTACACAAGCTGATTGCCTCTTTTGAAGGTCAAGGCGAAATAATCGCACAATGCGTTTTGAATTAATCAGTGCATGTCCTTCATTTACTTGGAAAAAACTTATCATAGAAGGGCATAAAGCGGTTGCTGACTCCAAAATTGAGCTCTCTACTGAATCAGGATTACGAAAGGGCAATCCAGATTTTGATTTCCTTTTTAGTTGGTTTATAGTTGCTGATACTGTAGATTTCGCAATTCTCATTCTTAAAAAAAGGATTTTGAGTTTTTAGAATTACGTTGCATTGATACGTCTGTTTTTGATGAATTTGTGCCATTCTAAAACCTTCGTTACTGCAAATCCCTTCCGTACGCGATTAAGACTTTTCCTGTTGTTTTATCAAGGATGAAAGCTCCATCAAAACAGGGTAGCTTGCCTCTTCTGTAGAAGAACCATTCAAGACGTAAAAGCAAATTATAGAGTCAAACTTTTTATTTGGGAAAAATCAGGAAGCATAATGCTTATTCGTAGCCTTCAATCGTAATCCCTTTTTCCCTGAGCAATTTAACATTAGTCCCAATCCACAACCCAAGTCCAAAACATCCACCTACCAGTAAATTCTTTCTCTAAAAGAATTCTGGCTGGGAAAGAAAATGCTGTCTCTTCTTTGGCGGTTAAGTGGCTATTTTGGGTTTGACTTAAATTTTCCATCCTTCAAAACCTCTGCTTTCAATTAAAATTGGCAACTATTCTGTAAAAACTGCGAAATCCCGATGTTTTTTCCAAGAATCAAATGAATGGTTTCCTAAGAGTGCAATCTGGATTTCTTTTTGAAATCGTTTCGAATGTGCTTTCAAGGATATCCCCCAAATAATTAATGATAAGAGCTTTTTTTGCCCTTTCGATAATCTCCGGTGTGGGATTTTATCACGTTTGGCTCTATTACAGGAGGTGTGGAGGGTAATAAATTCCAAGGTCGATTATTTTTCCAAACAGAAAAAATGGGATTACGTGAATCGATATTAGTTTCACTTAATGAAGTAATTTTTTTACCCGTTCCAGACGCAGTTAAAATGATTTCCTTCTTTTTGAAAGTATCTCGTTATACAATTTTCGATTCCTGAATTCTCTTAACGTGATCGGACTCCTTAAACTTCCATTAAGAACCATCCAATCGATAAATTATTCCCAAGATGGCATTTACAGGAAAATTTGCCCTTTAAATAAGATGGAATCCTGCCCCGCTTATAAAACTGCCTAAAATTTTGAAAATGCCTTCGAGTATTCAATTGGAATGGAAAACGCTACCAAAATCATTGATTAAATAAGTCTCAGGTCTATTGGTTGATTTTCTCTGATAGTTGGATCTGAAAATTGAAATAAGAGTTATAGTCATAGCAATGAACTACCGATATATCTTCATCGGCATGCTTCGTAAATCGTATTTCTAAGCTTTTTGGCAAGCTCAAAAAAAAAATTCATTTGCAATCTTTCGGGATTCCTTTTGTATTTAAGGTCATTATAAAAACGCGGAAAATCCTCCACGGGCTTTGTAATCAGATATCCAATTTTTGTCAACTGGTTACCAAACGCAGGTTGGTTTTTACCGTTTATTTGAGGTATAGTCGTGAGGAGATTCTAAAATTGGATAATAAGTGACACTTAACCACTTTCGATAAGCAAGTCAGTCGGGTATTTTGAACACGGTTTCCCACGAACGAAATAAAGGGGGAATTATCTTGAATAATATCAATAACGCCACGCAAAAGAGCATCTTTGTAAGTTGACGCCTTACTGTCCCTTTTCAATGATTTGCTGATATTATAAAAGACTTCGTATTCATTAATAATGTAATCTTCTTTTTAAATACATATACGACTGTGGAGGAAGCACATGATAGTCTTTCTTTGTAGAGATAAAGGTTTCTTATATTTTTAGTTTCTTTATCTTTATAGCATGTTCCTACTGGTGCGATTTTCAAAATATTCGTGGAAAAACAATTCTGTTATTGCCTGAATGTTTCTTTGTTATTCCGCCAAATTTCGTTTGCGTGAAGAGCTAAATATATCATGCTATTTCAAATTCACCTATCACTTGTTGAACTGGAGAGGACGGCATAAAACAAATTACAGTCTAACGTCTAAATTTTTTAAATAAAACTTTTCGAAACTCAAATTCTTTTCGCCCTCAAATATTTGAAAGCAAACTCTGCGTTTAATCGATAATAAAACTTTCATCACTTTTTGTTGCTTTTAAAAATGTTGCTAAAGTTCTTTTGTAATTTGTTTAAACCCTCTTGGGGCATCATAAACACCGTTTAAAAACTCGTAGTCAATCAAATTTCTTTCATATTAATTCATGCGGAAAAGGAATACACATATAGAAATTTTCACTTACAAATGTCTGTTCGAAGAGTAACTCCACATTTGCGTTAAGTTGGTCTTTCGGGGAAAAACACCTACTTTTTCGACAATAAGCTACAAAATCAAGTCTTCATCTATAAAATTCATATTTAGCTTCTGTGCTGCAAACACCGATTGTGGTAACTACACTTTTATAATATCACCAGTTCTATAAATAAAAATTAGAATGTCCACCAGTCTTTGGATGAGGACAAAGCACGGGAAACGTACACTTTATTAATTCCGTTTTCTATGAGGGAAATCTTCAATAAATTCTTCTGGAGACTCGTTATTCAAAATTTAGAATCGGGCAATAACTCTGTGTGATAATCGGGGTAAATTGGCACATATAAAAAAACCAATCCTTATCACTTGATATAAAGGGATAGGATAATTTGCAAATTACTCAAATCGATTTTTTTCTGCCTTAAAAATCTCTGACATAGGACAAGTTCCTATTTTTATTACCCCACCAAACAAACCCCATTGCTCAAGTAAATCAAAATCAACCTCTTTCTGTTCATCTCTTTGTCCAAATATTTGTTACATATATTTCCATTCAACCTTATTTATTTAGAGCGTATCAAAAAATGAATTTCATAAATCGCTCACCAGTCTAAAATCCATTATTGATAACTTTAAATGTGCCGGACTTTTAAACCTCTTTTCGGACGTAAATGATGGCTAATGTCTAATACTTTTCGTCTTTGTCTTTCAAGTTTTAAATATAAAAACGACAGCAATAAAACCATTGTTGGAGTTTACCGTTATGTATGCTTCTTCATCATACTTTTTTAATAAACCATTTATCAAAACTGGAGATAATCTTCTTTAAGACTTGTGAAAAAATCATCATCAAGATTTATTTCTGCCAAATTTTAAAGCTTTTGAACATTTAGTAACCTTGAATTTCACTAAATCGGGTGTTCTGCAAAAGGTGTTTTCCAAAAAAGAATCTTATTGGTAATACCTTATCAGATTTCCCAACGGATCAGCTTTTCTTCTGAGTTTTTATCTTCGGTAATTAAAATATCCACTCTACAACAAAAACACTTTCATTTTAAATAAAGATGAGTGTCAAAACTAGTCATTTTCGTTTACATCAACTTTTTTCTGAACCGATTTTAAATCTGGTTGAAGTGGGGATGGAATATCTATTCTCTCATAACTGTCTAAATTTGATTTAAAACGATTCAAAACCGTTGTTGCGTTTTTTATACTTTTCAATCTCCGAAACAGTTAAAGAATGAACACATTTTGTATATTTTGCTCTTTTCAAAGCCAACGATACAAAATACCTACATCTTGATTTAAAACTCTTGATGCTTCTGCTGTGAATGATAAATTTGTGTCTAAGAGTGCTTTCATTGTCAAATTCTGTTTTTCATTATCATCCTTTTCAGAATATCTTCTAACAGGTGATTTCGTTATTGTTTATATTAGCCACTCCAAGTAGTAATCAGTTTCTGAATGAAGCCAAATTAATTCGGCAAACTCAATTCCCATTATTACAGTATGAAATTAACATTACTTTTCTTCTGTATATAGAATATCCATTTCGTGAAGAATGTCATATGGTTCCGGATGATTAAATTAGGTCTCATCAAGGGATGAATTAACTCTCTGGTAATTATCGTTCACATGATTATATACTCACTAGTCCTATGTAGATACAGAAGTTAAACGGTCACTATATACCATTTGCCTGTATGTCACTATAAGTCGTCAACAGTCTTCTAATTGGTCTAGTCAGGTTTTGATAATATATTCGTTCAATCAACAATCACTATCTTCTTTAATTCTGGAAAAGTGAGAAATTGCAAGTTTGCAGGCCTTCGCAATGAATCGAGAAACATCATAATCATTTTCATCGGATGACTAAGTAATAGGCGATATTCAGTTTGTTGATTTTACCTTCCTTTATTAGATTGATTTATGTGATTGTCTTTTGAGTCCAATATTTAATTCCGCTTTCGTCAAGCCAAACATTAGCCCAAGCCACCCTCTTTATGCGAAAAAGGGTTTGTCAGGAACTAATCTTTCCCTTTTTTGTTGAATGAAAATTTTTCTGTGGCGAACATTTTTAAAGTATGTTTCTAAAACCATTTTTCTCAACTTTACGTGCGAAATAATTGTTTGCCAACCATCGCATACGAATTCCTTTCTCCCAATATGTGTGATTTGTTTCCCAAACTTTCAGGTATAATATGCTCTACAGATTTAGAGTTGGTGCTATATTCTTGACAAAAAATACATCTCATTTTTTGATCCAATTTTAGTTTAATACCCACAACCAACCCATTTCCAATTGGAAATAAATCAAGGGTTTTAAGTGGAAATATATGAGAGTGTAGCCACATGCAATTCCCAATGCCAATGAAAATCTCAGAAGGTAAAACGACCCAACTTGTAAAGTGAAACTTCAGGGACAAATGTTTTTCTATTATGCAGCGAATGAATAAACAGCACACCACAAACAATGTTGATTAGTATAGCTAAAGCAATTGTCCTGGCATCAATTCTTTCCATTTGTATTTAAAATAGAAAAGAATGAAAAGATTCAGCCGCTCTTCTTTTTGTCAAATTGATCCAGCTTCTTTCTTGTTAAAACTACAATGAGTTCATCTATTTTTTTACTCGCTTATCGCCTAAGTATTGTTAAAGGAGTCATTACTCTAATGTTCTTATCATTTTTTAATGAGCCATTATCAAAAAAAAAACAATGTCATTATTTGTTTGGAAGTATATTAAACGAGAGCAATAAACGAATTTTACAAAAAAACCCTTATCGCTGAAATAATCAATTTTAATCGTGATGGATATTCCTACGTTCGTTTATTTTATATTCATAAATAATCGTTGATTTTACTTATACCTTTTTTTCTCATGAGATAAAAGGTGATTCGGGTTTTTATTCCAAATCTAAAGTAAATGTTTGCGTTTTTCATTCTTGTGAATACTCTATATAATTTTTTAAGATTTTAAGAAACGGAAACCGTTTTATCATCATTTATATTTAATATTGCAGGTATATACACCAAAGCTCATTTCTCCACAAAAGAGTGAATTACCGCCAAGTTTTAGTGTGTTGTCTTTTAAAGTATTTGGTGTTATTTATTGCAATCATTAAAAAATAAATCTGCTGTTTCAGCATTTTACTAAGTTTTTCGTACAAATCCTTTGTCTGCACATTGTCTGTTGGACAACCCAAGGGACATACAACTGTATTATCATTATATCTTTCTACAATTGATTTCCTTATTTCATTCAAAACCAAAACTCAACCAATGAACATTATTGCTAAATTCCCAAGTACACTATAACCTTCTCTATGCAGGATGTGTTTGCCTTATCGGTATATATAAGAATGAATTATCCATTTTATTTTGATTGTAAATTTTTTACGTAAGTGATTAGATAAATTTCATAGCTCTGATTACTTTCTTCCAATATATAAAGGAATTTTTAATGCGTGCCGATTAACTCCTTTGCATTAAACCAATTCGCTGTCGTTTTGTAGTTGTGCTAAAATTCCAAAAATCATAGTTTTTTATTACTCTCAAATCAAGTCTTGATTTAACTTCTCTAATATCTCTCTATATGGAGACCTAGGACGCATTAGGATTATCTGAATAAAAAATATCGATTGAATCTTTTTCGACTTCAGCCTTTTCATTTAACAAACAATGAATGTCCCTCTAGCAGAATAATAATGCCGCTTTTTGAATGGTATTTTGATTAAACCAGTAAGTAATCTATTTGATAGTAAAAAGGAATAATTTTGACTTTTTTATCTTGGCATCATCATTTATTTCTTCCCATTTTGAAAGTTCACTTGCCGATAAGTATTCCATATTCAACTCACGACAAATATGTTGGCAAATAGTACTTTTACCAACTCCGTGAATGCCTCCAACGAAAACAATATTGTCAAACATATTCTAATTTGAATTACTTCTCCCAATTCTTTTCACAAATTAACAAAAGAGCTTACTGTCAAAAAAAAAGTTTCTCTTTTCTAAAACTCATCGAAAACCAAACTGTTAAATGGAAAACTAAACAGTTTTGACCAACTGATAGGCAACAGCCATAAAACTAGCTTCGTCCTCTAAAAAAATGGGTATTACCCATTTTCATCGATCAAAATTAATCTTTTCCCAAAAGTCAGTTACATTTTCTTTTGGTCAATAATATTGAAAAGCCTTTAACAAAATCGAATAGATGAAACCATTGATTTTTTCCAACCCCAAGTGAATGACCGCACTTTTCGTTCATTGAAATTCCCTCCTTTTCCTCTACAAAAAAAAAAAAAAAAATTTCAAATCCTTTTTTCAGCCAAAGTTTGGACGGCAATGAAAGGACGTCATTGCCCTTGAAAATTGTGAACTTTGTGCATTTCTTTCCAGATTTTTTACTTTAATATTTAAAATTTATTTTGAGCAACTATTAAATGCTCCTCAAATATCTTCGTCCAATCTTCGAATAAAAAAACAAGGCCTAAGCATTTTTCCTGCCTTCATTTTCCCGGAATATTAGTAAGCGAGGTTAGATTTAAGTTTCTAGAACGACCTCAAACGTCACTCATTCTTTAGGATCAAAAGTCAAACTCATCCGTATTTTCTCCATAAGAGACTTCCTCATTCAGTTTTTCAAAAAATGGGTTTCGTGCTATTTCTCTATCCCAATTCATTGAACGCGGACCCTGACCTTATCCACCACCACTTTCTCTACGAGTTTCTCTAATTCTACCGCCTTTTCCCTCGGTATATAATTGCGATAGATGGGAATAAACTGTGGTAATCTGTAGATCTCTTTTCGCTGGATATCTCTGCGGGGTTAAAGTCCCTCTTTATATTAGCACAAAAGTCTCCAGGTAGTTGGCGTTTTTTTTTGGTTTTTGGGGGGAAGAACTAAATTTGCGAATCACCCGCATTTAAATTCTTCGCCTCGTATTTTTGCCATCTGGTTCACGATCCCCACACCGGAAATAGCCAAAGAACTGATTTTCTGGACCGCATTATCACCGCCATTTCTTTCAATGATTTGTTCACTGAAAATAAAGATAGGCTTGGGAAATTTTCTTTCTGGGAAATCGAATACCTCAGCGCTCAGATCAGTTAAAATAAAAATCGTAATTCATCTTCTCCCTCATCTGCCATTTTCATTGGAGGTTGGCTTCATCTTATTCTTCGCCTTCAGATACTACCGGGCAAAGTCCCAATTCTTATAGCTTGTTCACCTTTCAGTACGTTCCATCAATGGGTGGAAATCTTAAGGCCGAAACTTATCGCAAATACATTTTAATCTCGCATCAAGCCTTGATTAAGCTAACTGATGATGTAATCTCGCCAAGTCAATAAAACACTTACCTTTTTTCCCACGCCATAGCGTTTGAGTGGGAATTAAGCCCAGCATTTACCCCGCATTATTAGAGCCTCGCATACATTGAATCAACATCGTAATCCCTTCCTTGCTCTTTCATCCTGCAATTGGCCAGGGAAAGTGCTTTTCTGAGCCACACGGTGCCCAGTCAAGTCTTTGGTGGATTGTCACATACATCACAATTCCACAATCTTTGGTCAAATTTGCTCTCCAAAATAGGAAAGCAGTATTTTTCGCCTGCACGATTTTCCTCAAATTGCAAACATCACGCGCAGTTTATCTTTTTGCATAAGCTGAATTTTGCCCCGCCACCGCAAACTGACTATACAACACCAAAATCACTTCATATGATAATACAACCTTGTTTCAGAAGGGCAATCCGTCACGACCTGCCCTTCCTATTTCTTTTGGTAATATCCCTCTAAAGTTTTTGGGGGAGATTTTTAATGAATCACCCAAACGTAATTCGATGATTGTGCAATGCCCATCCAAAAGCAATCGTAGCCACGATTTATTTTGGTTGTTCGTCATGTATAAAAGCTGTTGGCACCCGCTCCTTTCCTCGGGGTTCAATTCCTGCGTTGATAAAATGCCACCGGAATGTCCTTTCCCCCTTCAAAAATCAGCAAATTCCTCCGTTAGTCTTCCTGCTCAGGCAATAGATAATTCCACTTTCATTCTTTTTCCGTTTCACCAAACTGCGCAATTTCTTGCAACTTTTTTATTCTTGGGAAACTGTCCTCTTACCTCGATACTCAGGTTTTTCTGCAAAAGAGCGAATAAATAACTTGGAGTCTTTCAATTCCCAATTGCATTTCAATATCTGGCTCTGCAGAACTTGTCCGCAGTGGCAGTCAAAGCCATAAACGGAACTTCGGGTAGGGAATTTCGGAATGCTTTGAGCTGCGTATATTCTGGTCTAAAATCTGTCCCACATGCTTTACACAAATGTTGCCTCGTCAAGGCAACTAGTTTTATATTCAAGCTTTTCAACCAAGTGTTGCCTCACCGAAATCAATTTCTCTGGCGATAATTACAGCAGCTTTAATTTCGCCATTTTAGCTCGTGCGATCACGTTCATTTTCTGCCTGTGGAGAAAATAGAGCTATTAAAAAAATCTTGATTTTATTCCGTTGGCTTGCAATTGCCTGCACCTGTCTTTCATTAAGAAATGCAGAGGCGAGACAACAATCGTTAATTCCATCAAAACACAAAGGCTGGAATCGAAAACACTCGATTTTTGCCCCCACCAGTTGGCAGAGTACAAAACTGTCTTTGCTGCTAGTGTTCGGTCGATGATTTCTTGTTGTAAAGGCCGGGGGGGGAAAAAAAATTTTTGTTTCCCAAATCCGTTTAAGGGCAAAAAAAACGTTCTTTAATAGCGTTTGTGGGGTATTTTCCATAATCACTCGCAATTAAGTTTGAGGGCTTTGCAAAGCATAGCCTTTGAATTGAGATCAGCTTTTTTGTAGGATCTGTCGGAAATCCCGACACACCACTTGCTTCTTTTCAGCTTACTATATTTCGTCTGGGAAGATGTCAAAAATTGGAGAAAACCACTGCGGAACTGGTATTCTTTCTCTTGTATTTGTTAGATCAGGGCAGTCTACACCTTTACTTTATCTGATTTTTGCAAAGAATCTTATCAAAAATTAGGGGCAGCAAATTAGCTTTGCTGCCGATATTAGTAATTCCATTTAAGTAAATATCTACTTTCGTCTACCTTATGATTTTTTCGAAAAGTCTCATAAAATACCCGGTCAACCTCCAAATAAAAAAGAACATCAGCGGTACTTTCTACGTCTCAATCTCCTCGTGTTAATAAGGGGAGTGGTCAATTCCTTTCAATAACAGTTCTCGACTTCGAGTGGTCAAGTTAGGGCATTTTTGAGCAATTGCATTAATTTTACTGCTGTCCACTGAGCTTTGCACCATGGCATTCATATACTCAGATTTCCCTATTCGACTCCAGTCTATGCATTTTTAAGATCCTCTTCAGATCAAATCCAAGCCAAAGTTCGAGTGCTTCTGCCATTGCTTCCATAAAAGGGTGAGCAATATTCATTTCTTACATTACTTTTTCCACATCTCGGCTATTTGTACTTTCAGGCATTTTTATCTATTCTCGCTAAGGTATCAGCAAGAATCGCAGCCATAGCAAATTGAAACCACCTTTCGAAATGTTCGTTGTGTCTGATTTGCCCCGTCAAAATCATTACCCAAAAACCACCAAAGAGCGTAGCCATGTATTGTTGCAAAGCGCGTTGATAGTACCTTACTTCGATTATTTGCCATTAAAGGAGCTCTGCAAAAAAGGCATAAGGCCTTGGGTTTTACTTGCCCATCTATAGTCTCATCAGTGTTAGGTTAAACCCATTCGATAAATCTTTGGCCTTGGTGCCTGGAAAAGTTTGCCTAATGCAATAGTTCAGCGGTAATCGAGCATGTCAGATTTATATTTTTTACGGTCGGCCAGCGGTTTAATTTCAGTCTGGAGTGGGTACTACCAACTGCTCATTTTCTTTCTTGAGTTAGCTTTTAGGTACTTCCAGTAATTTCGGGTTTTCGCTATAGTCATTCTTGGTCGGTAGTACTTGCGATTGATATCCAATACCGAAAACCACCATATAAGGAGAATTTTTTGCGCATCAAAGGGCGCGCACGTCACGGTCATCGAAAAAACGGATAATTATTTTTTGTTGTTCCCTTCATGATGCGAATCAGTATTCTTGGGTTCTAGGATAGAATTTAAGGACTCATTAATGAAATTACGCTTCTCTGCCAATTAGAATAGTATAGCAAGGACGCTCGGACTTTTCCACTCCCCAACATTATGATGTTAATATCTTCGGACTCCCGAGCTTGTCGAGGTATAAAGATTTATTTGGCTTCTGACGATTCCGTATCATCCTATTTCATTAGTTACCTAAGCTCAATTACTCCAAAAATAATGCTTGCAGCTAGAGGATACATCTCACCAACTACATCGTTTTTAGCTTTGACTAAGTGTATATTCTTCCAAGATAACAATCTCTACCATCCCCCACGAGCCCTTCTATACAATTCATAGTTGCTGAGCTATCCTGCTTGAGCCTGGCAAAATTCCGCTGTCCTCAAAGGTCTATCACTGTGATTCATTATTACTCAGGCGCAAGAATTAATGAGATTGATTGATACAAGCCTTTTCGATAAGTAAAAAGGTTAGTGTCCAAAAGGTGCACTTAACAGAAATTAAATATTCTTTGAAAAACAAAGCTCATAAAGGCTTTGAAACTCCATTTTACCCTAATGTGAAAATAAACTCAGGCCCCCTATTTTTTCACTTCCAGTCACGAAATCCTACACTTCATTTCAGGTTTAAATTTTTAAAAAAAATGTTCTGGTCAGCACTTTGATTCAAATACGAATCGAAATTGAAAAACCAAGGCAATTATATTTTTCTACTTACCCTCATCAGGCAACAGCTTTTGGCCAAAACTGAGCTTTAGCGGAAGGTGATTGATGAAAAAGGATTTGCCCCTTCCAGTAGTTAATATTTTTATCAAAGGCAGCTACGACCGGTTGTCTTTACGGCAGCAATGCAGTTGGAAGCATTATATTCAGCACTGAGGAAAACATTGAAATTCAATTATTGTTCTTTAAATTTTTATGCTTCAAAACCAAAGGAACTCGCAGTCACACTACAGAAAAACTGCTTGAAATTCCAACGATCACGCTTGTAGAAGAAATCACAGAAGATGAATTCGGTGACTATCTCTTGCTGGTGCTATGGAAGCCTCAAGATCAAGGGAAATTTCCGTGGTGTAAAACCGTTGGATATCGTCACTACGCGAGCGCGATGGGGCGATATTATGGGGCGCATTTCAGACGCTTCAGGGTACCAGTTACGGTTGGAATGGACGGGTCGTTTATTTGTCCGAGGGCCGGCGATGCCAGCGAAGTGGGGCATCTAATTACGATGGCATGCGAGTAGGTAATGCCATTGGGGAACCACCGCTGGTAAATGTCCCCAAAACTCGGACCCCGATTCAACCGAACTTATATCAAAGGCACGTTTTTCAGTTGACTGGTGGATTTATTTCAGCAGAATATGGACAGGGCGGCTTTCTTCTTGCTTTTGGCAGACTCGAACA
>Ga0163217_1085555_pt1 | contig 14749 bp, 17 predicted proteins | sample SynspAceP_FD_185933 | JGI IMG/M metagenome (GOLD analysis project Ga0163217, IMG submission 185933) | Saline lake microbial communities from Ace Lake in Antarctica - Synechococcus sp. Ace-P (PacBio error correction) | ecosystem: Environmental > Aquatic > Non-marine Saline and Alkaline > Saline ... | reverse complement strand
GCGGTCCAGCGACCACCGGCCGATGCCGCAGCAGCACGGCGAGGTTGTTGATCAGTGGCGCGTATGCCGGTGTGAACCCCGACTTGCGCGTGACACCCTAGGCCATGATACGCACCGCCTCCCCACCGCCAAGCGATCTGCCGGGCCTTGAAGCGTCGGGCGAGGTGTTCCGTAGGCGAAGGCTGTTAGCGGTCTGCCCGTGGGCGACAAGGTTGCGATATGCTGCCGGTGTGGCTATGCGGAATATGTCGCAAACGCCGCCGCCCATTGTCTGCCCTTGCCCAAAGGCATGAGCATGAAAGAAAGCGCCTGCCTGCCGAACACCTTCTTTACGGCTGTTCCAAACCGTAGTTCATGCGCGCGGTCTGAAAAAGCGGCGAGCGTTTCTTGTGCACGGCGGGTCTTCGGGGCATCGGGGCGACAGCGATCCAGCTGGGTCACCGAATTCGGCGGCACGGGTCATTTGCCCGGCGGCACAGACAGCAAGTGGACGCCTGTGCGAAAAATGGGGCCGAGAGCCGCGTCAATACCGCGACACGGATCGTTGACGGGCTGAAAGCGAAGCGGCGCGGATCTGATCCTTGATAATGGTCCAGGGTCTGGTGGCGATACATCCGCGCAACTTGCAGGCGCTGCCGAGCGCCGTCGCCTGGTGCAGATCGCTTCCTTACGACCGAAGTAGAGGTGAAACTTGCCACGCTGATGACACGCCGTCTGACTGTAGACAGGCAGCACCCTGCGTCCGCAACAGCCGATCTGGCCAAGGGCCAAGATCGCCGAAGAACTGCGCGAAAAGTCTTGCCGCTTGTGACGCGGGCAAGATATCTCCGGTGATGTACAGCGAATATGCCTTCGAGAACGCACAGCGAGGCACGCCCGCATTTGGAAAACGAGCGCCAATATCGGCCAAATGCTTTTTGGAAAGTTGACGCCAACGCGTAACCCGGAAGGCGATGAGATATAGAAAGGCCGTTCTGATATCAGGCGCCCTTTTTGTTCAGGGGGGCGTTTAACTGCCGACAGGCGCGCCTCCCAAGCATTAAGGGATTTCGGCCAGGCGGCAGGGAACTTTGTAACCTGGGTCGCGGGCCTTTTCTCGACGTCCCCAGTTTGCATTCATTTCTCTTTTGCAAGAAGGCGTGCAGACGTGTTCTGCCGTCCGAGAACACCCGCAAAGCCGGCAGGTCGTGGGGTCCTTGCGTTGCATTCGTCACCGTCTGGCAGAGCGAAGCGGCCTCACACTGCCCTCAATCCGTGGCGCAGGTCGCCGATCCGGTTGGCAAGTTCTCACGTTCCCAGAAGCTCGAATAATCGCTCAACCTGATGGCTGTTCAGCACGACGCAATGGGAGGTCTGTGCGTCATTCGGCGTGATAGCGCCAAACGGCGGGCTGTACCAGTTCGCTAAGCGCGGTTATTCAGGCGTAACTGGCGTGTGAGGGCTTTTGCAAAAAAGCCGTCATGCGCGGCCGTAAGGCGGCCGTTCAATTGGCAGGCTATGGCGTGACGGCAGATTCGGTGTTGCATTGGGCCTTCGCCATTGCAAAATCACCCTGTGTTGCATGAATCCCGCTATCCCCGGCAGAAATATACCATCAAGATCGCCTCGAAGACGGTGCTACTGCCGCGCGCGTCGATCCCCTCTTGGCCCGCTGTCGCAAGAGACCGTGTGACCCCAACATGGCCCAGCATGCCTTTAGCACGATGCGCGGTTGATTTCATGTCATCGAAACAAGTAGGTCATCGCTGGCATGTTCTTCGCACTCAAAGCGCGTAGGGGCTACGGCAAGCAGGTGTTTCCTTGCAGTGAATTCGCCGGCAGCCCGCACGGATAAACGCGCCCCTTTTACCAAACTTCCGAGGACGCAGGTGATGCGTGCGCACCACGCCGGTGCACCAGGCGCGCACGATGCTCCAAGCCCAGCCCGGTTGCTCCCCTGTGCGCCGCTCGTACCCCGACTGCCGAGCGATAACTAAATCTTCAAAGATGCGTTCAGTCGTGGGTTTGGATACCGGGGCCATATCGGCCACTTCGATGTTGCAAAATCGTGCTTCGGCGTCTTCCATATAACGCCGCATCATCACAATGTCGTCGTCGGGCCTTCCTGATCGCGTTGCTATCAGTTGCCAGAATTTCTCGCACGGCACGCAGCGGTACAGGATCGGCTCGTCGCCTCGTCTTGATCCAGATGTAGCCGCGTGTCCGAAGTCGCGCCGGCAGGGGCTTCATTGGTGATTCATCATACCCGAATCAGCGCGACCATTATCGCGGCTTGCAATTCATGGCGTGGTCTCTGCCTCGCGTGCGTTCGATTCGCCAGCACGTCGTTCGATATGGCCTGAGCAGGATTCACCGGATCCCTCAGCGCAGTCCTCCACGTAGCTGTCCGCGCTGCTTGCGTCCATCCGCGTCGTCATGCAGCAGGTTGATTGCAGAAGCGAGCGTTCCGCTGTTTCAGCCGGCGTGCGGCAATCTCGTGCTTCATCTTACCTCGCGAAAATGAAGCGGCGGATTTCTTCCTGATATGGGCATTCCAGCGGGCTTGCCGTCGCAGTAGGGCTGCGTCAGTATGATTGTCTGCTCTTTTTCAGCCTGCTCCGCGCGCGTGTGATGTCGCTGGATGTAGTCACATATAAACCGTCGTATGCGTCGTTCGACCGTGCCTAAGGACACGACAGTCGGACAGGAAAATCCGAACCCCTTGCCGTCGACCATCTTTTTTCGACGGCCTGTTTCTGCCAGTTCGCGTTTTTCACCGTGGCGTATGAAATCGCGCGAAAGTTTGTCGCGCTGGCGGTTGCGCAATTCGGCGGACCAGCAGTTCGATATGCTCCCCCCGCGGCTTCGATGAGCGCGCGATGATGCTAAGACTTTCTTCGGCGAGACGTTGAAATGCGCATGAATCTCGCCATCGACAGACAGAACCATCACCGACAGAAATCGAAGCGACGCCACGACAGCATTGTTTCAAGTTTGCGAGTTATTTGCCTCCCGCTCGCAGGCGCTTTGTCAGAACCCCGGTATGGTCTGGCGCGAAAGCCGGCAGGATCGCCCCCAGCAGCGCGATGGTCACTGTCGACCGCACGATCACCACGAAGGCATTCGATGAGTGGGGCGATCTCCATTAGTCGCCTCCGGCCTCTGCGGCGTTGCGGCAAAGACGCGTGAATTGAGTCGAGGCCGATATTGCGGGCAGGTTTTCTATGCTGCGCAAGGCGCGGAGAGCCGACAAGCCGGAAAAGCAGCGCGCGTCAACCACCGTCAAGCAGGTGGTTACAAGAACCGCCTGAATTTCACCGAATTCTCTCGCGGTCCAGGTCGCCGCTTCTGCACGCGTTCAGCGACCTCGGTCGGGTCTTGTTTAGAAAATATCCAAACGTCTTTGCGCGAGTTGCCAGATCGCTTTCGCAATCGCTGCCGAGCGCGCCGGTTCGACCGCCGCCATTCCAGTTTGAAGAATATCGATATTTCAACGCCGAGAACACCCATCGCGTATGGTCGTCTGGGTCGCCGTCAAGCGTCCATGCACACGGTCCCAAACCGTTCTGATACGCAACTGCGGATAAGCCACCGCCCAGCAAATTATGGCAACCATCTTCAGCGCCAGGGCGAGAGACGTATCTTTACCCTGCCTGCGCGTGTGCCTGTCCATCAAATCGGCCATGGTGATCTCGCCATATGAATATATTCATGATCGCCAGCACGTGTTCAACTGCTCAGACTAGAGCGGCTTAATAGATCGTCTCGTGCTGGGTACTATACGTTCCGCTGTCATATATAGACAATCACCCCGGGCCTTATGCACTGTCGACATTTCCTTGTCGTTCTTTCTCCGGCAATCCCGCCCCCCGCCCCAATCCTCAAATCGGGAATTTCATATGGATTAGTCCATTATCGCGGTCGCCTCGATTCATCCTTCGCTCCACCTCTAGTTGTATCAAGCAAATGCCCTTTGCGCAGACACCCTGAGGTAAGTCTGGTCCTGGACACCTCGGTCCCGATGGTTTCGTCGTAAAGCTGGAATGAAGGGCAAGTTCTTTCAGCGCTTCCATCCTGTGTAGCTTTGTATCCCACGTCGCCAGCTGTGACCGTCTAAAACGGCTTTCTTCTTCCGGGCGCTTAACAGTCAGTGGCCAATGCGATTGCCGCACAATGCGTGTGGATCGTTTTTGGTAAAAGACGTGAAATTGTCACTAACTCGGTAATCTCTTTCCCCTGTGTTGTACCATCACCTTCGGTTAACTGCTTAGTGGCCGACCGAAGATTAAGGGTATGTACTAACTATACGAAGTATAGTCAGCAAAAAATTTGACACAGTTTTTCCGTATTCCTCATGTTTCTATCTTCCCTTAAGTTGGATCTACAATACTTAAGCAGCCACTGAGGTGGTGATGAGGAAGGACAGAATAGATGCATACGGATACTGATTAGCGACGATCACGATATGGTTCGGGAAACGATGCAATTGTTTCTGACGCAGATGGCGAGACCCAGAGACATTTGCGCATCGATTTGCGCCAGAAGCACATGGCCAGATCGGAAGCGATTGGTCCTTCGACTTTTGGTCCTGCTTGATTAATCACCCATGCCGGGCATGAAGGCTTGAGGCGCTGCCGAAAGGTGACATGAAAGCCAACTGAAGACAAGCACGGTCGGGCTCATTCGGGGCAACAGTGCGACCGCGTCTGTTGCGAATCGCTGGCGATGGGGGCGACGGGTTCCTTGCCCAAGACGTGCCTGCGAAGTCACCTGGTCAACGCGTCTCCTTATGGCCGCAGGCGCGAGAATTTTACGCCCGTAGTGAACTTTCATGTTCGCAAAAAAGGAGACCCCGGAAGAGAACAGGACCTTCTTAAAAAGGCTCGTGTCTAGAGCGTGTGAGACCGTCAGTTTTGCGTGTTGATGGATGGCGAAATCGAACAAGGAAATCCCCCTGATCTCTGGGAGCTGCAAGAGTCACGATCAAGCTGGCACGTCAAGACCTCTGTGCCGCAAGCTGACGCCCGCCAACCGTCCGACGCCGCAATGATTGCCCGCAACCGTCTGGGGCTTTATCTGATCGGGGTGTAAACAGCGGCGTCATCCGCGTGCATCTATAATACGTCACCGTCCCGCAGCACGGCTTACGCGTTTTATGGAAAGGACACAGGCGACCTCTTGAATGTAGCCCGTCTTTTGCAGGTGACGGTACGCCAGTTTCAGGCTCCATCTCGATGGCTTTCAGGACCTCTTCCCACAGAGGCAGGTAGGGGAGTCGTCGTGATCTTGCGAAAGAACGGCGGCGGGTCATCGCCTCGTAAGGCCTTTCGGGACAGATCGAATATCCGCGGCGGGCAGGCCTGTTACAGCTGCCGTGTTTTTTTCATTGACGCCATGCGTTCTCCCATGATGTCAGCCATCGACGTCATGACTGCGGGTAGGTGGCGTTTCAGCGGTGCGGCAAAGTTGATGGAAAACCCCCATGTAACTGGCGGCCAGAGACCGTTTGCATGATCAGCCGTGATCTGGCGCCGCGTCGCATTGCCGGAATTGCGACGCATCGCCTTCCTGCTCCACACCAGTTCGCGCGACCCGCTGGGCACGCGCAAGCACGTAATCGTCACATTCCCCCGCGATTTCGCCTTTGCCACCGCAGGCGGCGGTTCGTGGCTTAGCAGAAGAAGGAGGCATGATCAGCAATCCGCATTTCAGTCTTCCCTTGATATTTTGCTTGCTGAGCCATATAAGGCGTCTCACAGCTCTCCCCCCCCCACACTGAAACCGTTTGCCCCGCATCCGACGACTATTTCAGGCGACGGGAAGGTGCGTTTAAGAGAGACGAGATGCAAAACCGATTATGGCCCGCGCACGCCGGTATGGCTGAGTGGACTTAACACAACCTTGAGCTTCAAGCAGATCGCGGTGTGTGGATGCAACGAGCCTGATAGTGTCTGGGCATCCGGATGGTGACGTGCAAGGCTCTGCGTCGTGAAGGGCTTTGACCCGGTCTCCAATATAACCAGCTGACCCAGAAGAGCTGGCAGACAGCCAATGCACAGCTCAAAGCTTCAAGTTTCCAAACGCTTCGCTCGGCGAAGAGCAACGTCGCGTGCCCGCGCTACACGCCGCTGCCAAAACGCACCAAGACCGCTCCGGCGTCGATCTTACTGGTTGGTTTAAATTCCACCCTGAACTGTCCGACGGACAGATCACCAAGCTGGCGGGCACCACCACGACGATCAAAGCGATCGCGAAGCGGAACCACTGGAACATGTTGAAACCATCCAGCCGATGATCCGTGGCGCTGGGCTGTGCAGCAGTCCGAACTGGATGCTTTGCCGCCGAAAGCCGACTTTCCAGAAAGCTGCGAGGCGCCTGATGAGCGATGCGAACGCCGGTTAACATTCTGGTCAGCACAACACGAGCAATCGCTTTGTGCTGGAAACAGATCCTACCATCGGCCATCTCGAAGGAATAATAGTAAATCATCCCGCTGTCCGGGCAACCTTGCGGATTAGACGGTTAAAGATCACGGCGACATACTCTGACCGACTAGTGTCCCTGGCAATGACGAAGATGCCAAGCGAAGGGACAAGTATTCGGTTCCGCCCTTCGCGGCGGATTCGGAAACAATTCCGCCTTAATCTCGTGTTGGGCAGGACGTGGGCAATCGCTCTGCAGCGTCCCTTTTCTGATTAGGGGCATGGAATGCTGGGCAACGATATTACCAGTCTGTTTTGGGGCGTTGTTGCATACACTGCCGTGGTCAGCGTTCTTCACTTACAGCAAGTATACCTCAGGTGCCCATCCGGGCTGCGTTCCCGCAGTGAACAGTGTTTATCCTCACCCCGTTTGGCTGTGCTGCAGGGCGCTTTTCTGGCTTGCGCCCAGGCCGCGCACTTAGTGCTCCTGCATTCCTTGCGAAATCGCCGCGAATCACACCGTATACATCCTGAAATTCACGCAGCTATAAGACACGCAGACACAGCGCTGTTGATGCACCCTGAACAGCGCGATGAACGCAATCGCGTGACGATTCCTGCGTTCAAAACCGTGAAAGCAATCGTGCGTTATCATCGGCTTCGTCGATCTCCGCCTCCGCGCCCTCCTCCCAGCGCTGAGTCATTCCGAATGGGTTGATGCCCTGTATGACGGTTGCACAGATCATACCCATTGAGTGAGGTGCCCAAAAGACAATTCCTATGGCGTGGTGCTGGATGTCCAGATGGTGTTGTCAGAGAGCAGTCCGCGACTTTGCTGGTCGATGATGTGCCTTTCCCATCCGTACCGTAAGTCGCTCTTTGGTCGTCTCTCTCCTATATCGTCCACCCCGGCGACTGTGCCCAACCACGATACAATAGGTGCGGGCGACTTGAGATTGCACTATTCGGATCGAGCCAGCAGGATTGAGCTCCAGATCGTGACCGGCGATCTTATGACGTCGCCTGGCCACCATCCAACTTCGCTTTCAGGCTGTCGCCTGCTGGACCCCGCGTGTAGGCGGGTCTAACCAACACCTTCCACGCGCCCTTTTTCGTGTGATCTTCATCCATCTTGACCAGTCGTCCACGATGCAGCGTTCGGCCTGAATCTACGCATGTCGCGCCTGCCCAACTCGGGTCGACCACTTTTTCGATCCTAGTCTCGCTTGGCAGTGACGATTTCCGGAGGCGAATCCACACCCGAGCAAAGCGATGCAGAAGAACGCCGCCCGAGGTGCGGGAATGCGGACGAGGAGCGCGAGAAGGACGCGAAAGCCTCGGCACGGACTGGGAAAGTAACCCGTCCGTCCCGACCTGGGACACAGCGCCTTGCGTGCCACCTGAATAATCAATTGCGTATCAAGAATTTACCACTTCGCGTCTGGAAAACAGCGTAAATGCGCGTGACAGCGCCAACGCCGCGGCCTCTAGCCGGTTCGTCTGCTGCGGATTCGGACCGCCTAGCAGCGACGGTAACGTCTCTTGAAAACGAGCATTTAGGGTACTCCCGCCTTCTTTGCTCTTGAGATGACCATGAACGGCCACAGCGACCGCCACCGTGAACACATCCGCAAGCATCGACCCATGACCGAAGCGGCTAATTACATCTGAACAACAGACTTCGACCCAAACCGACCCTCGTCATTCAGCCGCGCCCGCGGGGTGGGCAATATGACGCGCTTCAGGCGGCTTGGCGATGCCCGCATCCATTATTCGGTCAAGGCAAAACCTGCGCCGGAATGATCCGTTATGTTGGTCGAACGGGGTTCGGATTTGAGCGGGCGGGTTCGCGTCAGGAAATCGAACTGTGCCTTGGTCCCAAGGGGGAACCCTGCCCAAAATCTCTTTCGGGAATACGATTAAACGTGGCGGGACATTGCGTTTGCCCATTCCATCGGTTTTGCCCATGTTCGCCGCCGACCTGCGAGCTTGAGCTCGACAAAATGCAGAGGCACGCCCCCGGCGAACGGTCTATATCCGTTCTGATCGTCCGAAAAACTCTATGGCTGACTGGCCGCTGGACCGTAATTCGGCTGCGCAGGCCTCGTTGTTGCCAAGCCTGCTTGACTACCAGCAGGCTTGTCGCCTCGTGCCTTATGGACCTTCCTTTCCACGTTGGTTCGAAACCCGTCGGCGGAATACTGCACCCCTGTTCTGGATCAGTTGCACCCTTGGCACGCGGAAAGAAGCGGTTCATGACCTGCAGTGTTGAAATCGGTGGTGGTCTTCCCTGCCTATTCACGGTGGGACCCCGTTGATGCGCCTCGCGGCTATGCCGCTGCCTTGTCGTTCTGCAACGAACCTTTGCATATTCCGGTTCATATGCAGAACGGCCGGGCATGGTGGCCGTAAGCAGGGCATTGCAGACCCGAATTGCTTGCTGGTGTCGCGCAAATCGCAGAGGCCGCGCGCCGTTGGTCTATCTGCTACATGGCGCGTTTTCGGGGTCTGGCCGAAACGAAGGCGAGGCGATCCGCTATGAGTCGTGAACCCGCATGACGGCAAACCCACAAGGCCTTGCGTCGGCCCGGCCCTCGTGCGACTCCGCCGATGCTTTATGAAAAGAATCCGGTTGACCTTCCACTGACCAAGGACGTGACAAGTCTATGATTCCAGACTGCGGCCTACACAAGCTCGTACAGTTCTGTCGGCTTTAACGGCCTGTTTCGCCGCTTGAGTACTGGTCCTGTAGAGAGATCATCACCGTCGCGCGAAGGGCCGTCCTGCTTGGGAGGAGCAGGCGCCATCTATTTTCCGCCAGTGCCCGTTTTTGAAGGGCTGTTTGCCCCCGTTTGTTGCCTTTTTCACGGGAAAACTCTTGACTTTCGCGGGTCTCAAACGTTTGTACCTTGCCCGAACAATTTATTCTCTCTAATGACCCGTCATGCACGCAGTGAGTGCTCGAGCGATGAGCTGCGTCGATGTGAGCATAGGAAACGTTGGCGACATCTCTTATCTCTGCGACACGGCGGTATCCTGTTATCTATCTGCTGACTCATACGGTATTCACCCAAATACTTTGCGACCCGATCGCTCTGTTTTGCGATGTGGAAAGTGCGTTCCGAATGTGTATCCGCATTGATGGCGAAGTGAAGGCGCGGCCGTGATCTGTATGTGAACGCCAGATCCCGACCGGCAAATCGAATGATGTTGTCGTGCGCGACATCGAAGTGCTTGCCGTTCTTATATTCTTTTGCAGTCGTCTCTTGAATACCCGAGGAAAGTACGCGCCCTGGCTATTCGCTAACCTCGATCTGCGTCGGTGAAAATGATGCAAAAACAACATGGTGCTGCTGTGCTTACTTGGGTCGCGATCCGCAAACGCATTGTGGGACCGAAATTCAAAGACTTCCAGAAGCGATCATCCCTGCGTCTCGCCCCGAAGGCGCGGGCGACTTTCTGTACCGTCGCAGTCTGCACCCCGGTAAATTTCGTGGAGCGTGCGGCCACAGGCCCCGCAGCAGTTCAAACAGCTGTTGATGGTTCGGCTTGACAAGTATTTCCAGATCCGTCCTCTCTAAGACCCGCGTGCCCACCGCAGCACACACGATTTCTAACCGCTTGACCGTCGAGATGTCCTTTGTTGAACAGCAAGAGGACGTGTTCGACACCATTCCACGCCCGTGCGACCGCATTTTCGAGAGTTCGGTGGCGGAAATTTCGTAGAATGGCGCAGATCTCTTATAAAAAGACCGCGGCGCTGTTGTATGGCTCTGACAAGCACCGACCTGCGGAACCGATCAATTGCAGATCGTTAGCGACCATTCGGCCGGTTCGGGCTTTCCATCTTTGCCAATGCTTGAGAGAGCCACAGAAATCCGCCCATCCCGCGCCCAAAGGCGGCAGCCCGCAATTCTGTGAATCGCATGAACGCGTTCGCGCAAAAAGAGGTCTTGCCCGGGCATGGGCAATATCTTCTGGCCGGAGAAAAAACCTGCCCGATAGCGTTCGCGCAGAGCTGGCATCACTGTGAAGAGGCCCAAAGCCAAGCTGAAGCCGGCTGAGTTCGAAGCGGCATGAAGCGGCTTGGACCCTTGGCCAGAACTTTGGCCCCGAACGGACCGAAGCGAGTCGCTCCGAGCAGAGCTGGCGTCTTTATTTCTTCACTCGCGTAGTCTCGCGATGTGAGCTTTTTCCTTTGGTGCGAACCGCCAAATGAGCCTCTAGAATTCGTACGCGCCGGTGATCTAACGTCAATTGATGGTTCGCCAGGGCGAAGCGGCTCTCAAGTGCTTTCTACTTATGCCTTTATATAATCTTTCTACTCCATGGTGTTCACCAGCTCTGGGTCTTGATCGTCGTACGAGGACACGTTGTCATGCTCGTGTTGCTCTGAGTCGGCTCTACTCCGCACGTTATCATAATCGATATGGATGTATATGTATAGGAGATCTCTCTTGCTCAGCATCATATCGTATGCGAATGTTGTTCGATGCTAATTAAAAATATTACCCAGATTTTGCTGGCCATAGCCGCTCATATATCGCGCGTGTCCTAACTTACTTGGCGACGACTCACTCGTGTTGGGCAGGATGGGCGACCCGTCGGTTTTGCAGAGTCATTTGGTCATTCAGTGATCATGGACTCTTTTGCGTTGATCAATTTTAGGAACAGAATTTGTGTGATGGCTAGTGCACCCATACGTTCTGTGATACTAGTTTATCCCATCCGAAAACACAAGCAGAGTTCATGTCTTACAATGCGGATTCGCGGTTGTCTTGATAGCGAGCCGCGAGGGATCTCTTGATCGAATATGCCCTTTCGACTCTTGTGCTTCGTGCGAGTATGCCTGTCTAATTCCAAGTACGTGCTGACTCGCGCCCACGTAGGTGTTTTGCGTGCAAGCGGGTATACTCGAGATTCGGCGACTCGTTCCTCGGGTCTACGCATGAGCGATTCTCACATTCGGCTGACGGTTTATAGCTGTCGTCTCAGGCGAGGAAGTTACCGGCCATACTTGCCAGTGAGATCTATAACGTCTTTAGGAATGTATATGTAAATATACGCCCTCGTCGCACAGTACGAAATCGAATTTTAGCGTGAGGTAAGATTGAAGATCTGTAGGTTCAATATCCACTCGGCTAACAGGCGCTATCAAATAAGTTAAGAAGAGTTAAATCTGCTCGCTCTGTGAGAGTGAGTTCAATGGAGGCCAAGGCGTTTTCTATAGGAATCTAGGTCTGAATAACTCATGTCTCTTCCTATCGGCTCTTATGACGTTCTGATTGACGGTCTAGGCATTCCTCCGCTCTCTCTCTCTCTCGCTCTGCATAGTCCGAGATGGGTTTTGGATCGATATGTTGCGTCCTCATAAGCTGTTGTCGATCCGACAGTTCTTCTCTCTCGTTTTTACACGCTGACTCTTCCTTCTCTCCTCGTTAGTCTAATAGTATGATATCTCGCTCCGTTTACGGCGGATCGTTCTAAGTGTAATGGCCCCGATCCACGCTCGTACTCTGACCATCGTCGTGTCGGTTTCGGAGTAGCTCTACTTGGTATCCTTTAGAGGTGCTCGGTTAAGAGAGTCTCACTTGAGATACTGTATGGGTCGGTTCTGGTGGCTATCTTGCTGTACCCTCTGTGTGATATGTCACGCCTTTCGCGAAATCTTTATGAACGTAGACTCTTATCGCTAGCAAGGGGGGCCGCCCGGCGCAGGGCGGGCTATAAAATACTCAGATTCCGTACTCTGTGTGCCACCGGTTTACTGGTGCCTTATACGTCTTACATGATGCAGTGTTTCTACGCATTGCTAAGCGTCTTGATTTCCGCAATCAAGTTTTCTCCGTGCTCTGTCCGTCGATTGTTATCTTGGACTCTTGTTCTTGTATATAGTTGGCTCTCTCATTATTAGTTCTGCATCACCCCAAGCCATTGTTTATCAGCATTAGCTCTTTGTGTCTTTCCTCCCCTATCTCTGGTGGCTTTCGTTTGTACGAATAGTGTTATCCGCATTTTCTCACTTGCATCTCTCGCTGCATCGGGGTTTGAGTATCTCGTGGTGTGTCGCTATGTCTATCTCGGATCGCTCTGCGCCGCTCGCCCCTTGCTTTGTGCGTATGTTTAGACGTGGCCAAAACAACGAGTGACTCCCACGTGCACTACAATGGCGTGCAATAACTCGGTATACAAGCTCGAAAAGCGTTGTAGCTCTGTTTCTTGCTATACATCTGCATCTAGACGATATTCGACGACTTGAGCACACATATCGGGACCGGCTATGGATAGGTCTATTGTATGGCATTTGCTGTGTGGTGACACGGGCTCTTAGAAGTGTGTCTCAGCACATTTGTGCCTCAGTGGTTTCTGGTTTTCTCAAGAAGAGTATAACGCAATGAAGTGACCTTGTCGGTGGCTCCCCATAAGTATGTAATGCTATCATTATTCTTTGCTTTCCCTTATAGGTAGGCAGTAGTCTTGGCAACCTAAACGTAAGTGTATTATCATGTGCCCCTCCCCTGGCCCACTGTGTGGTAGCCCCGTCCCGATATTTCCCACTGTTGTCCGCACGCCGCTTCCGGGCGGTGTATGGATGGCCGCTATCCCAGCTTGAACGTTTTTTCTCTAGTGAAGCCCACGCTGCATTGTTGTTTCGCGGCCTTCGAGGCAGGACCAGCTGTTGGCATTCTCGTCGCCGGGCCTTTTCATTCCGGCTGCCCAGTTTTTCATCGCGGGGTCCGAGAGGTCGAAACAAGGACGATCCGCTGTTCTACGCGATCAAAAACCTCGAGACAGGCAATCGAAGGGGGGCAGCTATACTGCGCATTCCACAGAGGCAGGGTCGGTAGAGGTCGGGTCAATCACCTACGCCCGGCGTTGCAACGTACGCGGCAGGGACGAGCGATGATTATGATGAAATTGAGCTTCGAGCCGGATTACTCGCTATATTTAACGCGTTGAACCTGCCGTCGCGCCGCGGCGCACAGCGGTTGGGTTCAAGCTACGAGGCGTCTTCCGGCAGGCTGCCGTCGCAAGGCGCAACCGTGACACTGGTTTCGTGCTTGCCGCACGATTGCTGAAATGCCCGGCTCGCGAAAGCAGTTTCGAAGCGTGCTTTTCCCCCGCCAATTTCACGAGAGTGCAGCAGCGCGAAGTTTTGGGCGACCGACCAGCTTGGCGGTATCAAGCGACGCGCGTTGGGGACGTGACCGCCGCAGCTAGATCGCGTATCTGCGTGTCAAGCCGTTTCTTCACACCGACCGGATTCACGCGTTTTTGTCGTGTGGCGGGCAACCCCATGCACCCGTGCCGCCAGTGCCCCGCGCGGGCCTGTTCCAGCGCCTATCCTGCGCACTGCGCGCCACGCCTCCAGAAACTGCGCGACGAAATCCAGACGCGCTAGCGTACAGGGGCCGGTGAGCACGTCAATCCATATGTGCCAATTTCATCCTGCAGCGCGATATCGTCGGTTGAACCGTGTCACGGCTCAGCGCAGCGAGGCCCGGATGGGCGGTATGTGGGCAGCGAGCCAACACGACTTAGTTGAAACTGCACAGCGATTGCAACGGTTTTGCTCATGAACGTTCCGCCCACAGCGGCCAGGCGGCATCCGCTGCCAGATGGGAGTTCGCCTCGAATATGGCCAGCAGGCTTCAAACGCGGGGGCGGCGCGCGGGCAGTTATTGCAATTAGATCAATGCCGTTTCCGTCTGTGGAGGCCCCAGATCGGGCAATCACGCGATTAGAACGGCGATAGGACCTGCGATGCCGCCGCGCCGCTCGTAGACTGTCCAGCCCGCCTTCCTGCGGCCGGATCCGCAAAGCACAGCAGCCGCATCGCTTCGCAGCAAAGCGCTGTCCTCTATCACAGCGCAGGTAAGCCCAAAGCGGGCGGTCGGCCGTGGGGCGGGCCGGCTTTGGGCCTGATGTTCAAGCGTAATCCATTATTCCTCCTTTAGCCGTTATGGGATCTAAAGTTAGGCCGCGCTCGCTAATACGGTGTTAACGTGACGCATTGCTCTTGCGGCTTCACGCAAGCACAATAAACCGTTTCTAAATGTTTGGATTGAGGGAGGAAAGAAGATGATCGGTCGCTCTAAACCAACGTAAGCCATCGCACGTGCGGACCTTGAGGACGCGCGGATCAGTACGGCAACGCTTTGGGCGCGAATGTCGGTCCCGCCGCAGGACGGAGACCGACCACGGCGCACGGTGATCTTTAATCATATACTGCCCCAACACCAAGATCCGAATTGCTGTACCCCTGGGCGAGGCAGCCCGATCAACGTGTTTTGAAAGAAACCCCTGCGGTGGTATCCACACATTGCTACGAGTGGACGACATTCATC
>Ga0163217_1067453_pt1 | contig 14749 bp, 16 predicted proteins | sample SynspAceP_FD_185933 | JGI IMG/M metagenome (GOLD analysis project Ga0163217, IMG submission 185933) | Saline lake microbial communities from Ace Lake in Antarctica - Synechococcus sp. Ace-P (PacBio error correction) | ecosystem: Environmental > Aquatic > Non-marine Saline and Alkaline > Saline ... | reverse complement strand
GGCACCTGAGGCGAGGGCCTTTAACGGTTTTTGCAAGTGGACGCGGACCAAACGTCACACGCCTGGGAAGTCCACAGTAATCCGTCGAAGAATGTTGGAGCAGGACGGATGTCAGCGCGCTCCTGGCACCTACCGGGGGAGATGTCATCCATGTTGGCCTTCCGCAAAACGAATAAGATGAACAATCGGACGGATGGCTGTTGGAGGCAATTAGGAGTTTATGCCTGAGAGGGGTCGCTGGCGAAGCGATCGAACAGGCCCGGCCGCAGGGCTGAATCTGCTGGCGCTGTCAAAATCAGTGGACCACATCGGATTCTTTCGTCACCATGCCGCAGCACAGCGCGTACCTCGCGCAGAACCCACTGCCGCATCGGACGCATGATTGCTCCGCCAGTCGAGCTGCTTCAGGACCGGAGCAGTCCAACCTCATCCAGGGCTCCAGATGCGGGAACAGGCCGAGCTGGAAGTTGTGCCGGGCTGGGCCCGCGTGTTCCGAGGGGTGGACGCGTGGGAAAGGGCAGCAAGGCGGCGCTGATTCAGAGAACGCAACCGGCTGCGTTTGCCCTTTATCTGCGGTTACTGTAGCGGCAGCAGGATGCCACATGGACTCTCGGCGGCCTCACGCCTAAGTGTGATTAGTCCCCCACCGTTGTTCAGCTGACAAGGGGGTGTGCAGGTCGCCAGGGGTCGGAAGTGTCACCACCGTCCCAAAGGACCTCACACACCATGCATAGACCACCCTCTGGCAGCCGACTGACACCCACCAGTCACAGGGAACGGCTCATCCGCCGCGGCATCCCGATGAAGCGCGTTGCCACTCAAAGCCCTGGCAGCAACAAGCCGGGATCAGGCCTGCGTACGGCTACAAAGGGGCTCTCCAGGGTTTATCGAGCAGGGCGTAGCGGCACATGCGCGGATCGACGGAGTGTTCCGCCGCAGCCAGGCGGCGGAACGCTCGATCCGCAGCAACTCCAGCAGGCTGTAGACCTGCGGCACCAGCGCTGCACGCTCCGCCGCATCGCCAGGGAGGCTCTTCTGTTGCGCCCCCTCTCCACCGTTGGTCGGCTCATGAAGGCCTGGGCCTGGACGGCCGAAGAACCCTTGGACCCAAAACGTCTTGTTCGTCGCTACCGACCAGTGGAGCGCCGGGGACATGATCCATGTTCGACATTCAAACAGGCTGGGCCCAGGTTTGCAGCGGGTCGGCCACCGCATCACCGGGCGACCGTTCGTCAAGGCTCCTCCCGGGGTTATTGCCGGCTTACGCAAGAAGGTACAGTGTCGCGATCGACGTCGCCACCCGCCGTTGGCTTTACGTCGAGGTGCTCGCAGACGAGCAGAAGGCGACAAACCGTTTGGCTTCCTGGCCACGTGCCGTTCGGATTGGTTTTCTGGAAACAGGGTCACCTATGTCGCCGGATCCTCTCGGACAACGGCCTCCCTATCGCTCGGATGACTGGCGAAAAGCCTTGTCGGCGCGCTCTGGATCTTGAAAATACCCGATCCGCACCAAGCCCTACACCCCGCAGGAACCAACGGCAAGCCGAACGGTTCATTTCAAAAAAGCCATCTTGGCGGAATGGGCCTATTGTGATCGCACTTACCAAACATCGGATGAAGACGCAACCGCTGGCTTACCCCGCTATCTGGGGAACTATAAACGGCAGGCAGGTTGGCCAGCATGGCTTCAGAGATAAAGGCCTCACTCCTCGAGCCAATGCCTCAGCGGCTGCTGATCGCCTGATGACCGGTGAGGAAAGCACACTATAGAGCCCTTGCTTTTCACTTCTCCACCGAAAATCTGACACAACGGATATATCCGGCGCCGATATTTTGCATATGTGCCTTGTTGCTGAAAGAAGCAAATGGTGCAGATGCGGAACAGTCGCCCCTCGAATCCAGAAGTATTCCAGTTGCACTAGCGTCGTAATGGATTGCTTGAGAAATTTAGTCTTCTTGCGAAGCCCCTCATAGACGAGATGAACATCCAAAACGAAATAGGCGACGATGAAACCGAAGGAAACCGTTCAGGAAACACTAGTGATAGGCAGCGAACTATGAAAATGCGCGCGAAAGATCAGATGTTAGTCTTCAACTTTTGTCGTCCTCAAGAAAACGTTCTCACGCACATCTGGGTCGCGCATATTGGGGGCAATGGGTCGCAGACCGCTGAGATATAACATTCAGTCCGAACCATCCTCGCCGGAGCAATGCACCTCCAAACAGGTGGTGCGCTCGTATGGGAGCAGGTGGCTCATAAGCACGGGCCAGCGTTCCTCGGGCAAGATCAAATTCTGGCCACGGGAGGTTGCGACCGTCGATACCCGCTGGCCGCATCCAGAAACACCGACTGCACGCGCAGTCGGTCAGAGCATCTGCTGCTCATCGCGGCGGCGAGCCGGCGAACGCAAGAGCATGCCGAAGCTCGGACATTTTGCCGATGATGGTGAAATCGCCATGGCGCGACCAGTTGGGGAGCTCGATCAAGCAGGCTTTGTGTTTACATGCTCGCGCGGGATCGATCGCGGCGACGGTCGCAGAGCTGATGCTGCAGCGTTTATTGCCGATCCTTTGTAAGGCCAGGATGTGATGGCGGGCGCGCAAGTGATCGAGGCAAGGGCTTGAGGTGTTGGAGGCCTTTCATGACGCTCCGGCCAACATCGGACGTCACGCCGACTTCCCCGCATAGCGGCCTGACTGGCATGTATCCGATAGCGCCGCCACCGCGCAGAAGCCAAAGGCCGTGCTCGACCCCATTGTCACGGGTGCGTATCGTCCCGTGACCTTTACCCAGTCGGCGCGGGACGTCTATGCGCGTGTTCGCCCAATATGACGATCGCCTATGAAGCGCGCGCAAAACGGGTTTTGCGGGTTTCCGATGCCGCGTCGAAATGAAAATAATCTTCAAGCGGGCGATCCAGAGCGCAGCATCTATTGTGATGCGGCTCGAAAGCTGGGTCGGTCAAGTAAATTTCATGCGCAAGGGCGACCTGGATCATGCATGTCGCAGCTGAGAGCATGATTCGCTATATCGTGCGTGGCAAATGCTGCCGCCGCGAGCCGGTAGGGAGCGCGCATGATCGGATCTCCTCGTCTCGGCGCGTTCTGACCGTGAATCGTGGCCAGACTCCAATCTCGACATGGATTCTCGAGGCGGACTTATGACGCAGCAGACAAGCTGGTCGCGCTGGCCCAGTTTCTAACGTTGCTCGGTTTCCATGCTCGGACGCGCGAAACCGGGCAGGCTGCTCGGCGAGTCGGCGCAACTAGTCAGTTTGGATTGCCCAAGCTTTGTTGTGGCTCGAATAGAGCGTGCTTTGCAAGGCGCGTCCGGCAGTCTCCGGATCGGATGGTGCAGGATCTCCGGTTGATAGTGCTCCGGACTTTACGGGCGCCCTACAAGTTATTACGCGGGCCCCCGCTACTGTCGAGAGCAGTCCTATGGGCGGCCTTATATGCAACGCTCGAGCCATGCCCGCCTGTGAATGCTTGGCGGGTCGATTGATCGACCACGTAGCCTTTATGGACGCAAACACTGTTGCAACTATGCGCGGCGGTTTGACCTCCACAGTTTCCGCGCTTTGAGAGCCAGTGGACGCACGCACCTCATCGTGCGGATGTCGGTTGTCTTGATGCGCGCGCCTACGCGTCCTCATATTGGTTACGATCGGTGGCTGTCGCTCTGGGATTGTCGCACTCTGTTTTCCGTGACGACACGCACCGTTCTGCAGCTCCGATGATCTGCGGCTGGATATTGAAAATGCCACCGCTGCAAACGCGCGAAAGCCTTCCGGGATCAACGCCCGGTGCGGGGTCTGCGGCCCCGACGTACCAGCTGCTCGCTCGGCATTGGTGCATCTGAGTTTTCGCGAATCGCAAGAGGTGGACGTGCCGATCCGCATCTTGCGTGTCGCCACTTCATATTGGTTCGAACGGGACGATTCCCGTCGCCCGTTGGCAAGTCGGTGTCATACCGATACCTACTACGAGACCGAGAGCGTGAGAGCGGCCGTTGATGCGACTATCTGGGCTCGGTCCGTGCCGGCAACGGCGCGGGCGAGTGTTTCGGATTTGCAGTGATGACAAGGATGTCGCGCGCGTGCTGAGTCGGATGGGCATTCAATTCGGGTGGCAGAGATTGTTCGGGTAGTGACGATATGGAACCGAGAAGCACAATTTTGGAGTGTCTCGAAGAAGTCTAGATCGGCAGTTCATAGAAAAGACCGCGACTGGGCGAAGTCCGAGACCTGTTCGACCACTCGGGTACGAGGTTACGAGCGCCGGCGCCCAGTGATGGGCGCCATCGACGCCTTGAATGATAGCCGGAAGGATTCGCGAAGGCTCAATTCGCAAGCACGATTATCTGCGAGTTCTGGTGCATACGCACGACGGAGTACGCCAGCCGGGAGAAGCCGCGGCGATTCTATGAAGCGTGGTTTTATCCGCGCTGGAAATCGATTCTTTGATATCCGGAATAACTTCCGCGTGCAGACTATTCTACTGATCTTGGCCCTGTCTACGGGTCGAGATTGACCTCAGGACATCGACGGACATTGTCACAATGGACCCTGACCACGCCGCATTGCCCGCTGTGCAGCCGAGAATCGATGCTGTGCGCGGCAGATGGCAAGCTGTGCAAAGTCGCGAGCGTGCCCGGCGGTCGCCCACGCCGCTGAAGGTCCATAGATTTGCGTCGCGCTGCTGGGACCCCCATGACCCGCAGAAAGATGAGCCGCCGAGGGCGGAAGCCTTGACACTGGGGATGTTGAAGATAAAGCGCCTCTTCTCCCTTAGGGGGACGAGGCGTTGGTGAGAGGGGACCAGTCACCATGTTTCCCCCTCCCTTAAATCCCTCCCCTGAAGGGAGGGAAGAGATTTATCCGTCTAAGTGGTGGCCTGTCGCGAACCACGCCTCTCGGCACGAGAAGCGGTCCTTCGACAGCTCGAGACTAACCGTTTTGGAAGCCAAGAATATGACCGAGACAAAAACCAACCAACCCGCGCAATCCGGCGGCGATCATCCCTTGACGCCCGGCGCGAGCCAGCGCCGATCTGGACCGGCACCATGATGTCGAAAGCGCCGACGATTGCGATTGGCGTGAAAACTCTCGACCCGCGCCGCGGCTGCTTCGGGCTCTTGCCTATTCGGATTGATGTATATCACGAGGAAGTTCCCCTTTGACGAGAAGATTGTCACCCCCGGCGCCTTTTACGTCGACGGCGGTTCTTTGACTCTACCTGATCGCAGCACGATGGGACTGGGTCGAGGGGGACGATGTTCACCGGCTGGTTTTGTGTTTGAGAATCAATGCCGAACCGCCAGGGGGCGCAGTTTGGGGTGCGGGCAGTAGTAAGTTTACGCGGGGCTTTAGGAGACTAACTGATGGGTCCGAGAACCGCGGACTCCTTGCGCATGTACTGTTCCGCCATCTACCTTGCCAGGCCGCTGTGCTTGCGGACGTCGGTCATGGCTCCTCTCCTGTGGAAGAATAAATGTCCACTCGCCTTGTCGCGCGAAATGAACGAAAGGCGTGGATCTTCAAATCCATATCGGTTTTGAACTGGACGGCCAACAACAGGCGTGTGGTCGAACGGCTGCGGTCAGCCGCGGCAAAACCCATTCGCTTACGCTCTACGATCGCGACAAGGGCCGAGTGGTTGCAACCCATTATTGCCCGCGGCAATTTCACACCCATGCTGAGATGAGCACGCCCGATGGATCGGCGTAAAATAGTTTCTTCGCTCCCTCGACGGCGCCAATGGTAAGCCATAGACATACAAGTCATTACATAGCTTGTCGTTCGATTTGTCAGAACCGGTCGCGTCAAACGAAGCTGAAACTCTATTTGAGCAGCGCTGGCGTAAGAGCGTCTGAGATGGTGTTGTGGGCGCGACACACTCGGAATTAGGATTGGAATAGGCAGCTTCTTCATTTATGAGTGCAACTGTGGAAAGCAGGCACGAGAGTTTTCTCTGCCCCCTTTTTGTGTGATCGTGCATTATCCCTCAGAGGGAAGAGGTCGTTTGACAGCTTGCTGTCAGTTCCGCGCTGAGCCGCACAGAAGACAAATCCGCGACCAGTCCCGATATCCGCAAACCTGGAAAATCGGTTCGATTGCGCCCATATGCTAGCTCGCGACGGATGATATGGCTCTCTCCTTCCTGCCGGCGCAGATGCTGGATCGCGGGGAATGGCGATATTGGCGATGATAGATACTTCCACGCACGAGATTGCGGTCTGGGCCGACCTGATAGTCGTTCGGGACTAGCCCGCAATTCGACTCCGCAGCTCACGAGCCGAGCCGGCCGCCGAGTCTCATGTTCGCCAGGGGGTTTGCTCACCTACTTCGAGCTTCTCTTGCGCTCCGAACCTAGAGCCGGACCGACCGAAACGATGATCTCTGGCGCTGGTCAACCGTTCGGACTTGGCGATTTCTCGCTGACGAAGCTCGAAGGCCAGATTCAATGGCTTCGTATGGTGCAGAGCGCCTTCGGTTGCTGCCGTTGTCAAAAGCCTACCGCGCACGTGATGACTTTCTTGGGCATCGGAAGCATTTGACCTGGCATCGCGTTGCGGCCGTAGATTGCCGCGGTGAACGGTCTGTCGCTTTCGACCGAGAGAGATGTCGCTGATCTGCATGACTCGAGCAGAGCGGCGACTCGCGGGCGAGTTAGTATCTTGCACCCGATGTGGTGGTCGCGGCGTGCGCGAGAAACGCATCATGGGTATCCATCAGCGCTGGCGGATTCAGCGCGCGGCATTTTCCGCGGCTGGGTGGCCAGAGCCGGAATTCGTCCGCAACAGGACGGTTAGCGACGCCAGCGACCTTGGGCGACCTGTTCGCGCATGGCACACCGAGACCGATGACCAGAGCGTGGATCTCACCCAGCTGCGATGCGCGGTGACGGCGGGTGACAGCCGGCCGGGCGGATCGCGTCTTTCACTGTCTTGTTGTCATGTTCGACGTAAACTGAGAGTTTCATGTTTTAAACTCCTTAAATTTCTTCGAATGCGTCTCGCCTTCGAGTCATCGTTCTGATAAGCGTGTCTCGATGCGGCCGACACAACTGGCGACTATGCTTAAAGGCTTCTCCATCAGTATTGTTGTTCGCTGACCAGCGCTCAGCACATGCATTCAATCACTTTTCGAACCAACGTCCTGGGGACGCACCTGGACGGTTCACGCCGGGTGACCGTGATGGTGGTGAGCGCGGTGTGATGTCCGACGCCCATACAGCGTGATCTCCACGTGTTTTCTTCATCCATCGCGGTCTTTTGCTTCGCCTCATCGGCATAATTCTCGGGCGCAGTGACGCCAATTCTAAGCGCGGTTCGTATTGAGGCGCAGGTTCGAGGGTGGTTGACCACGCGGGCAGTTTGCAAGACTTGACCCGCGCTCTTGCGCAGGCGCCCATTCGATCTCGCGTGATTTGTGAAACCGCAGGTCTGTCCGCGTCAATATTCGACCTTCATTGTGGCGAACGCTACCCTTTCCGCGGCCGAGCCAGCGTGCGAGCAGTCTACTGGCCGGTCTGGCTTCGCCATCTACATCAATCGCCTGCTTGCCGCAGATGATCAGGCTTGGGTGGTTCTTCTTCGGCAGCATTGGGCGAGGATCTTGGCAACCAGCGGCGCAGTTCGACTTCGTCGCTCTCGGTTCAGTCGACCAGGATTGGGCGGGTCGGCGGCTCCACTGGCAGATCCCGGCGGCTGCCGGTCGAGAGAAGATCTCCGTGGCCTTTTGCGGGCCAAACCGTATATGGCGATTGACTCGTGGTCAGGCCGCCGCGTCTTCTTCAGAGGCGAGTAGATCGCTTATGCGATGGAAAATCTCGCGGTCGAACACGCGACATCTGCTCGACAATGTCTAGACCATGGCTCGAGACCTGCCGGTGCCTCGATCCGACCTCTCTCGACCCTGCGGTTTTACGTTATTAATCAAGCGACCCGCTTGACGGTCGGGTTAGAAGGATTCGTCATTGCTGTTGCCTTTTCTACATTTCACTATCCGGATTAAGCTTACGTCACGTAACGTTCAAGTTTTTGCGCTTGCGCTTGCGACTCATTGTAGGTTAAACCCCTCCCTTTTCAAGGCGAGGGGAAAGGGGTGATTTTATGATGGAGGCTGGCTCAGAGCCAGCCCTCTCGCGAATTCGCCAGGTGAGGACAGGCCCACCCAACCCCTCCCGAGGGGAGGGGCTTTGGGTTCGTAATTCAGGACGCTGTTGCAGCTTTGACCTGTTTCTAGGCACGCGATCCTCTTGCTGCGCTCTCGGGCCCTGGTCGTCCGATCATCGGCCGTAACGATCGGCAAATCGCGTTGGCATATAGAATTGCCGTTTGCCCTCGCGCGCAGGGTGGTGCCCTTCCAGCGGAGCGTGGCACCACCATGGCACTCGCGAGGTCGACCTCCTTGGCCGCGCAACAATGTTTCTGGCGATAATGTCGGCATTCATGATGCCGCCAAAAGATGTTGTACGAGAATGCCTTCAACCGCCGGATCGGCCGAGCGCGAATCTTGAACCTGCCAGTGCTCTCGCGCTCCCGGGGTTGACCTTTTCCTTGGTCTCGGCGCCCGCCGCCCAGCATCGAGGGTAAATGTGGCGGGGATATGGGGCGCCCATTCAGCCTAGATATCACATCCATTACGGTCTCGGCCGCATTGCCAGCCCGGCATCAGCGACACCAAACTTCTACTTGGGGAGCCGATCATCTGGCCGTCGAGCTGTAAGCGAGGTCGGATTTGCTGCGCGTCACTTCTTGCCGGGTCTTCCTCCCCGAGGTTTCGTCGCGCGCGCGGGCCGAATGTCCTCGAGAGGCTGGGCCCCGCTGCGAGCGCACTATTGCGTAAAGGTCAGTCTGGATCCGGAGCATCGATTCAGGTGGGCTGCATCCTCGGGTCAGCCACCAGTGACGAGGCGGTTTGCTCGAGCCATGTCTCCGCATCCCAGTCCAATGAACGGCGTTGTTGAGACGCATCTGTTGCTCCGGGAGCCGACCCGCTCCATGTGCAAGCGTCCTGCCGCTTGATTTCATGTGAACCTGCGTGCCGGCAGTGGTCGGCACGCACACAGTATTGCGCGGGTGGCGGGTACCGATGGGTCCGGGCCCATGGGATGGTGCCGTGGAGCGTGATGATCCTGGGGGTCGCGTGATCTATCGGTTGAAGTCGGAGGTTCAACTTTGATCTTTGCCGCGCGGGATCGAGCTGGCGGGCTCTTATCGCCTCTCGATCAGCTGCCGCGGCAACGCAATCCTCGGATAGACGTCAATGGTCCTCTCTGAGCGCGCTGGCTCGGGGGGAACACGACCCCAATTTCGCGACGGCCCACTGGCCCCGGGTGTTGGATGGTCGAAACTAGGAGTCATGTCGTGGCAAGACCCGTCACATAAGCAATTCCTTTCCGGAGATCCCTGAGGCGATGCCCCGTCCCGCGTAGAAAGCCCAGAGCCCATTAGGGCGCTCGCGACCTGTCAGTTTGACTGGTTCGACCCAAAGTGGCGGTTGGCGAAGCTTGGATTGCCATCGGCGGGCTTGGAGAGGCGGCGTTCGATCTACAAGAGGGCTCTTCCACGAGGTCTATGATGCCCAGGGTGCAGTCTGTTTCCGCCACCTCGCTGTGGTCCCTTGGCTGCCGCGGCCGCATGCCAGTGTGCTGCCCCCGAAGGCCTGCGCTCGCAAGAGGGCGGCCAGACCTGATCCCCCAGCTCGCCTCCTGCAAGCGAGGCGAGCTTCGCGAGACTACGGCCGTTCCTTCTCATATGCCGGCTGTTTGCTGGCAGGACGACCTCCGCGGCCCACGTCATAGGGCCCGCGTTGAAATCTCGCGCCTTGACCCAACATTGACTGGCGTTGCGTTCACCGGTGGGTTTCTCGGGCTGCCGATGTAGCCTATACGGGCCAGAGTCTGGGTCTGTGAGGGGCGTCTCATGCAGCGAGTGTGGATCCTCAAACAAAGTTCAACGAGGTGGCTAAAGGTCATATGGCCGCGGTTTCTCTGACGCTCTCTTTGCATAACTGATGATTTATCGGACTATTAGCTATGTCTCGAACAGCCGCTTTCATCCGAGCCCTTGACCCAAAACAGCAAGAAGCAGTAGTCTGTCGCCTCCTCCATCGGTCGCTAATACACCCTGCGTAGGCTCGGTGGGGTGTGAGATCACGACATCGATTTTCGGAAGTTGCATGCACATCTCCCATCGTGAAAGAATTATGACCATTGCGATGATCGCTGCGTCTGCTCCGTGTGGCGGTTTGCCATGTGTATCAAGCGATCCCACTCGCCATCAACACTGAGCCCGGGCCGGCTTGAAATGCCGCTCGAAGACAACCGCTGCGACCTCGCGCATCGGTTGGCGGGGTGTGTCGACACTCCTTGGAAAGTACTCTGACGACATCGCCTCACAGTCAGTCAATAGGCATAGTAAAGTTCTCCCTCAGGCCGACGCCTCGATTGCACCGCGTTGTTGAGCCGCTTTAGCCTATTGTTCTTTCGCCGCGCGCTGTTGGCGTCTTGCGTCGGCCAGGCCCTGGCGGCGCGTAGAGAGCACCGTGTATTCATAAGTAATTCTCACCACCCGTTAGCCGATCTGCAGCCGGCGGCTGATGCGCCGCCTTTGCCGGTCTGCTCGAAGGTGGCTTGCGCCAGGACACATTTCGCGTCAAAACCTTTGACTAATTTTGCCCAGTTTCTTCCGGAGAAATTTTCCGGAAAACAACAAGAATTCAGGGCGCTCACGCGTTTTGATGCCGGCCCCGGAGGGACCCGGGAAAGAAGATTCGCGTGAGGACTGCGGCCCGGCTTGTGGAACGCCGCTGGGGTGCAGAGGGCCCGCAGAGACCAGTCTCGAGAAGCACCACGCGTGTATGCGGGCATACGCGACACATCGTTCGAGAGTCGACTCCGTGACCCCGCGACAGCGCCCCCGCCAACGTGCGCGGGCTTTGGCCGTGCCCACCCCTGGGCCCGTGAGCGAGTGCTCGCTAGCCCGAGAACGCTGACGCCTCGTCGTGCCCAATTTCTGCTGCTTGTAGTGCCTTGCCTCCCCCGCCCAGCCTGAGTGCTGTGGCCCTGCTTACTGTGTGAAGGCGGCGTGGGCCAAGGCGGCTGCCAGTGTATGCCAATCCTGTCTGTGAGAGCCACAAGCCTCCTCCGCTTGGCTTGGGGCGCGCTGCGTTGGCGGTGGTGTTTGGCTCGACGGAGATCAAGAACCTGGGGGAGGCGCGCGTGGCTCTATATCGATAAAAACCGCTGTTAGATGATATCGATCGGGGATCACGCCATACTCCTAGGGATGGTGGCCTGCTCCCACAGTAATCTGATGCCTCCTTACAGGCTCCGGGGAGTTCAATCCCGCCTGGGCGTCCCTGATCCCGAGTGTTCATCCGCGGTTATGACGTCCTCTGTGTCGCTAGAGGCCTCGCGCACAGCCACCGGATAATGCACCCAGCCCCTATGAGGGTCGGCGTGGCCCGCGACAAGAGTCTCGCGTGGAGCTGGGCTCGCGCAGCCGGGCGCGGATATGTTCAGCTGCGCGAAGATAGCTCAGAGTTAGCGGACGAGAGCAAACTCGACTCCTTCCACCTGAGTGCGAGATACGCGGGCGAATCTGACTAGTCCGGCGGGGCTTTGCTTGCCCTGTCCGGCCGACCCGTCTGCTTATGCCAAAACGTTCGGCATCCATGCGCGCGCGTATCATGAAAACGACCTGCTGTTTGTCCGCGAGGCTGCACCGAGCGTCGTCCTGGTCCTTCACCCCGCGCACATTGCCCTGGCCCGCTTTCACCGCCGGTCGTGTTCTCAGAGCGCGCGACGCTAGCAGCCTGTTGCTCCGTCGAAATTTGTTCTCTTGATGGATGCGAGGGCTTGGTCTGGAGAGGATAAGCCTATGCCACCGGGCCCGGCTAGAGTGCTTGGATCTCCGTGACTCCGAGTCGATCTGGGCGAGGGGGACCCTGGCTGGGAGCGTGAGGCCAGATCGGTCAGTTGCAGCTGCGTATCTTTCACCGCGAAGATGGGGCGCGGTCCTACGGGGGATTGGCGGCGTGCGCCGAGCAAGCCTCCATATGGGCGCATCCCGGGTCTGCGTCGACCGGAGCGCCCAAGCTAGCGTTGTCGCCGGTTTGCATAATGGTGGACGGAGATTCCTTTGTCCATCACCCGCGCTTACAACTGGTCCTCTACTCGCTCCTGGGCGTACAGGTCATTGATCGGGTTGGTGAGCTCTCATACTACGCTGCTACGTCCGTGTGTGCCGAAATTGACTCAAAGCTTAGTGGCAGCGCTTGAACGCATCTCTTGTCCCGATATGTCGATAGATAGAGCCCGCTTTTTTCACTGACAGAATGGACGCCGGAAAGATACACCTTCTCTGCTCGCCGTTCGTGAACGAAACGCGCTGCTTGACCGTGCTCGGATCCGTTGAAGTGTGAGTCTGTTTGACAATTCGCTTTGAATGGTCACTCCTCGGCGTGTTGCGTTTTCCGACGAGCCTTTCAGAGACGCATGAGCTGTTGAGTGGTCCAGCCGGCAGGCGAACCACATCTCGGGCTCAGGCAGGCGATATGGGAGCGGATAATCCGCACCATCAGCCGTTGCGAACGGTGGTTTCTGAAGGTCTGGTAGCGCGGCCGCCAGGAGCCGCGCTGTCATTTGAACTAGCGCTCGACACGAACATAGATATTTTATGATATTGTTCCGTTAGCCCTGAAGCCTGACGACGGAGCGGTGTCTGCACCATAAGCGTGTCGACAGGCTCAGCCACAACAATTTATATCAGGATGGAGTTGTTTTTTTTTTTTCGCCAGTTCGATGCGCATGTCGAGGCACGACCGCGGTTTGGCGTCTTCGGCTCTCACCATTGCCGACCCGGACCCATTTGTTCCGGCTCGAAGATCGTTTGTAGTGGTGTGCAAGTGAAATGCTCCGATCGCTGTCAGCATCGCAGCCGAGTTTCGGGCCAGAGCGATTAGCCTTCACCGATCTTGACGATATATAAGGCGAATGTCGCGTCATGCATCGGACGCAAGCCAGCTCTCACTCGCCATGTCGCTTTTCGAGATTGAGCACGGGGGCACATCGGCCGAGCATGCGCACAAACGCAAGCCGGCATATTCGGCCCGAACGCCGCACGACAAGCGCATCGAGGCGGTCGCCACTCGGGGACAAAGTGTGCCGGAATGAAAGCCGTTAAATGGACACTGGCGAAGCTCCCATTGGGTGTGCAGGATCGGTCGACAAACAGCCGCGCTGAGAATGCTTGTCAATTCATATTTGACGGGATGTCGCCGCCAACCGGAAAACTTCAATCAACGATGATCAGGCGTTTCTCGGTGGGTTCATCGGCCATCGGTCCAATTTTAGCTAATTGTCCAGAAAGGGTCGCTGTATCTGGTTTACGGTTGCAACGCGGTCTATGCCGCCTTCTTTCAACCCCTCTCCGGTGATTTCTCGAGCGCGGAAAAGCGCGGGCACCGGAATGGTTCGACATTAAAGATTATGAATCACGGCGCTCCATTTTTCGCAATACGAATGTTCTCGGGATTTTGCCTTCGCAGCCGCGGATTTTCCTCGAATCGGTGCTTGAAGCGCTTCGTCCTATAGGCCCTTGCGCATTGATCGGGCCGAGATGGTAGCCGGATTCGCCCGCGATGTTGAACGCCCGGACCTGTTCCCAGGCGCGGCTCTTTCATAAAAAGACAAGACCTCAAAGCCCGAAAACTTTTATCGATCCTCCTTGTGCCCTACCATGATCTAGCCCAGTGCTGTGGGCTCGAGGGTCGGACATGTTTACGGCGCTTGTCATGGCCAATATATAGGCGCTCGGCGCACGACGTAGATTCAGCCAGGTAGCCGCGATATTCAGGAAACCGTTTTTGGGGTGCTTCGTGCCGTTTTGTAAACCCGTCGTCAATAAACCCATTCCAGTCATAAGTGAACCTTGCCAAGCGCTTCGAACAACATGCTTTCCCGTCGTAAGTACACAGCCGCCCCAGTCACCATTTTTGCGCCAAAAAAGCTCGCGTGGCAATAAGTCTCTTCCAGTGACGTTTTTGCCACCCCGATTCGCGGCGAATGATCTGGTCGGCTTCCGAGCCAGAATCAGCAGGTCCCTTCCGGATATCTATAAATAATCTCGGACAGCTGCCAGCTGTCCCAGTGGCTTGGCGCCGCGGGCGGCCGCATGGACTCGTGGAGCTACATCGCTAGGTGTCGAGTAACGGGCCACGGACCCTCCTCGCCCGAGTCTTGGTCCATGGCTCGAGCACGGATTGCCGACAAAGGTCGCTTATCGAGCGTATTCTGTGTTTCGCATTTAGAGGCCCGGACCGCGCGCCCAGCGACATGCCCCAGAATTGCGTCTGCCGTTCAGTAGAGCAACCACGCAGATATTCGTCGCGCTATCGTTTGCCGGAAATCGGGCGTCCACAGTAGCCGCTGGGCGTGACGATGATTTGCCGTTCCAGCGTGTGTGTAAATTCGGCCGGCAGCACGGGTTTGCGGCGACGGGTCCATCGTCAGATCCCGCACCGGTAAATTACAATTATCGCCGGTTTCACGCCATTTTCGCGCGTAGATTGAACGGTCGATGTTCCAGACACATGCTGCGCATATCATTCGGTCAGCCGCCAGCAGGAATCATAGCGATCATAGGCGACTGGCATACCCGAACAGCGCATCGCCTCCCTTGACCAGCTTGCTGTGCAAACGATACTGGCCTACCTTATTCGGGCGCCTCCAGTAAGCA
>Ga0163217_1024554_pt1 | contig 14749 bp, 20 predicted proteins | sample SynspAceP_FD_185933 | JGI IMG/M metagenome (GOLD analysis project Ga0163217, IMG submission 185933) | Saline lake microbial communities from Ace Lake in Antarctica - Synechococcus sp. Ace-P (PacBio error correction) | ecosystem: Environmental > Aquatic > Non-marine Saline and Alkaline > Saline ... | reverse complement strand
ATTCGTTACACCCCTTCACGTCGTTCCCTATCCATGTACCGTTAATTCACATCTTGGACTAGGTCCACATCAATCCCCCCCGACTAAGTCACGTACTGTTCATGCCTCCGGCGCCTTGCAAACATTATCATTGAGCCTCACGCCGATTTCGGTCATTCCGACAGCGGTACTCTTATTACCGCCTACTTGTACCAAAAATGATAACATCATCAATTAACGATTTCCCCTTTACCTGCAATCTAATTCACAGACCCCATTTTTTACGATTCTGTTCTCCCTCATACCTCAGCCACATCGAATCTGCTTGTAATTACCTTATCTAATGCCCTTAACTTTTTCAGTCCTTGTTTTACGACCTCTCCACCGTCATGGCTTGTTGCCGCACTCGCGTCTCTTGAGTTATATGTTCTCCTTCCCCGGCGATACTCTGCTCTCGCCTTTCTTATAGTAGTCCCAAATCGCCAGCTCCGCTTGGTCCTACGATACCTTTTGGCGCCGGATGCGTAACATCCGTGCCATTCGTCTCGAGGCACCATACGCTCCTACTCTTCTCCACTGGTAGCCCGCCCCGGTGTGTGTCCTTACGCAGACATTGCGTGAGCACCACAAAATAAGGAGTTCGCCCAGACACTTCTACTACCGTTAATGTCATCAGTGTTCCCGAACTTACCCTCGAATTCTAAGGCCAATAATTTTGGCACGTCCCTGTCCCGTGGATGGTGTTTCCTTGATAAAGCAATTCAGCTCGGATTCCCGGAGGTACCGCCGTCAGGTATCAACACCGTTCCTGTCGAAGAAGGAGACGAGGGAAGACAAGGGAGGACTGGCAATCGCAAATTCGAACAAACCTTTCACACTATGACGGTCTGTATAAGCTTGGGCATGATGCAGGTTGGATATGGACTAGTACCTCACTAAGCTCAGCTGAGCTGCAGAAGAACTGTGTGATTTATTTCCCAACCGACCCTAGTCATGTTTGACTTCCCCCCGGCTCGTTTCGACAGGGTCCTTCAGGCGGCCCAGATACTCGCCCGCCTTTGCGCTAATTACTGGCCTCGTCGGCACCTCCTTCGATGTTCGTTAAGCTCCATACAGTCATCAGTACATTCCGAGTAGAACTATCGGTTTTTGTAACTAATTTTCGCCTTACCTATCCCCCCCGAACATATCGAAACACAATAATTGTTGAATTGGCACGGCGCGACCCCTTGTCCGTCAATGTCACAGGTTACGGATCCTCATCGCACTCATTACTACCGCAATCTTCGTTATTACACCTGCCTCTTTGATTCCGCAAGTAATCAGCTTACCCCTACCGGTCCGTCCAAAAGCCGTGACCCAACACTCTTGGACCGCCTGACTATGCAGAAACCATACCTTTATTACCCCGAGCTAGTTACGACCGTACGGCATTACTTGTTCCACGTACTCCACCTTTTTTTACAGTCCCTCCTCTCTAGCGGCGCTCGTGGCGTGAAACATATCGGTCCTTGCCGAAGTTTTGCTTGATGATTCACCGGCCCAAGGATTCCACCTTCGTTATACTTGTTCACAAGTGCGTCAACATGACGGTAACTCGCCTGGTGATCCACGCCGAGTCATGTCAGCCGGCTTTTGTTACCGTAGCTCGTTAGACTGCCATTGCTCTTACAGTCCTGAATAACGAGCCTAGGCTCCAGTACTCGACGAATAGCATGAGCATTACCACCATATACGTACGTATTATGTATAACGTATCATACTCATGTTCTTATCCTCAGACTTAATGAGCCATTCTTCTGCACTTCAATGTGTGTGCCGATTCAATTTTCCTTTCTTTGACATCCGATTACCATTTGTGAGAATCTAAAGACGTCCATCGTCAAGGTCAACTCTGTACAATTAGGCTCTCTCATATGTTGCAGTATCCTGAAGCCTCGCCACCACACTGACTATGCTATAACCTTTCGATTTGCAAGCAAGACACGCCTTAAGGTACGCCTCCGGATAGCGGACGCCTTTTCTGTTACAGCTTCCACTCGCTACTCGAATTTCTAGCCTAATTTTGAGCCAATGATGCAATACCATCCAAGATCATGCCGCCCTCAACTGCTATTATCCGTCGCCTAAAGCGCTCGGGCGCCGAACAATATGGAGATCTTATATGCGACTTGGATGTTGACCTAATACCACCAAAGTATAAGGACACTTTTGCCTTTATCCCTTACTCACTTTTACCATCCCCATCGATGGTAGGCTTAGCGCCCAACCTCACTTGAGCTCGATTGCCAGCACTTCGAGTCGATCGAGGAGGCATCTGGGCCTTTTCCGCCACCAACGGAGGTGGCAGCAGCGAAAAGCCCACCGGCCGATCCGGCCTTGCTCCAAGTTGGCCTGGCCTGGAGGTTGAGCATTCGAGGAGCGGGCAGCTGGCGCACCCTTCCGCCCCCCGAAGGGCGAAGCCTGCAAGGTGGGGCCACAAGCCACTTCTGCCCTGGCAACCGCCAGTTCCCCTTCAGATTCAGACCAAAGCCAGCCGCAACCCACCGAAGGTGCTGGCAGGCTCATCGAAGCGCGTCACTTCACAACGCCGAGAACGGCTTCTGCGTGCTGCGCGATCAAAGGCCCGGCGGCCACCGCGACCTGGTGACGGTGGTGGTCATGCCGCCGAGATCAGCGCCGGCGAATGGGTGGACGGTGAGCGGCACCTGGGTGAACAGCCGGGAGGCACGGCCAGCAGTTCAAGGCCTCTTCCTCAGCGGCCTCCGCCCCGACCACCGCAGAAGGGATCGAGAAGTACTGGGTTTCTGGGAAATGATCCTGGGCAATTCGGCCTCGATCTACGCCAGCAAGCTCGGTGGGGCGGCGTTCGGGCGACAGGTGTTCGAGGTGATCGAGCAGGCGCCCGAGCGCCTACGAGAGGTGCCGGGCATCGGCCCGGTGCGGGGCCAGCGGATCAGCCAGGCCTGGGCCGATCAGAAGTTGGTGCGCGAAATCAGGTTTCCTTGCACAGCCATGTGTCGCACCGCCAGGGCCGTGCGCATCTTCAAGACGATGGGAACGACGCCGTGCAGGTATGGCGAGAACCCCTACCGCCTGGCGCCGCCGACATCGCGGCATTCGGCTTCCGCACCGCTTTGATTGCGATCGCCGCAAGGCTGGCATTGAGCCCACCGCCATGATCCGCCTGCGGGCCGGCGTCAATTACGCCCTGCTTGGAGGCGGAGTTGAGGGTGTGTGCCACTGCGGCCTGCCCGCGCTGAGCTGCTCAAGCTGGCTGGAGAAGGAACTGCTTCAGCGTCGAGTCGGCCCAGTGGGCCGGTTTGAGGAGAGCGGCGCACCTTCGGGGCCGATGGAGCCAGGGTTGATCCAGGGCGCCCTGGATCTGGAAACTCGCCGAGGGGCTCGGTGGTGGCCGACACCCTGGCTGGTGAACCCGCCATCTTGCTTGGCGCATCTGCAACGCGATTGAGCGCCGCATCGCCGAAGCCCTCCAGGCCCTGAAAACCTTCAGTGCTCCGCCCTGGGGAAGCATCGAGGCCGCCATTGCCATTCCCTGGGTGGGAGCAAACGGCCTCGCCCCTGAGCCGCCGCCAGCCGAAGGGGGCGGTGGAGCAGGCCTCTCCAGTCAAGGTGCTTGGGATCACCGCGTGGGGCCGGGGGTGGGCAAGAACCACCCGATCAACGCGATCCTGCGCATTCATGGCGCCAAAAGAAGCTACGCATCCTTGCTCTTGCGGCTCCCACCGGGCCGGGCCGCCAAGCGGATGGCGAAAACCACCGGGGCTGAGAGGCCAAAACCATCCCGGTTGCTGGAGTTCGACCCGGCAGCCTCGGTTCAAGCGCAAGGCGAGCTGCCGGCTGGGTGCGATCTGTGGTGGTGGATTGAGACCTCGATTGGTGAATGGCCGTTTGAGCGCCTCAACTTGCTGGACGCCCCTTGCAGCCGGAGGCGGCCTTGCTGCTGGTGGGTGTGTGGATTTCAGCTGCCCGGTGGGGCCCGGCCAGGTGCTCGCCGATCGATCAAACGCGGCGCCCTGCCGGTGGCCCCGGCTTCCACGGAGGTGTTCGCCAGGCCGCGGAGCAGCGCATCATCACCACCGCCCACGCCATCATTGCCGGCACCATCCCCCGATCTACGGCCACCGCCGGCCTGAGACCACCAGCGATTCTATTCCTGCCTGCCGACTCGCCCGAGCAGGCGGTGGCCTTGATCCTCCAAGGTGGTGGCGGAAGCGCATCCCGGCGCGCTTTGGGCCTCGATCAATCGCCCAGGTGCAGGTGCTGTGCCCGATGGCGCGCGGTGGTTGTGGCTCCCGCTCACTCAAAACATCGAAGCTGAGCAGCTGCTCAACCCGACCCCACCGAGCAGGTGGAGCGCTTCGGCTTGGCGTTTTGCCCCGGGCGACAAGGTGATGCAGGTGGCAAACGGCTACGAGAAGGAGGTATTCAACGGCGTGTGGGCACGGGGTGGAAAACAAATCGATGCGATGCAGCGAACTGACGGTGCGCTTTCCCTCCGGGGAATCCGGGAGCAGCGACGGCGCCGAGGTGACCTATGGCTGGGGTGAACCGACAACCTTGGTGCCTGCCTACGCCTGCACGGATCCACCAAGAGCCAGGGCAAGCGAATACCCCGCTGTGGTTCATCCCCCTGCTCACCCAGCACTACGCCATGCTGCAGCGCAATCTGGTGTACACGGCATCACCCGCGGCAAAGCAGCTGGTGGTGCTGGTGGGCAGAAGAAGGCATGCGATGGCGGTTGAAGAACCACCTGGGCCGCCGGCGTACACCAAGCTGGGCGGAGTGGGCCTCAGCTGATCAGCTGCCAGGGGCGACGAGGCGATCTTGGCTACTTCTTTCTCTGCGCAGTTGCAATCGCTCTGATTGCCGCCGCGCTTTTGAGGTGGATGGCTCGGCTTTGCCCCGTACTGACAACCAAGGCAGGCGGATCTATCAATGAATCAGAGCAAAGTGGAAGAAGCACTTGAGTAAGACTTAAGCTCCCCGGATCTGAAGAGAGCCGCCCACCGTCAGGAGGAGTTGCAAAGTGCCCATTCCGTTGCCCTGAAACCGAGAGTTTCAGAGAAGGCCCAGGGGTGCACCCATCTCGCCAAAAAACTTTTGAGTTCACCAGAAAGCCGAGGTGTACATCCTTGCCTCGCTTGGGGACTCTCCTGCATAGGGGAGGACCATTTCGGTGTAAGACGTTGCATTCCACATCCACCCCCATGCCACGTCGCTCTCTGCTGATCACCTTTGTCGGGCCATCGCTGCATCTGTGTTCTGCCTTTCCGGGCGCTGGCCCTAGATGGATCCCCACGAGGGTCCATCGCGCATGGACGGCATGCCTGGCATGACGACCCCGACCGGTGGCGACCCGGCGCCATTGGCCGGCCATGGCGCCACGATGTTGGGGCCCGGCCGGCTCCACTTACGACCTGCGCTTTCATCGGGACGGGCATGGTGCAGCACCACACTGTTTCTTCTCTGTTTTTAGGCGCGCTGCGCATGAGCGATCGTCTTTCAATATCGGCCAGCTGGCGTTGGGGGCCTTGGGTCATTCGATCTGGCGCGAATCAGGCCAGGGAGATCCGGGGATTGGCTCTCTGGCGCAAGGCCTGGTACCCCCAGGCGCCGGTGTACCCGGTGGCGCTCAGCCAGGGGGAGACCCAACAGCCTGGCGGGGCTTACCCGCATTGACCAGGCTCAGACGATTGGCATGCGCGATGATGGGCGATGGGCCCACGAAGGAGAAACCGGGTGGTGTGGTTCTTCGAGAATGCTCGATCACCACGGGCGGGGGCGCTGATCATGGCCCCACGACGCCGCGCCAGAGCACAATCCCACAAATTCCTGCGTTTTCGCTCGGGAGGTGATCATCGCCCAGCGGGCTGAGATTATTGAACTGCGCCGAATGTTGGCGGTCGAGGGATAGCAAGCCGGAATATCCACAATACGACGCTTTCTTTTTTTCGCGCCTGAAGCAGGCCGCTGGCCCTGCACCCTCCGGTCGGTCATCCGCTCTCCTGGTTGCCGTGTTCGCTTGTCGTCCTGACAAGATCACCTCTGTTGTTCTACTTCATGAATTCAGGATTGCCATCACCGGGTGATACGAGCGCCATTGAGCTTCTGCGTATGCGCAGCCTTTTCGAGAGAAGCTGGTAGGGCGCCAGGGCAAGGGCGTCCTACTTTCGGCCCACTTCAAAGCCCTTGCTTGATTGCCGGTGGCCGGTGATGTGCATCACTTGGACGTGAGGGTGATAAATGCTCGCGGTTCGTGCTTGATGTTCATGGGCATGCCAGTAGCCTGCTGTGCGTTGCCCGTTGACGGACTGCCCTCAGGGTGGAAGATGGCTGTGGTGAAGGTCTCCGACGACTGGATTCGTGCTTGTGTCGGGGGCATGCCGGAACGCCTGATGCGATTGCCAGTGGGCATGGTGTCTTTTCAGCAGCACCGCAACGCCGAGCAGATCAAGGTGAGCCTGGCCATGCGCCGGTGAAAGGCGTCGCCGCAGCGGCCAGCCACCAGAACAAACACGCCACGAACGGAGCCGTGGCAAACACCACAGCCCTCAGCGAGCTGCGCCCAGGTGGGCGTAGAGCAGCAGACTCCCAGCCAGATCGAAAGGCCGTATTCCCCACGGTGCCGTATGGCCAGCAGCCCCAGCCACAGCGGAGCGGCCGGCAGGGATTGGCCAGATGCGGAGAGCCCAGGGATGTCAGGCATCTGGCTGAGGCCCCGATCGCTTTCAGCAGGGGCGAATCTGGGAGCGGGTCGCGCAGGCTCAGGCGTTGGCTGAGGTTGGTTGGTCGACCCCCAGGCCAAGGCAGGGCGCCGGCCGTTCAACAGCGTGGCCCTGCAGGGTTGGCACCGTCAAAGGAGCTGTCGGTGAGCAGCACGGCACCGCTGAGGATTTCAAAACGGCAGCGGATCAGTCCCTGCGCTGAGGTTTCACGGCCAATCAACACCGCGATTCAACAAGGTGAAAACACGCTTCTAGGTTCAGCGCAAGCGAGGCTTGATTCCCGCAGGCAGAGGGGTGAGCCCCTGCACCAGGGCAGATTGGGTCCGACCCACCCACGAGAATGCTGATCCCCAGGAGTGGTGGAAGGTCTTTGGCGCTGAATCGGGGATTCTTCCTGTTGATGGACAAACAAAAAAACCCGCACGATCAAAAGCCCGGAAGGTGGCTCCTTTCCGTACAGCAGTGCCGCGATCATCAGCCGGCGAGCCATCCCGGACTGAAGACACTGATCAGCGGAGCGCTTAAGACGAAGACAAGGCAGCAGCAGGCCCGGGCGATCAGCCCTGACTCTGTGGGGGCACCCTCACTTCGTTGTGGCATGGTCGTGGAACATGATTCAAAGCCCTCTCTATTATTCACTTGTTTTGGCATCTTCATCAGCCTGAGAATATTCTGCCGTGCAATGAAGCCCGACCGGTGTTTTTCAGTTTTGTTTCTGCCCAGCGAGTTTGCAACCTTTCGGCAGATTCTGGGCATGCATGCACTTCAACTGCTGACATGGGACAAGGGCCCATGTTCTTGGGGATACCATGCTTTGTTTTGACTGGCGTCATGGTTTTCATGGTGCAACGACGGAGATGATGGCGGGAATAGATCTTTGCCAAATCGCCCACACAATGCAGATCCGCTGAGCACTGTGTCATCGTCGCCTCGATGCTTTGCCTGATTGGCGCCTTGAGGATTGTTGCGGACCTTCCTGGTCCGCAATACCCTGCTCTTAGACCGTAATAAGGACGGACCGACCCACTGCGCGAAACAAGCACAGCTCCAAAACGATTTTCCCATTGGCGAACCACCAGATGAACCCGAAAAGTGTACTTTGCAGTGAAGCAAGGCGACTATTGCCAGGATAGAGGTAAGCGCATCAGCAAGGACATGTAGGTTATGCTGCTTTGAGGTTGTGGTCATGATGATTGGCCGTGGGTGAGGCGTGATCCATGCTTCCAACATTGGCTATGTCGTTGGTCTCTGACGCCGAGGGATAAGCACACAGACCGGCCATTAACCAGCAAGCCCAGCACAGCCAATGGAAAATTTGCTGATCAAAAAATTAATTTCCAATCGGATTAAGTAGTCTGCCAACACTTTCACTGCCTTAAAGAGTGGCAAAGGACAGCTAGCCAGTTGAAGCTGCCTCCGGTTGAAGCCCCCAAGTGCGTTGACCTTTGGCCGTTCCAAAGCTTGAAAGAGGATGCCGGCGTTTGCGCCTGCATTAGACATAAGCGAAGGCTGGAAAACGCTGAGCGCAACGGCGTGTGATGCCCATATGTAGGCCATCGGCCCAGCCCAATGCCATCGAGCGAACCATCGTGGCCGGCCGACGAGCTCAACCACCATCATCACGACCGTATCCCAATTGGACCAATCAGCGTTGCGCATTCTCCAGGTCGTCTTAGCTCTTGGCCAAACGTATGCCGTGCTGCCAAGTGTGAATGTTTTCCGTTATGCCATGCCTGGGTGTTTGTTGCCCCTAAGGTGAACTGTATGGCTCTGGCCGGATAGATGCTGAGCCCTTGCGGGTTTCAACCAGCGGCAAGGTGCTCGCAGGCCATGGCCGAATAGCCGGTTTAGAAGGCTAGCGACGGGAATGCAGTGTTGTGGCTGTGTATCGCATCGATTCGATCCACGGGCGGCCCGCCTTGCACTGCGCAGATGTCAGCACGGTGGTCATGTCTGTCACCCCAAGCTCGTACCGGGATTCGACGGCGATAAGACGGCCCGTGAGCTTCTGATTCTTGGCTTCCGCACTTTCGATCGCCAGCTGCGAAATGACATAGCGTGCGAGGGTGGCTACCGGCCTTTGCTTGCGATCTGCGGCCGCTGCTGAGCTGCCTCCGCTTAGCCATTGGGGACGATTCCGATCGGGCGACTGTTGGGGCAGCACACGGCTGGAGGCCCACCATCAAAGAGGGTCCAGCGAATCCGAGTCCAACGGGCCCCCCACCGGTTTTTTTTCCCAAAGGGTGGCAGTTTCCGAATTTTCCTCTGCGAAAGCCGGTTGATGCCGGCAGCTGCCGAGAGGGAGAGTTTGTGCAGATATTGATTTTGTAAGGCGCTCGCCTCCCAGGAGGCCCCACTGGCCTGGCCAGGCTTGCCTGGATTTTTCCTCGCGCAGGGCCAAGGCCGCTGAAGTGTCTGTTCGCCGGTCCAGCGGCCAGCCTCGCTGGGCTGCAGACGGTTCGCGACGGCAGCACGAACTTTCCACCATACAGGCAGCGCCATGGCTCCAGCCAGTTCGGCAGAGTCAGGTGAAGAGTTCTTTCATAGGCTGCGGTAAAGCTGCTGGAGTTGCTTCCGAGTTGGGCAGTGCGGATCTGGTTCAACATCAGCAATGCTGCGCAAGCCGGCATGAAGAGCGCCTCGCTGCGCATAAACCTGCTCGGTGGTGAAGATATTAGATCTCTTGATGTGGTTCTTGAATAACTTTTCGGAGCATCGCCTGGAGATCGACGTTTAGCGCGCTGGAGCCTCAAGCAGCAGGTTTTCTGGACGTTATTGTCGAACAGGAATTTTTTAGCTTTCGAGCTCGGCGCCCGCGGAGCGGATTGTGGGCCCGCGAGCGTGGGTCAAAGAAGGTTCCACCTTCGACCCCTGCCAACTGGACGGGATCTCATTGGGCACGGGTGGCCACCGGCGCCTGGGGGCCGATGGGAATCAGAGGCTGGGATTACTCCGTGGACGCATTCAGGCCGACCAAGGACTGGCGGAAAGCTGGATCGTGGGAGACCACTCCTTCGAGCTGCCACCGAGCGCCATTCCGTTGCCCTGGATCTCGCATAGGCCATGGCCAGCTCGGGTTGGGTTCTCCAGCCGGAACCGCAGGGCGGTTTCCAGGTCCCCACACGTTCGCCTCACTTGCGAGTTGCCCACTCAAGCACTCCCAAAGTCGCTCCTTTCAAACCTGCCGGCAATCCGGGGCTGGGCTTCGACGGTGGAGCAGGCTTAAACCAAAAGGGGCGATGAAGGCGTCCGTGCAACGGGCCAGCTTCAGGGCCGGCGACATGCCAGCAATGGCTTTACCGGCAGCCAGAGCAAAATTCAAAAAAACGTGGTTGGTTCGTGTTGGCATGGGAACTGGATGATGGTTTACACCTATCCCTTGCTCTGCGGCTATGGGTAGGTAACTGGAGCGACTGTCCTGAGGCCTAGGGGCGACTGCGTTCCAGCTCGGTCTTCAGGCACATAGGGTTTTGAGCCGGCCAAGAGTTTTCGCCTCCCTTGAGGCCGAGAGGATTCTCCGTGCGGCCTCCTGTCTGCTCCCAAGTTTCGGCCACAGATTAGAGGCCTGGCCACACCCTTTTCGTTAGAGAAAGACCACTGGGCTGCCGTCAGGGTCTGAACAGCTCCTGAAGCACCGTGAGTGCCGAAATGTCGGCGGCATTGACCACAGGAAAAGCCGTCACCGCGTTCCGCCGGCGGTGTCTGGCGTTTGATTCGCTGCGCCCGCAAACAGAGTGCCACGATTTTAGCTCCGCTGCCGGCCGCTGCCCCACACTGGTGACCCGGGCCTGGAATTCACGCGATCCTGCTGTCACACGCAGCAGTTCCCCGACTTTGATGCTTTCAACCAAGAATCGCGTTGTCACAAACAAAAGTGAAGTTCCTGTTGCGCCAAGGATTACTGAGTTCGGCTACCACTTCGCCGGGCCTGCACGAAACTACCAGGCAACATCTTTCACGGCCGTCACTTGGCGCTTATCGGGCTCTTAAAAGAACAATTTCCCGATGCATCTGGTGAGTTCCGCAGTGCTGCCTTGGCGGCGGCCGGCTCGAACCTCGGCATTGGCGCGCACGATTCTCGATTACGTTTGTTCTCTTTAACTTCCTGCCAGGGGAGATTAGCCTTTCTTCCGCCAGTGGCCAGCCATGCGGCGATACTGGCCGTCAAACCAACGCTTTGGCCGGGCCCGCGGGATACTTCCAGTTCGGCTTAGATCATCGGCCGCTTCAGGGGCTGACCGGACCGCTGCAATCGGCCTGCCCGGCACGAACAGCATCACCGGCGCGACAGCAGCTTTTGCGGATTCGGACCAGCTACCGGCACGCCCACCGCGAACTGCCACCCCTACTGCCCAGCTTCAACGAAACCTGAGATCGGACGTTCGGCGCCAACTGCTTCGCTCCGGCTCGATTCAGCTCGATGCCGAAGCTGCCGCAACTGGGGCCTCGCTCATCTTCACGCCTTCCATCGGCTTGCCCTCCCTGGACCTTGGCTGGTATCGGTTTGGCTCGGGTCTGAGGGGGTAGTGATCTGTGGGCTAGTGCCAGAACAGCGGCCAAGGCCGAAAGCCACGCCAGGGCAAAGGCCAGCCCCCACGGGCAGCAAAGCCATGCCGAACTGATTGAACGTTGCAGAATCGAGGAACTGGAGAACTCCGTTCCGCTTGCCTGCTGGGTCTTCTTCCCCCGGAGGCGAGAATTCGGGGTGTTCGTCATTGCTTAGCGAACAAGAATCGGCTGGTGATACGGTTTCTAAAGAATGTTCTGGAGCGTCATCACGCCGGTTGCACTTCCGGTGTTCCGGGCAAAGTCACCCAGCTAACCAAGCGGGCATAAAGAGCCGGGGAGCAACTAGCAGAGTGAGGCGGTAGAGGTTGACCAACCCCCGAGCAACCACCAATCGCAGGGGTTGGAGGATTCTCGTTGCCTTCCCGAAGGCCCAAGGGCCAGCGGCAACATATGCCAGAGCCGAGCTTCAGGGCAGGTCATCAGAATTGCATTTGAGAACGCTCAGACTTCCGCGCGGATCACCTCTGCTGAGCTCTATTCCTTGCGCATGACCGGCGGTTGTAGTTGTCGACAGAAGCAGCGCCATTGCGAAACGCTACCCGAACAGGGTTTGATGAAGCCGATCAGCGGAGGCCACCGAAAGCACACCGCCACTCAGCAGGATGGCCGGCAAGGCACCCGACGAGGGCCAACGGCAGGTTGATGAGGATGGCGATCGTTGCCGCGGAGTTTGATTGAACCGACATGAAACATCGCACACCGATCACCACAAACTGCCAGCAGGGCTGTAGAGCACCAAAGTTTGGCGGTTGGCCCGCTCCTCGGATTCGAACTGTCCGCCATAACGGATCAGTAGCCGCTGGGCAGAGTGATTGCGTGGAATCGACACCTTTCTGAATGTCTTTGAGGGACTGGGCCAAAGCGGCGTCCACTGACGTTGGACGACACCACGATCAAACCTGGAGACATCCTCCCGGTTCACCGATGTTTGGCCCCCAGGCCGTTGTCGACCCGGCAATGCTGCGATCGGACTGTGACTCCGGAAGGAGTAGCGATTGGAAGGGAACGGATGGGCGTCGAGGTTGGTCGCGTGGCTCCTGCTTTCACCGTCCAACGAGCACATCAGTGGGCAGGGAATCTTCCATCACCCTGCCCTACCACCTTCCGTTGAGGGCAATCTCCAAAGGCCTTCAGAGAGCTGTTGAACATTCAGGACCAGCACCGCTGCCGCTTGGCAGGGTCGAAGCGGATCTGCACCTGCCGATAGGCAGTTGCGCTCAAGCTTGCAGATCCACCACCCCCTCCAATCGGCTCAAGGCGTCACGCACCTGCTCGCCGATCTGCGCAGCTCGCCGAGCATTCGGGGGCCGTAAGATCTTGATGGCGATCGCACTGCGCACACCCGAGAGCACTTCATCCATTACGGTGGAGATTAAAAACGCCACCGATGTTTGGGGGCTACCCCAGGCAAGCTTCAGGAATGCTTCCACGCAGCTGTCTGATGCCTCCCACGGTGTTCATTGGCCTGATCACTCAGGCTCCACCATCCACATGAGCCAGATTCACCCCAGCACCGTCGGGCATCAACCGGGCGGCCCGGCCAACCCGCGCACCTGCCACCCACTTCGAACAGGGGGCGGCCATCAGGGGCTGTTTGGAGAGTTGCCCGAGGCCGGCAGCGGTTGGTCATCTCCAGCGACACGCCGGGTAGAGCCACCATCGGAATTCACCAGGGATTCTCGCGGAACTCCGGCCAGAAAGACCCGCCCAAGGCTGGGCAGGATGGTGAAGGGCCACCACGACGGCCACCAGGGCAACGGAGAGCACCCGCTTGGGTGAAAACCAATGCGTTCCAGCAGCGGCCCGGTTAGAGCCGCTTCGCCCGCGTCCGCAATCCAGGTTGTTCTCCGCTGGAAGCTGGGCCCTGGCCAGGAGAATCGCGCAGAGCCAGGCGTGAGCGTGATCGCCACCAGGGTTGGAGGCCACGATCGAGAACAGATAGGGCCAGGCCCATCGGCGCGAAGATCCGTCCTTCCACCACCCGACAGGCTGAAGATCGGCGCGAAGGGACCACCACCGATGATCACGGTGGAGAGGAATCACCGGCTTGGGCGCACTTGCACCGACGTGTCAAACACCACCTGCAGGGGATTTGCTGGGCCGACGGCGGCTCTGGTTGCGGCGCAAGCCGGCTTTAAGCAGTTCTCCATGTCGACATGGCGTCGTCGGACCACCGAGCCGATCGCCACCACCAACCCACCGAGGTCATTGGTGTTGATCTTCCAGCCGGGAAGGCAGCATCCAGCATCAAGCCGAATCAACAAAAAACAGGGGGGATGGCACTGAGGGTGATGACCGGCGGTACGCCAGTCACAGGACAGCACCATCACCACCGAGACGATCCACGATGCCTTACGATCAGCGAACACTGACGTTATTGATCGCTGTATTCAATGAAGCTGGGCCTGACGGGAAGGTTGCGGCTTTGGACCTGAATGTCACTCGGCCAGGTTCTGGCTGAGGGCGGCGATTCGCTCCTCCACCTTCACGGGTGACCTTGGGAGTGTCGATGTCGGGCTGTTTGTTTGATTCATCAGCACTAACGCCGGGCTTTGCCGTTTGAAAAGCTGCCGTCTCCGCGTTGAGGCCGGGGGCACGCCGTACCTCGGCCACAGCCGTCAGTGCACGCTTCTGCCTGTTGGTCAAACAAACCACCGCGCTCGACAGATCCTTGCTATCGGTGGCCTGGCCGAACGGTCGGATTCAGCCTTTCCTGGCCTCCTGCCGACGAGGGAAAACCGCGGGGGGGTTTGATGGCGCTGGCGCCAAGCCAACACACATCAGCCAAAACGGCCTGCAGCGAAATCTGGCGACGCTGCAGCTCCTCTGGATCAATCAGCACTTGTTGCTGAGGGGTCATCGCCGCCGGTAAAAGCTGCCTGGGCCACCCTGGTGAATGGACAGGAAATCTGGTTGACGGAAAAGTCCTGGACTACCAGGCGATGGAGCTCCATCGGCGTGGTTTGGAGCCGTCCTCGCTGGACGGGTGAAGCGTACTGGCAGGATTCGTCCGAGAGGGGAAAAAGCAGCGGAGAGATTTCCGGCTTGCCCGGCGTTGGCTGGAAAGTACGAGGAAGAGCTGCCCAAGGGCCTCCCGCGCACCGATTGAACGAAAGCCCCGGTTGATTAATTCGGCCGTCTGATTCCAAAGGACCCCAACTGCACCCATGCGGAGGTCCGACCTTGGAAGAGCCTGAGCAGCACCCGTTTTCACCACCGGGCAGACCATTGACGGGCCGATTCGATCGCACCGGTTTGATTGCGTGACCTCCACTCCTCCGGGCCCCGCGAAGGGACCAATCGGCTGTGGTCTGCCACATCCACCTTTGTGGGGTGGGGGGCGGGAAAACCTTTTTTGGGGGAAAAGGACCATTCGAGGGGGGCATTTCCGGGCTCCCAGGGATGGGAAGGGCCCCAGGGGGGAAAATTTTTCTCCTTCCCCTCCCTTTTT
>Ga0163217_1084952_pt1 | contig 14751 bp, 18 predicted proteins | sample SynspAceP_FD_185933 | JGI IMG/M metagenome (GOLD analysis project Ga0163217, IMG submission 185933) | Saline lake microbial communities from Ace Lake in Antarctica - Synechococcus sp. Ace-P (PacBio error correction) | ecosystem: Environmental > Aquatic > Non-marine Saline and Alkaline > Saline ... | reverse complement strand
AATGGCTTGAACGGTGCCGAGTCAGGATCAACTAGCCATGCAATAACGGTTGGTTAACATTAACGGTTCTCTGTGGAGATCCAGCGGTGGCAATCGCCGCCTACAAGAGCGCCGAGCTGATACCGACGCGCTGCGCGACCCGGCTGAGTCGGCGTGTCATGACTCCAGGCCCGCCCCGTGAATTATTACCCCGCTGACTTTGCAGTCGCTTTCCGCCAACGCCCCCTTTTTTCCCTCGATTCTTTCCCCAACAGTGCATGGCATCTGCTCACCGGACCGCGAGGCCGCCTATGCGGGCATATCGAGCGGCCCGCTTGGCGACGTGGTATATTGCCCCAGCTTACTGCCGACCTGATTGCGCGTCGTGGCACAGGCCGCGGCGATGATCGCGACCACACTGTGCTGGCTACGATGCGCCGCTCGCTGCGCGCCCGCGATGAAGTCAGGCGATGTGGCGCGGATCGGCCGACCAGGCCCAATCTCGAATATCCTGCTGCAACGCGCCGTCAAAAATCTGTCGCCCAGTAGCGGGAGCAGCTGTGGCGACCTGGCCCTGCTGCATGCTCGAGCCGACCGAGATCCTATGAAGTCGCTGGACTGCTTTGACGCGGCAGCCTGACCGCCTGCACCTGCTGATCAATGCCGGACCCCACACGCGAAAGCGAGCACCCGTGCGCTACATTATCAATCACAGCTCAGAAAAATGGGCTTCGCCATGGCCTTGAAGCTTGCGGCCGAGCCGGCGCACGCGTGAACCCTGGTGGCCGGCCCCGTCAACCTGCCACTCCGATGCGGGTCGAAGGCGCGGATGTGGTCAGTGCACAAACAGATGCGGAGGCCTTTGCCAGGCGGCGCTTGCCCGCGACGTCTTTCATTGCCTCCGCCGGCGATAGCCGACTACCGCGCTGCCCAGTGTGCCGACACCAAGCTGAGAAAAAGATCCACCTGTCCGCGGGACGGTATGACGCTGGAGCCTAGTAACCAATCCATAATTCTGGCGACCCTGCATCGCCTGGCACCGAATTTCAGCCCAGGCCCGGGGTTGCGCGTTTGTTCCGCAGATAACCAATTCAGTGATCACTACGCCCAGGGCAAAACGCCGCGCAAAGAATCTGGACCCTTGATCATCGCCAAATGACGTTCAGCCAAACCCGGCTATAGGCTTCAATAGCGATGAACAAAACTCCGTGACCCATCGACCGCTCGCTGCAAACAGCACCATCTGCCCCGCAGGCCTTAGAGGCAGAAACAGCAACTGGCCAGCATATCATTACCCTTTAAGCCGAGCAAAGCTTTTCTTATAAGCCCAAAACCATCTATAGCCAAACAAGCTCCCCGGAGCACCCAAGACCGCGCATGCATGCCATTCAAGCCATGTAATCGATCCCACGCCTGGGCCAGCAGTGGCCCCTTGCACCCAGTACGCCACCGGAAGTTCGGAGCGCCTGGATCTGCCGCCATGCTTCAGAGCCCCTGAAACTGGAGTCCTGGCCAGACCGCAACTGCTACCCACCGGGCTGGCGTATCCAATTGCTACCTGCTTGGCCGCGATGATTTGCGCGCTCGGGCATGGGCCATAAGCTCGCATTGTACTCGGCAATCTGTCGCCTGAGCTACTCCGACTACCAGGGCGAGTGATGGTTCCTGCTGTGAAAACCGCAGTCAGGGCCGCCTCACCATAGATCCCTGGAGGCGCATCGCTCAGTTATTCTGGCCTGTCCTGCAAAAGCAAGGAACTGGACATCGTCGACAGCTTCGATAACAGTCAGCGTGACCGGTGGATTCCGCCATTACTGGTAGCCGATTAAACCATTCCTAATGAAGTGGGCAAGGAGCGGTACCAGTGATCAAGCTAAAAAAACAAACAACCGGCCCCAAAAGCGGTTTCAAGCTGCGAGTACCCTGACTCCACTACTTCTGGCGCTGGTTGGCCCCTTGGCATTGGCCGCCGTAACCTATCTGGATCGCCGCTGTTCGGTTTGGGAGTGAACGCTACCGCACAAGAAATGACCAATGGCCTACGCCTCAACCCAGCAGTACGCGCGCCTAAGCCAGAGCATCCTGCCAACTGGATGCCACCTCAGCGCCTGGCAGCCAACCGCAACGGCAGGTGGCATGCAACAGGCTCGGTAGCGCCAGCATGGCAGCGCCTGCTGCGCTACAACCTGCCGGCATATCTGGCGATCTACACCAACGCCGTAGGCCGGCGAAGTGACTACGCACAGATGCGCCGCTTCAGTTTCGCTTGCACTGGAACATGATCCGTCCGCGCGGAACCGCAAACATGCGGTGCCTAGAAGACACCCGGTGGATGGCAATGCGGCTGTATGCCAGTCAAAAACCCCTTGCGCGCCTCTGAAAACGCGCCGATGCGGCACACTCATTGCCATCTTCGAACTGTCAAACCCTGACTATCCGCATTTCCCGGCGCTGCCCCCCATGGCGGCACGGGCCAATCCTGCTGACCAGACCTTCCCGCAGCCTCGGCGCAAAAAACCTCTTTATCAGGCTGAGCGCTTTTGGCACTCCGCGTCTCCACAAACCAGCGTCAACCCGCTATGGACTGTGCATTTCCAGGCCGGCCCCCCGCCCTGAGCAGTGCATTGGTCAATCCTCACTGTTTACTGGGCGCGTGTTATTGGCACTGCTGGGCCTGATGGTTGCGTGGCAACTGCAGCGCAGTGACATCCGCCTGAACGCAACGATGCCCGATTGCTGATTGCAGCTTTACCCAGGGCCATAAAGCCGCCGGGCTTCGCCTGGGCCCACCTGTGCCCGTGGGCCAAAGCATTATGCAACTAGCCAGTGGTAACGGCCCACCCTGGCGAGCCCGGAGCGCGAACCGCTGGCAGAAAGCCGTCCAACGGGGCTGATCCGAAGCCGCCAGCACGGGTTTTCTGAACAAGTATATTCTCGATATCGACATCGTCGACATATGATGACGCCTTTCGTATGTCCGAGGAGCCGGAGGCGGACGCTTATTTCCGAATACCTGCGGAAATCTTCGCGCCTATGATATCCGCGGCGTTGTCGGCAAAAAACCTGACCGAAAGAAGCGGTTTATGCTGGCCGTCGCCATGGCAGTGAGTCCAGCAGCAGAGAACGCAAGGTGGCGGTTCGCCCGCGAATTGCGACTCTCAGCCCGCCCTCAGCGAACAACTATTCCCGCTGGTGGACAGTGGTTGCCATGTGACCGATCTGGCATGGTGCCCACCCCAGCCTCTTATTTACGCACGCATACCACGAAGCCACCTCCGGGTCATGCTCAACCGTTACCATAACCCCACACCCCCAGGCCGACGTATAACGCCTGAAAGATCGTTATCGGCCGGGCCAGACGCTGTTCCGAGCAACGCTATCAGCGATCTGCCACTCGGCGCCTGCCGAAAATGATTCTGCACGAGGGTGCCGGCAGCCGTCGGCCACTGGACTGCTGGATGCCCTATCGCCGGCAGATTACCGAACGTAGTGCTGGTTCGCCCCGCTCAAGATGGTGGTGACTGTGCAACGGCGGGGTGCGTCATCGCCGAGGCAGTTGATCGAAAGCCTGGGCTGCGAGTGACGCCGCTGTTACCGATGTGATGCACCTCCCCAACACCACCCCGACCCCGGCAAACTGGAAAACCTCCAGGACCTGATCGCCGAATGGCCGTTCAGGGCCGACATTTGTATCGCACGGATGCCGATGCCGATCGCTTGGCGTTCGTACCGCAAGGCGAGAGATCATGCGGTCCGGCTGATATGCTGTTTGCTGAAACATCGTCACGCGCCACCCCGGCGCGTATATCGTCTTTGATATCAATGCTCGCGCGCCCTTTGCCGAGCTGATCAGCCCGGCAGCGTCCGACCGGTGATGTGAAGTCAGTCATTCGCTGATCAGGCCAAATGCTGGAAACCGCGCCTTGCTGGTGGCGAGATTAGTGGCATATCTTCTTCAAGGAGCGCTGTTCGGCTTGATACGGCCTTACAGTGCCTGCCGGCTGCTGAACTTGATGTCGATCCTTCACCCAAAATAGCGCAGAGAGTCGGGACTCTTCACAAGTACCCGGTTGGTCTTGTGACCCCGAACGGAAATCAAACCTCACAGTCGGCGAGGCGCGCAAGTTTCGAGATCATCGAAGCGCTGCGCAAGCAGCGGACTGGGCACTGCAAGGTCTCACCCTGGATGCATTCGTGATACCCCGCCGGCAGGGCCTGGTGCGCGTCCAAACAACCACCCCGGTGCTGGTGCTGCGCTTCGAGGCCGACAAGCCTGAGAGCTTGAGCGCATTCAGCAGCTAATTCGCGAACAATGGCCCCAAAGTGGCCGAGCATCTGAAAATGACATTCTGAAACAAACCACCTGCCCACCCCTGTCTGACGGGGCAGGCCCTGATTCGCTGCCGGCTCTCCCGGCGGCGGCTGCCCCCAAAATAAACTGGAGAAAACAGACAGAGCCATTTGATCGTGACGCCGCCATCCACAGGTACCCGGGTTCTAACCGAAAGCATTGCCTACATTTCAGCTTTTTACCGCAAGACCATCGTATCAAATACGGCGGAAATGCATGGAAAGCGAGGAGCTGAAAAAAGCTTCGCGCCCGCGAATTATCTGCTGATGAAAAACCGTGGGCATCAATTCCGTGGTGGTGATGCGGCGGCCCGCAGATCGGGATCTGCTCAAGCGCCTGAATATCCGAAAGCCAGTTTATCGAGGGCATGCGCGTCCCGATACGCAGGACCATGATGTAGTGGAACATGGTCCTCGCGGCCAGCGTCAACAAGATATCGTCAAACCTGATCAACCAGCACGCGGCCCGCTATCGGCCTACCGCAAGGACGCCGGGCTGATCAAGGCACGCCAGTTGAAGGTCCACGCGCAACACCCCGCATGACCAAACCCGAGATCATCGATATCGCCTGTGGGTGGGTGGTGGAATCAATACCAAGTGATCAATACGCCCTGGTCAGACATTAATTCCGTGAATCGCGCCTATGGTGTGGCTTCCACGGCGCCTCCTACAAACATCAATGCGGATCTGGGCGGGTAAGTGGCGAAGCGCTGGAAAGCTGAAAAAGCTGATGCTGCTGACCAATATCGCCCGGGGCCTATGGACAAGTCCGGCAAGTCCGACCGCCTGACCACCGCCCCAGTGGACCATCTGATTGCCGATGTCACCATCTATGTGGCATCTGCCGAAGATTCGTTGCGCGCTGACCTGTGCAGGGCGCGTCAGCAGGCGCGATCATCGTCGATGCCGGGTGCCCAACGCCGGTGCTGCTGGAAATCTTCACTGACACCGGTTGGGCACCTGATCACCAATCAGAAAACAGACTTGAATATTTGCAGCTGGAGATTCAGCTTCAGCCACAGCTTGCCGTGTGCGCTGGCCGAGTCGATTGCAGGGCATCTGTTAATGGCATATCTGATCGTACGCCGATGGCATTACGATGTATTCCGGCATGGCCAGCCTACAGCGGCGAAACCGGCCCGTTCAATGGCAGCGACTTCTTCCGGTAAAGAACCCTGCTGGGAATACCCGCTCACCAGCGCGCTTCGATAGTGCTCACTGCATGTGCGCGTCGCCCGCCTGGGCAATTCGAGCATGCAGTTTCTGATCGGATTTTACCGCGTGAAGAGCTGCTGGTCCAACGGTGAGATCTTCTATGTGCACGCATCAAAACCCCGGGCGTCCCAGCCGATCCCTGCCAGCTTTCGCGCGGCGCGTGTATCGGTTCAGGGACCTTGGCACCCGACGGCCCTAACCGCCCGCCGTGATCAAAAAGCTGCTTAGCCCCGCCCTGCGCTGGGCACCCCCAACGCTAACAAGGCGTGCGCGCTGTGGACAAAGTTGGCGCGGCATTCCTTATTTCCGCCTGCTTGGGCTTCGATCAGCCGCTCCAGCCGCTGGTTCTCAGCATGGCATGCCAGTGCGCAGAAATCGCCGATCAATCTCTCGCCAGCGCGCTCCTGGACACGCGGCGCGCTCCTGCAAAACCTCCGTATCTATGCACCCCGCAATCTCGTGCGCTGGCCTGGATCAAGCTCTATTCTGCGCCAATTGACGCGCATGAGCACGTTCCAGATCTGCCTGGGCTGCTATACCAAAACGCATAAGGTGGTATCGGAATTGCCGCCCTGCCGTCCTGAGCTTCCCGCGCTGCGCGGTTGCTTTGAAGTTCTTCGCGTAAGGGCGGCGGGTACACCATCACGAACACTCCGTTGAATCCCGAGCAACCTCATAGCCCACGCTGACAAATTCAGGCGGCAACTCAATTGCCCATACCCGTCACGCCCTTGTCGTCGACCCCATAAACGAACAACTGCGCCTGACCAAAAAGCAGCCACTACAGATCAGCAAGCCGGCTATCACCGCCGGCAAAGACCTCAGCATAAATCAACACCCCTGTCCTGAGCCGTGGCCTCCCAGTGCATATCCGACGAACCTTGCGACAGGGCTGCCGAGTTAAATGGCGACTCGTGCGGTAGCCTGCCACAGCTGGCAGTGGTGGCGAAATCGCGTCTTCTTGCAGGAAGCGAAGCACCTGGTCAGGAGGACGATACTACTACTCGGAATGCCGAAATCGCTGTTCGATCTTCCTGGAATCGCCGACAGTTGACCCTACCGCGCTCTTCGCGTTCAGAGCAATCACACTGGGCTTGCCCTCGGCGCTTCAGCCTTGATAATCTCCATCACGTCCCCGCAACGGCGTCCTCGCAGTGAATCACATCATCGGATGCATCAAAACACCCGGCCCTCAGAAGGCGCAACCTACCAGGCTGCCCCCTCCGCCTTGATCCTTGGCTTCCTTTCTGTTGAAGCAGTATGGCACATCGCGAATCAAAACTTTCAGCAAGGGAAACGGCTGTCACGGCCGCCCAGGGGATTGCCCTGAGCCGGGCGAGATCACTCGATATCATCCGAAGTCACTGTGAACGAAGCCTGAGCATAAAAGCGACCCAAATCGCCCCAGCCCTAAGGCCGTGTTGAACAGGCCGCGCATTGAAGAAGTAAGCTCTTGCGTCCGGATCTTCAGCGCTGAATTCGCCCAAAGCGCATACTGTATATCCAAGCCCCAAAACGTATGAAATTCCCGCTGATATTCGGCATTGCTACCCTACTTCTTAACATAAATTCCCTCAGGCTCGGTATCATACACGTCATTTTGGGGAGCCATGTATGCAATTTCATCTGAATGTCAACGGCTTCGAGCGCGGCGCCCGGGTCTTTTGATTGTGCCTGCGCACACGAGGAGCAGACTCATCTGCTTGAGGATATCCGCGTTACCGCCCCCGAGCTGAGCACGATCCCTAACTGGATCGACGGGCTACTTGCAATACGGTTCGAAAGCGGAAAGTACCTACCAGAGCGTCGTGCATACACCAAAACCGCCCCAAGGCGATCATCATGCGCTTGGATTTCGAGCTGGCGATCGTTACGGCCGCTACATCCAGGCTACTTCCGACAAGTCAGCCATTGGCTGCCTGTGCTGCCCTCCGGGCGCCATGGCGACGCCGACCTGAACCAGAAATTTCAAGTTATGAACGACTTCACCGGCTACCTAACAAACAGCGGCGGGCTAAGCGTCAGCGAGTTCATCTATTGTCTCGCTTACCAGTGCGCACCTGAAACTGGATGTGAAAACTGCGGTGACTGCCAGAACGAGCGGCTCATGCACCCAAGAACGCGCCTGGATGACGAGATCTCGGCAACCTGGGCTTATGTCGATGCGACGTGAAGTGACCCCGAGCCGAGCTGTTATAGCTGTGCCGGACAGCGAGCAGCAAGAGAACCTGAATCTGGGCTGCGCTTCGATTATCAGATTCCTGACCCTGGCTGCCGCCTTTGTGAACAATGCACAGATTCCCCGCAACGCACGCTTCGCAGCACGCCCTGTGATTATCGAATTATGACTGGACGTTGAGTATTTAAGCCGCATTGCTTTTTGCCGGTAAATTCGCGGCGGAGCCGCCGCTCCACCCAGAGGCCCCGCTCCCACCACAGAGACTGGCGGCTCCTATCGGTGCCGAGGATTCAACCCGGTAGAGACCGCGGGCCCCGCGGCGAAGGTTTTTTTGCCTGCCAAAGCGCACCCCCTACTTTATGATGCGCCAGCCAGAACGGATAGCGGTAACCCTTGCCCTCGTTGGACTTGATCCGGCGATGATCATCAGCACCACCGCCCGATGATCACACCCCAGATCAGCAGAAACCCGATAAAGACCACCATCAGGCAGCACGCACAGCAACCGCCAGCGCAACGCTATCTGGAAGTTGACGGCTTCCTTGCGCCTGGTCATCGAAAAGGGATCCTGATCCTCTTCAACGTGCCAACCACCAAGAGCGGCCCAATCAGGTGTCCAAATCGAAATCAGGGGCAACCAAAAACCCGCGGAAAACATGCGCAAATCAGCGCCATTTGCTGCCTCTGGCCAGGCAGCCCGTATCTACCACGGTGCGTTTCATCAATCATTGCCGGACTTCCCGTTTTGAAGCCTCAAGTTTAAAACAGGTTGCTGTCGAGTCCTATATCGCAACCCCCTATTCCCCACTTCGACTAAAAAACCGATTACTCCTCCGTCTTGTTTCCAGCGCAGGCCAGTTGCAATGCAACGTGGTCAACACCCTCCTGGCCAAGCCAGGCATAGCATTCAGCCTCTTCGCACTGAAACGGCCGGCTTCACGGTGCCCTGCACTTCGATAAAAGCCGCCCTTGTCGGTCACCACGACTTCAGGTCGGTGTCGGCAGCAGAATCTCCAGTAATCCAGATCCAACACCGGCTCGCCCTGGTTAGATAGCCCACGGACACGCAGCAATCATCTTGTACCGCCAGGACTTTCTTCAGCGAACCGCGCTGCTTCAGACCTCGCAACGCATCGAACCCAGCGCCAGCATGCACCGGTGATGGAAGCAGCTTACGAGTCCGCCGTCGCCTGAATCACATCGCAGTCATATACAGGATTTTCGCCCAGGTTTTCAGGTCCACCGCGGGCACGCAGCGAACGGCCGATCAGACGCTGAAATCTCCAGGGTACGCCGCCCTGCTTGCCACGGCTGGCTTCGCCTGCATGCGGCTGACCAGTGAGCGAGCAGCATGCCATATCGGCGAATCCAACCCTGACCCCGAACGCGCAGAAAAGCGCGGAACGCCGGGCCTCGACGCTGACGGTGCAGATCACCTTGGTATCACCAAACTCCACCAGCACAGCCTTTCGGCATTGCTTGTGTAATTCGAGTCAGGAGTTCCTGACGCATCTGATCGGCTTCGCGGCCACTGGAACGTTTCCATTTTTTGAACCTTGTATTGCAAGTATTGTGTGGCCTGGGGATTTAACGTGCCAGCAGCGGGCGACCAACCTGAGGACTGCGCGGACGCGTACAATGCCGCGGTCCGTTACCGCACTCCTTGCCCATCAAAGGCCCACGTGGTGCTATAGCATTGACCGCCTTTTCGCGCTTGCAATTTGAGCACAATCAGGGCAACCTTGCCTGGGAAATCCGCTCGTCAACCATCGCTACCTGGAGCACCCGCGCCTTGCCAGAGGCTTCAGCGGAACTAAGGCCCATTGCTGAGCGCGCTGCGCAAGGAGGTTCGCCCGTGGCAAACTGGAAGCACGCTGCGCTTCAACCTCTCACCAGAGCGCTGATCGGCTGCAACTAATCAGCCCTGGTCAGCCAACTGGTCGCGGGCGCCACGCAGATCAGCCAGCAACTGGACAAACGGCACCGATCAAAACCCCCTGGAATTCATGGCCTGCCCGGCGTGTCGGCTGCGCCCAGGTATTGATTCAGGCGCAGTTGACCGCACAGGGCCAGCCAGCTTAAATTCAGCCAGCCGTTGGACGACCTGAAAATCCAGCGCGGCCCGGTGAAGTGCGAGCTGAAGGAAAACTGCTCGAGAGCGCCGCTGATCTATTTCCGATGCGCGTGGCCACTCTGCGCAGATGATTGCCCAGCCTGCTGGATTGCGCACCGCAGAAGCTATCGACTCGCTTCAACGAAGCGCGCCGGAACTCGATGGCCCCGCGTGGGAGCAAGGAAACTGGTTGCTGCTGGCCCAAAAATCGATTGGCCGAGGAGCTTGATCGGCTCGACACCCGCATATCACCGAAACCCGCCACCGGTTACTCGCGCGCAATGTCGATGGCCGGCGGCATGGACTTTCTCATGCAGGAGTTCAAACCGCGAGGCCAATACCCTGTGGCTCTAAGCAGGCGATCGACACCGCACACCCGGCCCGTCGACCCTGAATGTCTATATCGAGCAGTATGCGCGAGCAGGTGCCAGGAATTATCGAATGACTCGGGCCACATTAAATCCGCTGCCCCTTTTAAGAGCATCACCTTTGGCCAGAGCAACGCTTACAGCGCCCCACGTCTACGTCAGCCAGGCTTCTGCCCTTTGTCATCTGCCCGTGATCGCGTAATTCGCCATGCAGATCCGGCCATCCTGGTGGCCTGGCAGGTCTACGAGCCTGACCAATGACCGCTGTCGCTAAGCCTATGTCGGATTGGCGCAGTTGTGCCCTGGGCTGCTTCTGATGCCCGCCGGCGATCTGATCGACGCTTCGACCGCAAGCGCATTCTGCGCTGAGGTTGGCCGGGGCGCGCGTGCAGCTCGGGCCCTGCTCTGGCTGTCGCTGAGCCATACCAGGATGTTGTACTGGTTTTACCTGCGCTGCGCGCTTTATGCAGCGCCTGGCGGCCTTTATTGGGCCGCGCTGCAAAGCCTGCTAAGCCGCAATCGTCTCCGCTTGATCACCTGGCCCAGGCCGATTGCCGCCAACAGCATGATCATGCGCCAACCGCCGGACCATTCTTGCCGGTACTTGGCGGCCTGCCTTGTTTGCGCGGCGGGCGAGCGACCTACTCGGTATGCCTCTGTGTTTCGCGTTTGGCGTTGCTGCTTACCGGTGGCCGGTGCACTATGCGGAGAAAATGCAGCCCTGGAGGCAACACCTGAAGCGCTTTACCGCCGATCGGTTTTATACTGCTCGCGGTCGGATCATTCTCGCACCATTTTCCACTGGTGATTCTGTTTTGCTGTAACTCTCGGCGGCGTAGGCGCGTTGCGCCCCGATCTATTGCCAAGAAGTGCTGCACGTCGGGCCGAGCCTTGGGCGCACTGCGCACGCCATGCCCACGCGATATCATTGTCGGATGTATCCTCAGCGCGCGGCCCTTCAACCGCCATGTGGGGCGCACCATGTTTATCGCGTAGCCATCTTCGGCGTGGCCAATCTGTGTTGCGCTATCGACCCTGTTCTGGCTCTCGCTTATCGCGCTGATGGTCGCTGGCGCAGCGGACATTGTGAGGCATGTAATACCGCTCGGCGCTGACCAGTTTCCACTCCAGACAAGCATTTGCGTGGCCCGTCAATCGGTGAATATGCTCTTTATCGGCTCATCAAATAGGATGTGGGGTGTTTTCGGGCGGCGCACCAGTCCGCCTGGTTTGCGTGGTGCCGGCACGATTATCGGCAGCGCTGTGCACTTTGGGTGGCCGGCGGCTGGCGCGGGCTTCCAAATCCCTGCGCCATGGTAAATCGCTTTTTGAAGACGCCCTCCGCCGTGCAATCCGCACCACGGCTCGACTCAATGCCTGAGGGCTTGCCGATCATGCTCGTCAGCAGCGCAACATCGTCCTCCAGCAACCAGAACCGCTTCCCCGCGGAACCCACCTCGGATTGCCTGTTCGCGATGGTACGTAAAAAACTGCTCGCCGCGCTTCAAGCCACGCTGCAAGCCTTTTGCATGCGGCACCTGCACCGCGACCAGGCTAGCACCATCGCGGTGCGATGGGCGTGAAAGATATCCTCGAACAGCTTCCAGCGCAGAGCGGGATCACACCGCGGCAGCATGTCTCTTCGCTCGGCTGCGCGCGCGTACCTGGCCAGCAGAGAGAATTACGTACGCCCGGCCAATCACATTCAAAGCTTCCCGGATCATTCATCGACGCGAACAGTGCCGCGAGGCGACTCGGCCGAACGCAACCGCCAGGCCGAAGCGCGGATTCCCTGATCGAATGAGCGCTCCTTGCCCAACTGAAGGCAGCGCGCAGATCGTCCATGCATGCTCATCCGCACAGCGTATCCAGCCAGCGGTGGTCGCGCCTCATGCGACAAAACTGCCGCCCAAGCTGCTCACATTACACCTGAAACCGTGCTCACTGAGCACAACTCGACAGGCTCGCAAAGATGCTGTACATAAACGATGCTGCGCGATCGAAACGGGATCCAAACCATCCGGGAGCTGCCGTCCACCAGGGGTGGCCGCCAATACAGGATTCATCGACACGATCCTGAAAGCCCCTTGAGGCTGCCTGCTCTACCCGATCGTTGTATCACCCCAACCCCTGCCGAAAATAAACGACAGATTGATCAATCCAGCGCAGCATGGGATTCACGATGATCCAGGTATCACCAGGCACGTGAAGCGACACCAACACACCCGCCCCCGCTCGCCGTAAGCCTCTTGCTGAGGCAATAATTGCGACCACTGAACAGAAGGAGGCGATAAAGGCCGAGTACGTTCTGCGTGTGTTCCTGCAATTTCAGCAGCCGGTAGGGCCCCGGCGTGGACGCTGGAGGGGGGAGGGGGATGGCCCGCAGCATAGCCGAGACCAGACCGTCAGCGAAGAAAGGGTAACGTCAGCATTCTCGAGCTTGAGAATATTGAGAATGTTTCACCGAATCGGCGCCAATGCTCCACCGGCAACCCTTAGGCATCGCCCGCTCAGCCTCGTCGCCAATAGCGCAGCAAAAACACTCGCCACAAGGGCGTAACAGTGCCGCGCGCACCCAGAGCATCCGCGTCAACTGGGCCAGCAAGCCATTGCCATTTCGAGATCATGCAGTTACTCCGGAACAGGACGGCGCGCGGGCCAGGACGCCGCCTAGAATAGCGCAACCGCGCGCAGTCAATAAGCGCAGCAGTCTACGCAGTCCGCGCAAATGTCCCTATAATCACCCGATATCAAAGCCGTGAACCCGCAGGAACTCCCCTGATGACCTCAACCACTGGCACCCTGTACATTCGTTTCTGCCCCCTCTGCGCTAGCAAATACTTAGTCCTGGTGATAGCGCTGATCGATCAACTCCGACAAAGCTCTGCGGGTATCTGTTCTCGCACGCACAGCCCGGCCATGCGTCTGGCGAAAACTGGATGGCGTCAATTACCACGTTGTGCGAGTCTGACGCCTGTATCGACCAGTGAAGCAGGGGCGATTTCTTGAGCATGCGGAATGTTCGGCAAACCTCTATGCACCTCCAGATTTTTTGGCCGTTGGAAAAAACCCTGCCCAGGCCACGACCTGATCTGGAAATCGAACTGCAAGGCGGCGCCAGCAGGTTACGCCACGCGCGTGCTCAGGCCTTCCGTTCGATCCTTTTATTCCTGCCGCCGTCGCGCGATGCGCGTATGCGCTGAGCGCCTGACCAACCGCGCATCCGACTGAACGAATGGCTTGATCGAAAAAACGCATGTCCCAGGCCGTGACAAAATCAGTCATACGTGGAATACGATTACCTGGTTATCAATGACCGATTCCATACCCCTGGATTGATCTCCAAGCGCCATGCCTGCTGGCAGCCAGTCCGCCTTTGAGCCAGAGCTGCCAGCAAGGAACGCTATCAGCATTGTGGCACTTGTCAGCTAGGGCGCATTCAGTACACTGCGACGTCCTCGCGACCCGTTCTGGGCTGCGCGTCGAGTTACGTTATTTATCGTTATTAAAGCGTCCGAGTACACCCCATGCCGCTCTTACCGTTGATAAACTGCCTGGAAAAAGTAGAAAACCGTTTTTGAGCTGGTTATGCTGGCCACCAAACGTTCGGTCAAGCTATCCAACCGCGGCAAAGAAGCCGAAGGTAGCCTGGGAAAACGACAAGCCCAACCGTAGTTTTCGCCCTGCGTGAAATCGCCCGCGGCCTTTGAGTTTCCAACGAATTTTGGCACAGGGAAGCCCATTTCAGGATCAAGCAGGAACCGCTGTACTTCGAGGAATCAGGACTGGACGAGTAAACTGCCATTTTGCGCAAGTCAGTGAACAGGCCCCACAGGGCGCAGCCACTGGCGCCCGATAATCTGCGCACCCGTTACCTGGAGAGCCCTAGCTGGCATTAGAGGCTTTCGCCCGAACGACTAGACCGTGAATCTGAGCCGGACCAGGTCAACCCTGGTCCGGCGTTCTGTCGTACTTTCTAGCCGAGGCAGGCCCACGATGGCCAGATCCCGGCGCAGTGGGCGAGCCTTACGTCCCACTTCATCCCCTGGCCAGTTCCCAGATCCTTGGCCGATATTTGCTAATGACATCAGAGCCTTGATGGCAGGCCATTGCTGCCATTGACGTGATCGAAGATACCGGCATTCCCAAGGATTGGCCCTGGTCAGCCAGTTTGGGCGGACCACCGTGGCGGAACTGGTCGAGGCTCAGCCAAAAGCTGGTGGGACCCAGTATTTGACCTCGAGACCAAAAAAGCCGAAGCGCAAGCGAAAAAACTTCCAAAATAATGCCCTGGCCATGGCGCGGGCATATTCGCCGTGATTTCTGGTCATTTGGGCTGACCGCCTGCCACAACTATGCCGCTACCCTCTGGCGCGGCTAGGCACCGGGAAAAGCCCCGCGTAATCGCAAGGGAAAAAAACCGCTTTTCGTGAGAATCTATCGCACCCCATAGTGGCAATCGCGCTTGGCATTGCACCCCCACCCCTGCAGCACCCGATGAAATTCCTTTCCCTTTCTTTTCTTTTTTTTTTTTTCCTGTGTTTTT
>Ga0163217_1093509_pt1 | contig 14753 bp, 20 predicted proteins | sample SynspAceP_FD_185933 | JGI IMG/M metagenome (GOLD analysis project Ga0163217, IMG submission 185933) | Saline lake microbial communities from Ace Lake in Antarctica - Synechococcus sp. Ace-P (PacBio error correction) | ecosystem: Environmental > Aquatic > Non-marine Saline and Alkaline > Saline ... | reverse complement strand
ATAGTAAGAACCCCAAGTCGCATTAAAGCCTTTCAGATATCTACCATAAGCGTAGCCATGGTTCTCGGGCCCGAGGACCACTTGTTCATCACGCTTACACAATCTCTACCGGGCTGCTGATCCCAGGCGACCACGATGAGGAACATGGGTATAGATCATGGTCGTTCTCACATCTCAGTGACTTCAGGAGTTCTTGATCTGAGGTTGAGTTCATGCTGCCCTGAGTGGTCGGGGGGGAAAGCGGTAGCGCCACTTGAAGCGTTGGAGAACAGCCTTGAGACCAACCGTGGCGTTGGTCAGTCCATCCCCCTGTATTGGGCCTGAGCGCCGTAGCCCAGACCTCCCTCAGGGCTTCCTGTGGAGTTTCAGGGCTTGCTCCCTCCGGCAGCGCCGCAGAACGGCATGAATCACTGCCGGCAGCGATCCTGAATCGCTGTCATGCAGTTGGGACAGCACGGGCCCGAGCCGACGGGATCAAATGGCGGCTCGGGCCATTTGCCGAGGACCGCGGCTGTACTGCAATCGACAGCCCCAGGCCCTGGGCCACGGCCCCCCCTGAGCCCCGCTCGTCGAATCAGCAACAGCGCCGGCGGCCCGGATGTGGCAAGGGCCAGGCGAATGGCTGGCGCGTCTTCCCTCATCGAGATCCGGGCAGTTCAGGGCCCGGCTGGGATGGGTCCAAGCATCTGGAGGCCAGCCAGCCTCCAGTTGCTGCGGTGTATGCGCGCTTCTTCTGCAGGGAAGCCTCCGGTATCACTTCATCGGCCACCACCTTTGGGATGAGGACTCACGAACCAAAGCTCCTTTCAGCCAGCGATCCCGTTCACACGGGCGAGGCCGATCAGAGGGCTGGCGTCACTTGATGACGACTCCAGCCCATTGCTTCCAGGGTTGTCAAGGTCGGCGTTGGTTTTCGGCTTCCGTCAGGACGGATCAACCGGGATCCCCAGCCGCTGAGAATGGGAGATGAAAGGCGGAGTTGTCCCATCTTCGGCGACCCGGGCGGCGCGAGCCAGGGGAGAGCTCCACCATTCGCGAAACAGGGCAGTGGCCAAGCGCGGCCCGCACGCCGCGTGCCTGCAGCAGGCCGCCCCTGATCGAGGCCCATCATCACCGCATCGGGATGGTCCCTGTTAGCACGACGACCATGCCTGCTTGACTGGCCGCAGGGCCCGGCCGGATTGTTCTTGAGGCCGCTGACGCTGACGGGCATGCATGGCCCATCCCTCCAGGGATATCTGATGGATGGAACTCTAAGGGCGATTTGAGAAGGAGCAGGCAGGCCCCCTTCCTGCAATAGCCCCCAGCAGCACAAGGCCCTTGGCCTCCAGGGAGTCGCAGCCCCGATCCCGCAAAACAAGTGGCTGCCGCTCTCTCCAACCGGCAGCAGGGCCGCGCTGCCTCAAAGCACTCCGCTGCTGCAGCGCCTGCGGGAGCATACCCCTTCCTTGGGCTGTTGCGTGATCGGCTTCAGCTCGCCTTTACGACTGCCTGTCGGAACCTGCTGCAGTCACCGGGAAAGGGCGCTGCCGCCGCAGTGGTCTATCTGCCCCCAGTGGCCACAAGGAAGCCTTCCCTCTCCTCGCCAGCCGCATCGAAGCGCCCGGCCGACCGGCTTTTTCCGCATGCCCTTGCGCACCTATGCCGCATGCTTCTTCCTTCTTACCCCGCCCCTGCCGAGCAGCCTGCTCGCGTCGGCTCGGTGATGTCGATGGCCAGGCACCGACCTGTCGGTTGTTCCTGTTCGTTTGCCGATCTGCTCGCTGGCTGCGCGATGGCGGCTGTCGTTGATGGGTGGCTGCCGCCGAGCACCGCTGGCCTCGAGGGTCATCGCCTCGATTGCCATCGCCGCTGGACGATCGCGCCTCCCTGCCCCGGCTGTGCTTCGTGCGCGTACGGAACCTTCTTGGGACTAGGGCACAGGGCGAATTCCGCAGGCGGCGCCCCGAACGGTCTCTGGGTGGCGCCAGGACCGGCCGCCGGCCTGATTGACGCCGCGGCACATGACCGATCCCGGTGCATTGTCGTCGGCGCCGAATGGCCGGGGTGCGGCCAGCTGAGCTTGCGACTTGGACCTATCACCGCCTGCTGCCACCACCAGATGGCATGGACCCAGGCGTCGTTCGCCGCGGTGCCCAGCCCCGTGAACCGGTGGTTTTCAGGGCCCAGCCCCTTTTGGCACGCCCTTGCTCAGCCCAGGCTGGCAATCAGCTTCCTGCGGTCTGGTACGCGGCCGATGGTGCGTCCTTCGGCCCCATGCGATCTGCCGCACCTGGTTGGCCTCAGTACCTGCGCAAACCGCCTCAAGAGCGAGTACGGGACCTGCTTTCACGCTGCCGCCCTGCCGGTGGCCGTGCGCAAGCGGCCGGTGATCAGTTCGGCACGTGCCGGGATGCGATGGCGATGAGCGCCGCCGAACCGCTGGTGCCTCCACCAACACCTTCATGGACCTTGCCTTGCCGGCGCGGACTTTCGAGTGAAGGAGATTTCCGCGCCCGCTCCCTGGCGAGCACCGCGCTTACCTGCCAGATGCTGGATCAGAACATTTTGCCGGCGCGATTTGCGCTTCGTGCCGCCGAGAAACATGGGAGCCGGCCGCACGTGAAACAGGGAGAATCAGCCTTCACCGCCGGCAATCCTTGCGCTCCTGCAGTCGCTGGCGACGCACAAACCTCGTTGTTCTCCACCCTGCTGGGCCACTGGTTGCGCCTCTCCACCGGTGATCGCTGGAGCAGGGAGCCGGGGTGTCGCTGACCGTGACGCCGCTCACCCCTCAGCTCGGCCCCTGCCCTTCAGTGTGTGAAATGGCTCACCCTTGCTATGAGCGCGGCCGTGATCAGCAGCGCTTGAGCTACCGCCACCAGCCTCGCGCTCTCCAGCGCCCCAGGGCGTGGTGACCCCATGGCAGCAACGGCTGATCCGGATCCGCCCGTACCCAGCACCAGCCATGAGCGATCCCACCACGAAACCCTACGCCTGGCGTCCATGATCTTCGAAGCCATCCGCCGTGCCCTGCAGATTGCCTGCAACGGCACCAGCCGTGTCGTGCATCAATGACGCCATGGCGCAGTGGAGGCCAGCTTACCCGATCCGGATCCCAGCGCCAAGGCGAGCCTCGATGCCATGCCTTGTTTGTGCGCCCTGCTCGCTCCACCTCCCCCGCTTGACCCTGATGCGCCAACCGCAGAACGCGGGTGGTGACGAAGGTGTCGCGCAAGGGCGCTTGCCATTTCGCATCCCGAGCAACTGCGACGAAAAAGCCGATGTGTTCGAGTACGCCACGATCTGCTCATGGAGGAAGTGGTCACGAAATACGAGATCCCCAGCGCGATCAGGCGGCTGCGGCTTTCCTCGCTGGCGGCCGGCCCAAGCAGCGCCGTTCTTCACGCGCAGACGAGTTTTCTGAATCTTGCCGAGTCTGCGGCAGTTGGCAGGCCAACCCCCAGCCAGTAGTTTACCAGGGCGGATCTGCGCGGCTGATGACCATTGTCCGCCTCGCCGTTGCAGGTTGTCGCCAATGCCCGGCTGCTGCTCTTTCAACCCCATACCCCGTTCTAGGGAGCCGGTGATCGTGGCGCGCCATGTGCTCGATGTGTTCATTGCCAGCAGCGCCTGAATCTCCAACAACACCAACGGGCCCTGGTGTCGACACGGCGACATTCCTCTGCGAGGGCTAAATCTGCCGGGCGGCGGTGCTCGATGCGCTCGCCCCTACGCCTGGACTTCCTTGATTGCCAGCCAGCCTGGCACGGGCAGCGGCCTGCGCGGCACCCTACCAGCCGCCTGATCTCACCGATCCCGACACTGCATCACGACCGACGCCCCCGGCCACCACCTGCTTTGCCCCCCTTGTGATGGCCTCTGCTGGCGTGGGTGATCTCTCGGCTCCAGTCGCCCGGCCTGGCTGCCCCCACAGCGGCGAGCTGAGCTGCTTGCCTCTCTCGCTGCTGGTGGGCCAGGCCTTATGGCTCCGGGTTGGCATCGGCGCCTTGGTTGCAGGCACAGCTGGGCGAGAGGTGGTGCTGGCGGCTCAAGCCCAACCGGCGTGCTGGTGTGGTCAAGCCCCCCGGTGACACCATTGAGCGTTGATTGCGAGCGCTACGGCCACCACCGTGCAGGACCTTGCGCAAGGAGAACCTGAACCTGGCCAGCTACGAAACGATCCCCACCTGGAGGCGACACGCCTCAACCTTGCCTGGCTGTTCGTCCATGGCACCACGGGTGGACCACCCTGCGCAACCTCAACCCGCAAACTTGCTTCGCGCTTGATGGCCACCTGGGTGCTGGAGGGCGGACAACATTGGCCGTGCTCGCTGAGGCTCTATGACACACCAGAACCAACCCTGCGCGAGTTACAACCTGCCGGATTCTTGATCGCTCCCCGGGCGCTGAGCAAGCTGCGCTGGGCCTGGTGGCTGAACGTGCCGGCGATCAGGCCCAGAGGTAGCTGGACCCTGCCAGGATTCTGTGGTGCCAGCGATCCGGCCCTCGACCCTGCTTCCCGTGGCGAATGGATCCGTCTACCGACTGCGCGGTGTCTCGATGTGACCGATGGACCTCTGGGATGTGACCCGACACCAGAGCAGGCCACGCCCCGATCCCGATCCATCCCAATCCCCGATTCCGACTTCGCCGCTGGTTGGTTTCTCTTCGATCCGGTCTTAAGCGGGCTGGCAATGGCAGGCAGGAGCAGAAGCCCGAGGCTGCCCTCCCATCAACCACGCCCGCGATGGGTGGACCATGCCTCAACCTTCTTTGATCCACTCGCTGCAGCTCAGCAGCGCTACGTCTTCCTTTGATCAGCCGCACACCAGCCAACCAGGGTGCGGCGGACACTGACCATGGACCATGAGCCGATACCTCCGACCTGGGGATGACGCTCGACGAGGAGCAGGGAGACGAGGAACCCCTCGATGACATTGCTGGCGATGAGCCAGAAGCCCGAGCCTGCTCCCGCGGGCGCGCAGATCAAAGCGAAGGCCTTCAAGGCTTGGAGCGCCGTAAAGACAACAACCTGCGAGCGCGAATCTGCGCACCTTGAAGCGCCAGCCTTCTCCCAGTTTCTCCAAGATCATCCCGATGAGTACGAGCGGCCTGCAGGAGGCGAGCGGCAGAGGAAACAGCTGGAACGTGAGATTGCCACCCGCGAGCGCCCAACTGGAAGCCCTGCTTGCCCGCAAGGTGAAGCTGGTGGCCAAAGAGCGTGATGAGGCCCTCAAGCAGGTGATGAAACTTGCGCAAAGATCGGCTGCTGGAGCGCTTGTTCATTGATGCCAAGGGGCGTACCGGTGGCGGACACCGTGGCAGCTTCTTTGAGATCTTCCGCTCTTTCAGGTTGGCGCTGATTTAGGCTCACAAAAGATGCCAATGGCCGTGGACCATCTCGAGCGATCGACGCAAGGGCAGCACGATCCTTGGCGATTGACGGCACCCCTCCGCTGCTTCTGAGCACGTGGAGTTCGTTGCGCACGCCCCCCCCCACCCCCCCCCGGGGGGTGCTCAGTTTCGGTCTTCAGCCAGCGCGGCGGCCTTGGCCCGAAAACGTGTGATCGCTGAGGTTCGATGGCAAGGCCAGACGACCAAACCTCCAGAGCATTGACACCTCAGAAGCTTGTACTGGCCAGCTTATGGAACCAGCAGCCGGGGCCAGCGCTGCATCCAGCTGCAGTGGCTTACTTGATCTGGACAGAGGCAACGACTGATCTGCTGCGCCGAGCACCATCTGTGCCGGGCCTTTTGTTTGGAGAAGATACGGGCAGGAAAGCCGGTGTTGGTTCTCGATATAGCTGTTGAACGGCGCCGTCGATCTTGCTGTTGAATGAATTGATCGACAATCAACGCCGGACGGTTTTTGCAAGATAAGCAGAGGTTACGAAATATAAAAACAGATCCAAAAGGGGTAACTATCCCTAGAACGAGAACAACGCGCGGACATGCATCGGAAATGTTCGCAAAATCTGGAAAAACCCAAAAAAACACCGCACCAGAGGCATCACCACGAACAGCGGTAACGAAGCCCGAGCAGGCGCGAGAGGAGAAGAGAAGCTGTGGTGATGCCGGCTTGCTGGCTTTGGTTGTGCGGGCACAGGCGCGAGGCAAGTGGAAATTCCGAAGTGGGAGCGAGCGGGTGGAGCGGCCTGGAGCAGCCGCCTCCAGGAGCAGAGCGCCAGCGCAGCGGCCCGACGATGCCTATGCCTTCTGGCGGCTTCTAGATGCCATCTGCAGCAGTTTTGGCGGCCTTGAAGGCCGCCCTGGCCGGTGCTACACGACCAGGAGAGGCGGGAGTTCCTGCATTCAGGCTCCTGCTTGCTCGCTGTTGTGGCTGGAGATTTCGCGCCAAGCAACCCGTGGGCGATGGGTTGTGGCTCAACCAGCGACCGCTTTGACTTCCTTCCTGCCAGGCCTCGATGTGGTGGCATGAGCTGGTTTGGCATTGGCCCGGTGCCAGCCGTGGCCGACGCGACAGCGGAGAGTGGCATTTGAGCCAATGAATGCCGCTGCGGAGAGCGAAAACCGGCGCCGTAGGCGATGGGAGCAGCAGAGGAAGAGTTGGCGACGGCTGTGAGCCAGACGGGGCGCAAGCAGGGACTCGTGGTATGGGCTTGCATTCGCAGGAGAGCGAAGAAACCCAGCCCCCACGCCCGTGGTTCAGCCGGATGGGCTAAGGTCGGCGAAAGCCGCTTTGCGTATAGCCCTTGACGCGGCCGGCGGCAGCCAGCCCTGAAGAACGCAGCGATCGGCTGTCTGGCAGCCCAGGGCACCCATGGGTTGCGTTTTCGGCCCGTTCCGTTATGCGCCCGACCTCTGAGTCGCGGGCCGCGTGCTGGGGGCCGAGGTCGTTGCTGATGTTGCTAACCGCGCGGCTTAAGCCGCGTCGTCGTAGGGCGCGCGCTTCAGCCTGTGCAGCACCTAAGCCTCACCACCGTTGGTTCGCTTCAGCTCTTGTGCGAGCAGGAGCAGAGAAAAGGGCCGCCGCAGCGGGCCCGGAGGGCTCAGATTCACCGAGACGGTGCAGCCCTTTGGGCCCTGCAAGGAACGGGCGGATTGCGAAGGCTTCTCGGCAGCACCGAAGCGCATCTCTTGACGGGCTTGCCGCGCTTCCCTGGGAAGAAAAACTGCTGCCTCAAAGCTGTGAGGGCCTCCCTTTTGATCCCTTCGGGGATAAAAGTGAACGATGACGGCGGCGGATTTTCGCAGGAGGTGCTTGCAGTGAGGCCATGGCCATACGGTGAGAACCCGATTCTAACCATCGCACGGCTCGCGCAGGAGAAGGCAGGGCGCCGTAGGGGTTGCGCAAGCCCTTGCCGAACTGAGGGGCGGCCAGGCAGCTTCCGGGTTCTGCTCGGCGTGGCTTAGGCCCGCAACGTGCCCCAGCTCTTGCTTGCCTTAACGTTTGAGTTTTAGCGCCGGCTAAGTTGTTCAGCTCGAATGCAATTATTTAGGCACCACCGACCTCACGCCCAACCCCTTTGATTCTGGGCCGCCACATATTGAGCTGTGGCGGTGACAAGCAGAACAATTGGCAAATATTGCCACCTTGAAAAAGTGTACGCCTTCAGAAGTTCGGCCAAGGATTTTCCCTGAAAGATACTTCCAAATATAAACTCGAAACAAGCAAGGTAAGGAACAGAGCCAACAAAGCCGAATTACGGCGTTAACTTACGGCGTGGCGCCTTCGTCCTAACCACGACATCGCATAATTACGTAACTGTCAAAAGTTAGTCCCGACATGCAAAATGGCCACTAATGATTAATCCCGACGATTTTGCCAATCGCTAATATGACGGCTTCTCTTGAGCGCACCATTTGCGATTGCCGCCACCCAAGATGCCCGCCACACTGCGAATGCCTTAAAAGTGGATCGCCAAAAGCCATAAGGTCTCCCTGTGGCGCCCAACTCTGCCCCGCGGTGGCAGGCAGAGAGGGCCTAGGCGGAAGGAAGCAGATTGCTTGAGGTGCGCCGTCCACTCGAGGGGGCTGTTAGATGCCACTGCCCATTCAATCAAGTTATGACTCAGCCAGTTATGCAGAGAACTCATGGTGTGCCTGCGCCCACAAGCGTCAAAGCCTGTCAACCTGTTCTTCAAGTTCCAAAGGATCATCTGTTTCCACCTCACGTTCAGTAACTTCTCTAGGCAAGCCGAAAGTCTTGTTTTCGATTCTACGGTCGCCTAAAGGAATCGAAGCTCTGTTTGGGAGAAAAGATTCAGGTAATGCTATCCGACCGAGTGGAAATTCTTGATCTTTTAATTGCTCCCATCCTTTGACGCCCAACGTAAAGAGTTTTCGCTTCATCCGTACTGCATCCACCAGCCCTGCATGCGTGGAAGAAACATTCTATCTGCAGCACGAGCGAGCATTGAAGTCCTTCTTTGCGGTCGGTCACATTATGCCTTGTCGTGGGACAATGCTAGCCCTCTATAGTTCAACCTGTGGTATGGCGAACCAATAACGACCATGGGCTTTGGGTATTGAGCACCCATCTATTGAGTAGCCAGCAGGAACTTCCCATACTTTCCCTGCGGATCAGTAAATTATGAAGGCCTCTTCAAGAACCCATCTTTCTTGTCTGGCTTGTCTCCCGTGAGCCATCTAGCTTAGTGGCCGTCCAGAGAAGAATCCATGATTCTAGGGTCATTCAATTAAATGCAGTCAAACCCGAGGGGAAACCTTACAATTCCGCCAGAGAAGACATCACAGAATCCCAAAAAACGTTATCTTCTTGTTGCCCCCAGTTTCAGGAAAGTGTCACCCCTCTCATCAGTACACCCGGGGGCTTGAGACATGACCAATGCCGCGGATACAGCGAGGCGTTCAAAGGCTGACGTGAGAAGCGATGAGCCGCCGCCAACAGGCAGAGCGTGGCCCGGATTTTCTGAGGAACTGGGTTATTCACGTGGATGACCCTTCTAACATATGGAGGAAGACCTGGCGGTTGCCAGGGTGAAGTGGTGCCGGCATCGGCGAAAGATCCCGAGGGCTGGGGTGCCAACGACAAGTTCACGGTGGTTGCTGGGAGACTGCCGGGCTAGACGCGACTTGAGCTCAGTGCGTATTTGCGTTGAGCGCGGGTCTTCGTTGATCAGGCAGCACCAAGATCGAGCGCACCAGGGTTGCGGGTGCGGGGAATCAAAAAGCTGCCCCCACGCTGGGCAGCGGGAGGGCAGGCTGGAACCCGGGGACGCGTGTGTCGAGGCATGATTGAGACGTTTGCCATGGACTGCTCCAGGAGGGGCGGGAGGGCTGATCCGACCCTTGCCCCTCAAAGACATCCCCCAGGTGGTGGCCTGGCGCGGGCCGGGATTTGTCCGGGCGATGGCGAGTGGCCTGCTTCCGCGGACACCGTATCGCAGGGGTTTGGGTTGAAGGAGCCTCAACCAGCAGCTGATCGGGCTTGCATCGCCGGCGTTCTTACAACGCCAGTTACGGCTTCATCGGCCTGTTTCTGGTGGCACCTGAGATGCGCGGCCGGGGGCCATGGCCTCGACCTTAGTGGCCGCACGCCATGGACACCTGGCCGCGCTGCCCTGGCATCCTGGGCTCGAGGGCGGCTCCGGAGCGGGTTGGAGGACTTACAGGGCCGCTGGGGCTTCAGGGCGGCCTCCCCCACAGCGCTGGCCAAGCGCTGGCCACAGGGACGAGCGGCGATCGATTCCCCATGACGGGGCTGGAGCTGGTTGCAGGGGCACGCTCTTGCCGCAGCGGGCGGTGCCAGGCCTACGACGCCCAGCGCGAACCGAGGCCCGCCGCCCCCACTTCCTGGCCGGACTGGTTGGGCCCAAGCGGGCCGGCACTGTGCTGCCGTTCTGGATCGATCAGCCATGGGGAGTGTCACGGCTTCGGGCGGATTCCGGGCCTTGCCTGCTTGCGCCAGGCTACGGCTGGCGCATCGGGCCGCTGCTGGCCGATTAGCCGGCCCTGGCCGAACGCCTGCTGCTCGGCATGCTGGCCCGACATCCAGGCGTGGTGTTGATCGATTGTGCCGGCGCCAACCCCCATGGGGCCCGCTGATGGTGCAAGCTCGGCTTTAGCCCCTCAGGCAGCGTGGCTGCCGGGATGTATCGGGGGCGCAGCCGCCAAGCGGTGGGCTGGGGGGGGGGGGTATGTGTATTGGCCTGGCCCTGCCTGGAGCTGGGCTGAAGGGCCCGGTGAGCAGCCCCAATCCAAACCAGGCTCCAGCTGTTAGACCAGAGGACAAGCGTTCAGGATGTCTCCCATGCCCAGGTTTCACGTTGGGATGGCCGGCTGATCACTCCCTCGGCGCTTGGTCCGGCTGGGGTGCTTGCTGCTTGCCACTGGTGTTTTCACCGCGGGAGTTTGCCATGCGGGGCCGGTGCGCCAGCGCCGCGGCCCTACCCGGGACCCCACCCTTGATCGAGGCCGGACCCGGCCCCACCCCAGACGGCGCTTTGCTCGCGGGAGGCTGCTTCTGGGGTATGGAGGCGATCTACGAGGAAGTGCGGGGGTCAAAAAGCGTCGAAACCGGCTACGCCGCGCTCAGCGGGACACAGCCCGCTACGCCCGAAGTGAAGCCGGCGGCACACGGGGCCATGGCCGAGGGCATCCGGCATTCACCTACGACTCCGCCCAGGTGAGCTACGGCGAACTTGCTGAAGGTGTTTTCTTCCGGATGGCCCACGACCCACCGAGCTGGAATCGCCAGGCCCCGATTGTGGGCGAGCAGTACGCTCGGCGATCTTTACGGCCGATCCCATTTGCTGCAGAAGCTGGCGCGGCAGTTACATCGAGCAGCTCAACCAGGCCGGCAGCTTCGAGAGGCCAATTGCCACCAGTGGTGGAGAAGCAGCGCACCGCTTCTTCCCAGCCGAGGCCTAACACCAAGACTTTGTGAAGCGCAATCCACTGCATCCCTATGTGTGGTGCACGATCTGCCAAAACTGGCGGACGTTCCGAAGCCACGTTCCCGAGTTACGGCAGTAGAAAAAACAGCCAATCAAGGGGCACCTTCGATAAATCATGTTCTTGATCTTCCAGTCAGTGAGACCCATTGCTGTGAACTGGAATTCAGGAATCGCCAGGCTCTCGGTTGAGTTATCGGATTCTTGAAAGTGCCCTAGCGTTAGAATAATCCAAATGGCTGGAATAAGGTTTACTGAGGGACGGTGTAGAAACTAGACCGCCTATTAAAGGGACGTTCGCTAGGGATGCTGAGGCAATTTAAACGTTTGCCCCTGAGTTGCAGGCAAGGAGGCCTGAAGGTGGCGAAACAGAAGATGCGGCGGCCTGTCCACTTAGGGGCTTATTGGTGGGCAAAGAGACAGGCGCCTCATCGCCTCCAATAGCGTTGACACTGCAGTCACTTACTTCACTAAGCTACTTCTACGAGTATGAAACTGAGCAATATTGACTTGAAACTGATCGATCCGCATCATGTCAATTGGCATTATTCTGATTCCACCATGAGCGATGTTATTACGTAGCGAAGTAGGGGCAGGTTTAATTCCTGTCGCCAGCGTTATCCAGTGGAATATTTAATTCATCAGCGGACTGGCACATTCTCATCAATGTTCTTCGGGGTCAGAGTTAGACTCATATTGATAGAGCCTGGCATCTTGACCGGCCAGAAGATAGGAAACCGCCTCTTCTCACCTCTTCGCGGCAAGCTTGTGCCTTTTTGGTAAGTCAAGAACAGCTTCGCCTATGCGGGCAGATCTTTTGATGCTAAAAAACAGGAAAGCGTAGCCAAGTCAGAGATATTTGTCGAGTCTTGGCAACCTTTTGAAAGCAAGCAGCTAGTCATTTCTTGCAGCACCCTCAAGAGCCGCATATATCAATAGAGTACATGCTCTGAAATAGTAAACTCCTTTGGGCCTCGGTTCGGCGAAGGCATATGGATCTCTTGGCAAGCGCTATATCTGATTGACGGGCGGTCAATCACTTCAAATACTCCTCGCGTAGATCAGTCATTGCTAAATTACAGGATTTTTGCGCGTTTCAATCTTCTTCTTGACTTCTTTCCTTGTAGTTTGAACCCCAAACCCGTCGCAGATTTAAATTTCACTGTCTTGCATTAAGCCTGTTAATCCGACAGCAAACGGAATGATTGAATCACACTTCGCAGTGCTCGATTATTCTCTGCGGCCAATTCATAAATCCCATCGTATTTGATGCGGGGAGAACTGATAGTTTGCCCCCTTGGAAAACCTTCTCAATGGCCCTGCTTTTAGATAGCGCATCAAGAGTTTCTTAAAAAATAATTCATTTCATGCCTTGATTACAAACTCATGGCCTCAGGATGCAGGCCCTCATGTATTCGGTCAAGTTGCTCGCCAAGATTTTATTTCGTGGTGCTTGCGACCAGAGCAAATGCGTAAAATCTCAGGACCAACTCATCTAGATATAATCCTGCCTTTTGCGATCGCTCGGCGCCACCAATTTCCACGAGCAGTCGTTGGACGCGAGCCGTGGAATCTCATGTTGACAAATCATTACCTGACCGAAAAATGCAATGCGCCCACTTTCTTGATCGTTAATGGTGAAGCCACCAGTGTTCAAGCGATTGAAGAGTTCATACCGCATGTCATACTTAGAATCCCACTTTTACACTTTCAATTCTTTACAGGGCTTTCTTGATGTTGGCTGAACTTCAGGGGGGAGATCGTTCTACCAACTTTTTGCCATCAAAGCTCCTGAACCAATATCTCCTGCCCCATCTGCCAGTGATTCCTCATTGGACTTGTGGCCTTGCAGCTTGCCCAAAGAAGGAAAGAACAGTGCTGAGTCTCTGAAGGCCGTCAAACCACTTCCCACTTGCCATCCTGATCTTCTGCCATGAATAAGGAAATGGGACCGGATGCCACACAAGATTGATCAATGAACGAGTTCTTTGCTCTACACCCCATCTAAAATACCTCTGGAAACTCTGGAATCGATTATTTAACTCAAACCTGGGAGTCTACATATTGATAAGCTCGCGGAAACTCATATCTAACGATCCGCTGTGAGCGTGTTTCTGGGCCTCGGTCAGTGCGTGGTCAAGTTCTTGTGTAGACATGCTGTGTATGGGCGCAGAGTTAAGTACAAATGACAAGGCTATGCGAATCTATCCACGCATTATTGATAGCGAAGAGGCTGTTTGCCTGCCCCCCCATCCGCTTGCCATCAACCTTGGGGTGACCAGGAAGATTGTCGACTGAATCTCTCAACGTTGCCGCTCGGTTCACGGCTTTTGCTCGGGCGTTCTGGCCACTCGGGCATCCAGTTCCGGCAGTGAGGAGTGAGGGATGCCCGACTTTATTTCTATTGAAATTTTAACTCACTCAGCTTCCAAGTCTTGTCACCAGCTCTTCTCGGCCCATACAGCGCAAGCAATCACGGCAACCCGGCCCCTGCCGGAAGCGGTCTTAAACCCAATTGTTTCATGCACCTTGGGGACCGTGGGCCAAACCAAGACATTAACCGCAAACCGTCGCCATTGAGACGATTGTCCTTATTCCTTTGCTGCCGATGCCCGGAAAAATGCTGCGTCGGTTTGGCAGCATTGAAGCGGATTCTGGTTGTCATAAGCGGGACGAAGGACCAGAAGTCTTTGGCCGGGGATTTCGGATGGCAGCTGAATTTTGTAGGTCCTTGGCACCTTTCCAGCGTCATTGCCCTTGGCCGCCGCTGGTCCGCCAATCACGGTACTGCGGAGCCGACGCCACCATTTCGAAACGCCATCGCCGGAGTGACACCGGTTTGTAGTTGTAGAGTCAGGGGACACGTGATGCCAGGTGCGCAGCCGGTTGCAGAGGAAACTGTAGCTCCCGCCCCACGAATGGGAAGAACCATGCGCTGCCCGGGATTCAGGAAAGCCTCCTTTCATTCGCGGCTTGTAGGCGATGCGTTCGGGCGGTGCATTGCCCACAGCACGGGACTTCGCCAAGCATTCTTCTTTGAGCTTGGGCGTCCGGATTGAAGGGCCTTGCCCTTTCTCGATGCAAATGGTGGCCAGCATGCCAGATTTCTTGCGCTGGAGGCCTCGCTTCGGCTGGGGCTTGGACGATTTCATTCGATGTCAGGTGAAAAAAAACTGTAGTCGTTTCCTCCAATGGTATTGAAGAACTTACCGGACACATTGATGAACTGCATCGGCGGAGGGTTTCTTTGGCGGCGGGCCAGTCGATATAACCTTGGCAAAACTTCCGGGTGTTCTCAAAAATGCGGTCGCGTGCTGCCGTCCTCGATGAAACTGCGCCAGAAAATACAAAGGTTCTGTTAGACGTCCTACTGAATGGAAAAAGGGGCCAATCTGGCGATCGAGGCTTGAATCTCAAGAAATGTTGGAGATCATTCGGAAATGCTTTTCTATCTTGAGATTGAAGAAAAAACAAATAAACGCAATTCGAAAATCTGTGCGCGTTTCCAAGTTCGGAAAACTTTGTGGTCCACTAAATCCATCGGCAGATATTTTTACTTGAAAAATGCATCCTCCCGATCTCTTTAACCTTGAAGCTAGCAGTACGGGGCTTGATTTGAGGAAATACGTTTCGTAGCAGAGGACAGAATTTTCATCTGGAAGCCCAAGGGTGCCAGAAGGTGTCTTTTCATTTAAAATTGCATTTGCCGCCGGCAAATTGGTTGTACGGTTGGGTGTTTTCCGCTGTTTTGGCTCCTTATTTGTTTTTCAGAGGTTTTTTTTTAACCCCCCAAAAAAAAAAAAGGGCGAGTGTTTTTTTCCTTCTGTTTTGGGGGGGGTGAATTAAATCCAAGGAAAATTTTTCACATAACGATTAATCATGTCATCTCTCTCT
>Ga0163217_1043976_pt1 | contig 14753 bp, 9 predicted proteins | sample SynspAceP_FD_185933 | JGI IMG/M metagenome (GOLD analysis project Ga0163217, IMG submission 185933) | Saline lake microbial communities from Ace Lake in Antarctica - Synechococcus sp. Ace-P (PacBio error correction) | ecosystem: Environmental > Aquatic > Non-marine Saline and Alkaline > Saline ... | reverse complement strand
TTGACTGCAGCCCGGGTTGGAAAGCTGAATTACAAGTAGGGCAAGTGTTGTTTTGAGTGTTGATGAAAAATCTTGATACTAGTCTCTAGTGCCACATATCCACACAGGATCGAGCTTGCGCATCAAATTCAGCTTTGGACCAAAGTACGCTGTACTTTATTACGCGGTTTGCGGAATGATCCGCCGTCTCCTCCATTTGGGCCAAGACAAAAAAGCATGGGTAGTTATTTATCGCAACGAGTGGAAATTTGATGGCCCAATTGATATCCAAATCTGAATGCCCCAGATGGCTGGGACGTGGCGTGGCCGGGTTTTGGGCGCTGCGATCTACTGGTTTGCCCGTTAGATATTTATTCCTTTCATCTCTGATTTTGCAACCAATTGAATAGAGCACACTTTGTTGTGCTCAGTTAAAGGGGATTTTCAATTTTTTTAACCATAAGGTTAGAAATGAAAAAAGAGGGAAACAAAAATCACAGCGTGAGAAGAATTGGAATTAGATTGTGAATAGACATTAGATAATGAGTTTTTAATAAAATATTAATGGTTTTAGTTTGGAGGAAAAATTAAATAATTAAAAATTATTTTATTTCTTTTTCTAAATATTAAAATAACATATTATTATATAATGATTTATTAATAAATTAAAATGTAATTTATTAGATATAAATTTTTAAATTAAAAAATAAAAATTTATATTTATTATTTTATCACACACCCAATCATCACACACAAATTAAATATACTAGAAGATTTTAGCGTATATCCCCCCAACACCAATACCTTACGCAATAACCAGCTCAGCACGACTTACCTTCAAAAACTGCAAATACAAGACCGCTTTCCGAGCTCCACATCTTTCCACGAAGATCACCTATTCACAACTGCTCATCTACTACCTCCTGCCACACCAAGGTGAACATTTCCCCAACGAACAATAATGACTAATACCAGAAAACGCGTTTTAATATTCATCAAACGCACCAGGCATCAAATTGAATAACCAATCCCAATACCTAACTCCAGTGAAATCATTATCACCTCTGTTCAAGGTATTTTACCAAACATTCAATGCGATGATTAAAATCGATTATACTACCTGACCTTTTGGTTAATACCAAAGGAGACATTAAATCATTTAACTTGCCCGAACAATTGTGTTGCATTCAAAACAACGGAAGCTCGAAGGTTGAGCAATTCAGGCGCTTTGTATCTGTGGTTGTGAAAAGACATATCACCCACGACAATCGATTTTCTATCTCTAGGTAATTGTTAAAAACCGCTGGACCAGCTTACAGATTCAAGATGGCCATTTCATGAAGTCCACTATTTTTAGCAACCTTCTTTTATGAATTTGTTACCAGAATCAATGCGAATATTCAGCACAGGGCTTCACAGCGCCCGTACAATGTATGTGCCAGATAATACCAATCGAGGAGAATATCTAGGTCGCGGAACGTTAAATATTCTAAACAGAAGTACTAAGTAACATCGTTCACACGTCACGATTTAATTCTGACCACGTCCACGGCATTCCCAGCAACAGAATAAGCCTGTATTTTCTTTTGTACACAATCATTTAAACTTGCAGAAACGTTTTAACTACCTGGTCTACGCGCGCAAAAAAGCAGATCAAATTCTTATTGCAACGATATAACGAATTATCTGTGTTACGATCACCAAGCTTATTCTGTCACAAAGCTTAATCAAGGAAATCACGTAAATATCATAGGATTTTATTTCAGAAAATCAACCAAATCCATTTTATTATTTCCACCACACAATGCTTGATGCATTAGTAAACGCCGCTATAGGAATGTGCGAAACGCGTTTGTAAATTTATTGTTTGCACGCCGTAACGGGCAGTCAATCAAAATAATCGCAAGTCAACATGTAAGATCGCCGGTTTCCATGTTACAGGTGTTCTGTGATATATTTTACTTAATCCTCCAGAGATTGTAACTCTGCCAATTGAAACTAACAGATTCTCATGGGGAGAAAATATAATTACTTAATATCATCCAAACATTCTACTAGTAATGCCTGCACTCGCTCATGCTTGTCAAAGATCCATCTACAAGCAAGCCAAAATCAATTTCTTCCTTGTTGCCAGATTTTACGTCACGCTTAACTTGCATCATTATGAAATCTCATCACATAGTATCAACCTCTCAGTTAGAGAGCACAACTACCCAATTACGTGCTTTTACCATCACTTACCTTGCCTACAACTTTACGAAGGGATACGCACATTAGATTCTTTTCTTCATTTGCTTACCAGATAGCCGCAGATATCTGGTGATCCAATTCGATTGATGAGACATTACTTTACTCCCAAATCTTAAAATAGCCTTGTTTCTTTTCCTTCCATTTATCGATCCCAAAGAAAGTACAATCCTATGAGTTCAATCATTCGCCTCCTTCTGGCGACTCCGAGCTGTTGTAGAGCAGCCTTCTCCTGAATATTTCAGGCAAGGACGCATAGTCTTCAGATCGACTGCCTCGTTAGCGGTAACAACAAGATACGAAGCAACCCACTCATTCAGTGACTCGTCCGCCTTTAGTGCATGCGCTCATCATTCAACATGATTAATCGTACTCTATCACTCTCAAACCAAACAGACGACTTTTTGCAAGAGATATAACTCGCAGAACAATTGGGTATGCTTTCAAAAGTAAAATATTGCCAAATTATCTAACTAGTTCCAGTTTGATAATGGAAACACAATGCTTTCGCCTTTATTTACCTTTTACCATTATAATATTCCATACTCAGGGCGCTGATTTTTAGGTCCAACGGTGTTGTATCACGAAAGGAAATATACACGTTCATTTGCCACGAGATTTTCTGCTTTCGTCACACGAGCACCACCATGACCAGCATCAAAACCTATACTTAAATCAATGAGCCTCTGCTTTAAAAGCCCACTATTTTCATATACTATCCCATCGAGATATTTTTTGAAACTGCAGAGTAAATGACAAGCCTTGAATCAAATCCCTCTTGTTTTTATGGACATAATTCTAAAACCCAGCTTTTTGGCAACTAAAAACTCGTCACGAAGCTAATCATCTCTAAACTTTCCAGCCAGTATCCACATGCACTGTAAGCGGAAAAAGCGGTCGCCTAGGATGAAAGGCTGTCAGGCAAGAGGCACATTAAACCCGAGTTCTTACCAATAAGAAATTTAAAGCATACGGAAGTGGCATAATATTCCTGCCTCATGCCTACTTTCACGAATTTTGGATGTTGGTGAAACTTTTCCCTGCAACTGTTGTTAAGCGGGAGGTTAAGCTTTTTGCCCGTCGCAGTAATGCCCATCTCTTGGGGGGAAGGCGTCACATGCATAAAACTTAGAGCAGGCCTGAAGTTTAGAAGACTACGCGCGTGAAGGGAGTAGCAGAGGCAGATGTGAAAAAACCGACAGAGCAAGTCGGTAGAAGAAAAAAGCAAAAAGAGAGATGTAAACGCGCGTGTATGAGAGTACAAAAAAAGCGAATCAAAATTCGCCTGGGGGGTCAACCGCAAGTGCGAGTAAGGCGGCGCGTGAACATTAGGGGTTTGAATCTGACGGAGGCGGAAAGATTTCACCGGGACTGGCAGGCTGAAAGTGCAGCACTGACAGAATGAGCGGCGGAGGGTGTACCAAGGGTGAAAGAGATACAGCAAAGAAGGTGGCTAAGTTGAGGGTCAAGCGGCGTATCGGTCGAGTGCCGAGAAAGCCTGAAACTGCGCTGAGGCCGCAAGCGGCGAGGGGGCCGTGGGAACGCGAGGCAACGCGCGCAAACACGATGGCAGGCGTGGAGGGCTGCGGCTTAGACAAGCACCGTCTTACCGTTCATCGAGCAACGGCAACCGTCAGGACAAAGCGAGAAACCCGCCCGCTAGCGCAGGAAAGTCTGGCAGCCCGGACCCGGTTTTTAGTGCGATGCTGTGTGGGTAGTGTGAAGTGAAGGTTAGGACGCATGGAAGAATCTTTGCCAACGCAGCTAGTGAGAATGGGGCGGGAATGGAGGGCGGTTGGTACGGATAGCAACGCCCCAATTTGCGAGTCCGGTTGCGGGAGAGGGTATAGGTGGCGTGCTAAAGCACACCGGGGCAGCAGACACTAATGCAGCAGCAAGAAGGAGGGCGAAAGTTGGTTGAAAGCTCACGGGGCGCCGCCACAAAGGCAGACAACGATGTGCAAGATTTTGGTGGGGGTTGCTCCCAAACCAGAGCCTCAGCTCCAGCGGAGGCCACTCATTAGTGTAAGTACATAAGCAAAAACCATTACAGACCAGTCCAAAGCGGTGCGTTGCCAGCACAACGCGCGAGCGAGGAGCATGTCGGGCGGTAGAGAAGGGGGGGCACCCGTGGTATGCTTGCAGGAGGGCGCGAATCGCTGACGGCAGCGGAGCCAGAAGGCATGAGCTGGGGGATCGCAACAGTTCACGTCCGTCGCTCATGTAGAAGCAGAATGAGCTGCGAAGGAAAACAAAATAAAGGAGGAAAAGCTCGGGCGAGAGATCAATTCCTTCAAAAAAAGCACGTGGGGGCAGGGCGTAACGATAGAAACGATGGACCAAAACACTGCTGGAGAACATATGCAGCTAAGAGAAAAAAGCGAAGACAAATTGAAATCGCGGAGTAATGACCCCGTCTTCCGATGCTAAAGACGCAGCTGAGAGTCCACAGGCGTTGAAACGCGTACTTTACGGAGGCAGCAGCCAAAACACAGAGGGGGTAAATGAAATGGCTGGGTGCCTGGAGCGTTTAAGACGAAAAAGAAAACGCGGAAAGGCAGTCAGAACACGGCGATCCGCGCCCGGGGGCAAAACGCAGCGGCAAAAGCGGAACTCAGACGTGCTGGGAAGGAGCGTTGACACCTAATGGGTCGCGGTGAAAATCCAAAACGGGGGGCCCTTGCGAGCACAGCGCGATGGATAGAGGACAAAGAAGGCTCGAGGCGTCAAGAAGTCAAACCGCACGCGTAAAGTTGACTATTGAAAAAGCGTTTGGAACAAACGCACACTGGTATGATCTTTGACTAGCAGAGTGAAGAACACAGACAGGTTGCACGGAGAAGCTGTGTAAACAGAGAAGTCCTATTGACGGAGGCAGACGCCTCTCAAAAGGTCCACGAGTGGCCAAACTGCCCGTAGACAGGGGAACTGAACACGCGGACTTACAGGGGAGGACTAGGCAGAATGTTGCGATCCGTCATATACCAAAAGGGGGATCGCCTGTGTTACGTAGCGACTGAATGGCTCTTACCTCGTGAAAAGAAAAGGCAGGACGAGACGCGCAGGCGAAGGGCGAGGGCGACAAAAGGAGAGAACAATGAGAGCAACCAGGCAGGATAATAAATAAAACACGCGGCGGTGCCCGGGGGGGAGGGAAAAAAACGTTGAATGGCCACTGAGAGAATGCGTGAGTCGCTGCTGTCGAAAAGTTCGTGGCAGAGGAAGCAATTCCGGTAAGAATCGCATAATGAGAAAATTAAAACATCACACGAGCGGACAATTCGAGAAGAACGAAACCGGCATTAGTGCGGCCCATCATAGGCGACACAGCTGGCAAGGTCCTCATACAGCCACCAGAAAGGTCCCAGCGTCCCCAGGTTAACAACCTAGCACAAGGTCGCCCGCATTGACCAGAATGGCAGAGTGCAATGTACGAGAAGAGAGGGAAGAAAGGAGGTAGGCGCAGTCATATCGTTCCGAATCACACTTCACGGATCGGAGAAAATACCCCTAAACATCACCCGTAAACTCGAAATCTCGCAAAGAATAATTGAGTACGTCCGCCGACTTGGATATGTCATGCAGTACGCATCACCAACTAGTGAGTCTTCTCAAAACAGACGCAGCTAATTGCAGTGGAATAGAGCGTAATGGCCTCTCACCGCTCGCCTACCGCAAAAACACTAGCGAGGAAAATAATATTTAGGAAACCAGTAGCTTATGCGATCGAAGGACATCCTCAGCTCCACAATTACATTACCACCGTAATATCACGGAACTATATTAGTACTGATATGATTTGATCTCAGGTGAGATTACTAGCACAACAAGTGCCGCTATTAAAGGTTGGTTGCAATCAGAGATCAAAGGAATAAATATCTTACGGCAAACCCAGGTAGGAAACGCCAGGACAACGAACCAGAACAACAGCTGGATCACGCATAGTGTGCGAAATAAGCACGAGCGGAGGGAGATCACCATCTTGTCGCCGCGGAGATGGATATCTTACAGATAATTGCCATCAAAGCTGCAAAATATCGTATGGCCAAACTACAATTAGCACAAACCGGGAGGCATGCAGGATGTAAGACTACGGAAATGACGATCGTAACCCACTGACTACCGGATCTGTGAGGACGACAAGTGTGACGCATACGCACCGACGCGACGCCGGCACTACAACCTCCCAACAAACACAATGGTCTTGCGGCAAGGGAGAGCAACACGTCACCCAAGTAAAGAGACCTCAAATTTGGAATGCAAAGCGAGCCACCGGCAGCGCAAGACGCTGAGCTCCTCGAAGATAAGAACCTGTTACGATATTCGATGTAGCGCAACAGGACAGAAAGGCGGATGGAGGGAGAGTAATTACACCAGGAATGGTATCAACAACCGTGCGGAGAGACGAACACGAGCCACACTGTATTTGACCGCAGGCTAACTGTGTTCACCATCGAGCTGGTGCTCACAACCGCAGCTTTTTCAAAGACGCAGAATGCGCGAATATGAGCGACTTTTTGGTGCTGTTCCATGCTTACGCCACACTAGGATAAAGATAGTAATGTATTAAGAGAAGCGAACATGATTAATTCAAGGACAACCGGCGCATGTCACAGTTTGCTCGCAAAGAACACGAGTATCAAGAATGTATGAATTATCTCGCCTTAGCAATGTGTGAGCAGAAGAGCGCGCGATGATGTAAAAATTTCTTAGTGATTTACGAAGAGACAACCTCTGAAGCGAGAAAGAGATCAGGTAAATGAAAGCTTGACCCTTACTTAAGATAGAAAAGGCAAAGTCATGTGACTCGTTATGCTTGATTCACCTACCTCCTGTGGCACCCCCAGTACCCGGCATGAAGAGGGCAACTCTCAGCATACAACTAATCTGTAGTAAGTTCGTAGGCCGAGGAAAAGAGTGGATGCAGCAGTGGTGACAACATGTGTCTCTGCTTGACTCACAACTGTCTGATCTTATAAAGATCTCTAGTGCTCGCGATCCTAAGCCTGTTAATGACCGGCAAAGGGTTGGCGCGCCGAGGGCAAGGACCAGCAGCAAAGCCACACCGCTCGAGGTCCGTAGAAGCACAAAATCCCACGACGTGGAGAAGCGGGTGGTTGGTGTACTCGGCAACATACAACTTGCACGAAAGGAATGGAAGGTCCGTACGACGGCTACTCCGTGATCACGTCTGTCACACAGAGAAGTGCCAGGAGCTCACACTCTAGTGGATCACGGCAAACTGCTGCGTCGGCTAATCGTGTGACTTCCGCATACGGCGTCTACATGAGGAGACAGACTGTAGTATATCGCTACGCGAACTAACAAGTCTCCGACCTCGCAAAATGAGCGCACGATGTGAATGGAGCTCGTAGCAGGGCCAAAGTGAGTTACACATAATCCCTCTTTCACCACACGTGTGAATACAATCTCACATCGGGAGAAGACAGAGTGTTGTGTCCGGAGTATATTGAGGTCAACGTGTGCAGTCGCTGTGTGTTCAAAGATTAGCAACTAACCATGAATTACAGTCTGAAATACGCTCGTCGTTCATTATGAAACGCAATAACAGTTGCGCGACTGTTTCATTAGATACATTAAATAAACAACCGGACACACAACCATCGTTGGGCGAACGAGCATTAAGTTACCTATAAACTTGTTCAGACAGATTAGCTCCAATGGACACAAACCCGTGTTGTTCATAACGCGACCGTACGAATTAGTTGCGTAGAGAGAATACCAGAGGAGGTCCCCCTGTCCATTTCTGCAGGAAAGGATATGTAGGTTACTTTGCAACCGATGCTATCCACATTATGTCGCGACTCCTGCTTTTGATGAAAACAAATTTCCTTAAGATCACTCGAAGTGGAGTTTAGCCATACAAGTTCCCTAAAATAAGTATTTCAAGTCGAATGTGCTATATATCATGCAGAACACACCATATCTTAGACCTTATATATTTTCATCTAGAGAATCAAATAACATAGGATATCCTCTAATCATAACACATATAATATAATAACAAGAGCACTAGTAACCATATAATTTGCATAATTTATAAACTTCTCACATAACACTCATACAATCTTCTTACCTCAAACCTCCCTCTTTGTATAAATATCTCACACACAACGAACCCTTTTCAATTGGACTTACAATCTTCACACATAATACCGCACCGCTTCAACTTGCGGCTAGTCGCTTAATCCTTAAGCCGTATAAGTAACACCACAATAGCGGAGAAGTAAAGCGTTACTTATAATCGGTTATGTTTGTACCTTTAAGAAGCTCTAACTTATGCTATTGACGTTAAATCTAGACACACCAGACGGTTTCCTCGCTTCAAAGCCTTGGCAGAAAGACAAAAGAAAACCCCTTTTTGTGTTATCGAACCGATATTCATCACGAAAGCCTATACTATGCTAACAAAAGGCTTTACTCTGTGCTGATCATTCCTAGTAATTATGCAATTCAAAGCCAACCCAGGACCAAAAATACTAACGCTTCCTTCGTGAATCGTGTTCAAATTTTGATGTTGCTCACTATACAGATGGATAAAATGGGTCTTAACCATTGCCGTCGTTTCTCCTGAATCTTAGCTCCAGTTATGAAACTATCGATTCAAAAATCTCGTATTAATTCTATGAAAAGCCGCTCTCCGATTAAGTTACGCTCCTAAATCTACAGCAGATTACCAACATGCGAAACACACCTATGAGGTCACGGTTAGTACGCATTTTAAAGAATGAACTTTTACAGCAGATTTGGCCTCTTTCTCGTTAAATCCTGTTGACACACCGTCCTACATGCGAGCGACTGCTTATTAGCAACGCGAACATTGATCTAATTCCTATGAGCATTTCGTTTCACCGTGTGTTCACAGCAACCGATATTGCGGCATGGCCAGCAATCGCGTCATGTCAAAAGTGATTTTGAACGCCGAAAGAAGAAACAATATGAGCTTTAATTAATGATCAATATGGCGTTTTCCCTCTAACTATTTATTACACGTACTGTAATAACTTAATTATTTATCGCTCTAGAAGAAATCACACTTTTATAGCAAATATTATGTACAACTTACCTCGCGTCACCTGAGCCCAGGTCTCTTGATTCTAATCTCGGCGTTTTGTCAGTCAATATAGGTTTAATTTTCACGTAAAATCTCATACCGCACTTTACCTTAGTTCTACCGATTGCGAAATTCTCTAAGGCCTAATTGAACAAATCAAATATACTCCTGTCTCATGTAGATACAAGGCGGTGCGAGTAGAAGAATAATTAAGTCGACCAACTGCGATAGTGCCGACATTATATGTATATGAAAACTATAAATATGTGCTTGCACTAAACTTGCAATTGGTATCTATGTACTGGTATCTACTGGCCTGTACCACGACTAACATACAGCGCGTAGAGTTTAATCGGGTCTCCCGCCTCTAGCCGCCTCCCTATTACTTGTAATTTATTATGCTTTAATAATAAACAATAGAAAGCCTCGGATAAAATCTGAGGCTTTTTTATTGAAAATGTCTTACTGACCAAATAATGAAACTTCCATATTAAAGAGAAACTTTCATTCCGTACTCCCTTATGAACTCTTGATTAACCCTAAAAATCTATTAAAAGTATTTCATTAGAACTAGCCAAGTGACCAAACAAGGTCTATGTTGATCGCCGATATTTAGAAACTCTGACGGAATGTATACGCTCAACATCACCCTATATTTAATACTGGTTGTGGGCGAAGCCGCTAAAGTGGGTATGGCAACTCTCCACTCAGGTAGGCATAAACCTACTGATTCCTGTCTACATTCTCAGAACTAAATAGACAAACTTGTTTGTGAGAAATATACAAGTCTAAATACAGGACAGCGATTTTTGGGGAAAGTCACGAAAACTTTTATAAAAATATGGAGAAACCGTTTTTTAAAAATAATCTAGTTGTGCGATATTCTACAGATACCTTCTTTATAACTATAACCGTCAGACCATGAGTGCTCTGTTTGGTCTTGCTGCATTGCACCCATTCTTTGCTAACCACCACCAAAGCGTCTTACTCAGCTAAACAAACCTCCCTTGAGCATATGAAATGCACAGTTTCGCCCTCAATTTTGTTATAAGGGGAATTATATCCATTTCGGAAGAATACACAGTGGGTAAACAGCAAAATGTGATTCGTTGAATTCGCTATATGTATCTTTAAAGCTTCTGTTCTCGCATGATCACTTCTTTACTGACATAAACCCTAAGACATAGACCCCTGGAGCTCTCCTCCGAATAGTGTATACACATTAAAAAACCTTATTTAAATTTCACTTTCTATAACAATTAATATTGCATTAATTTTTGCATAGTAATAGTGCCGATTTGAATACACCGAAATACACCCGTTATGTATCTGACCAAATTTTGAGGAGACTTGAATACCAAGAACCCTATTATCTTATCTTAGTATCACAAATCGCAAAAAAAATTAGTTTTACGAACAAAAAAAGAAGGACCAAAAGTCGCCTTAAGTGTATTAAACATGATATCCATAAGGCCCAATAGCTTTGAAATTCTTGACCCTTATCTCACAATTCCTACTTTTCACAGATATCAACTATCAGCAATCTTACAAACTGTTACTCAACAAAATATCATCCCACCAAGTAAGAAACAAACTCATACGGTTGATCGTAAGTGATATATATATAATCAAGATTACCCGGATATTATACAAAACCGCGACTAATTACAAAGCGCAAATACTGACCCAATTTCCATGTCTTGTCTCATCCATCACCAAAACGTTTTATGTTTTGATATGCTTATCATCTGCATTATAAAATCAACATACGACCCTTCTCACCAACCAGACACCCGAGTACTTAACCCTGATGTTACATCATTCTAATGCGCTCGAGAACAGTAAACGGAACCCAATGCCACGATAATTTTCCTCATCTCACTCATTATCCCATTGTGCCACCTATATTCGATCAGAAATCAACATCGTTTTTCAATCAAGATGAGTCTTGTCATAAGAAGCACCTAGTTGCATTTATTCCATGTATCACCACTTAACCAATACCTTTTGTTTTTAAACTCAGTACCCCTTACTAAACATTTAAGCAGTGTGGTTTTACCAATTACTCGTTCGAAACCGATATATCCAATACCGCTCGTCACTCCCAACCATCATATTATAAAAGCCCTAAATAACTGCTCATCATAGATTTCAACATTCTCAATTCGAACCGCCATGCGGTGCAATTTTTTCCTTGCTACGGAAAGCGAATAATGGGATTTCGGAGCTAACGTTTTACCATCTTCAAAGGCTGGATATCAATGGGCTGGCACGACATGGGTTTAGATTTTGATTGCTTTTAGCAGAAAATCGGCTGACAAAATTACATTAAAGTTCATAATTGTGCTTTTTCTAGCCGTTATCAGACAATACGCGCTCACGAGCTGAGTTGACGCGTATCGGTCATGTACTCATCATGTTAATTCAAGAATAAACGTAATCCACCGAATCCAGAATCCGGCCATTTATTTACACACCGAATTTATAAATGTTATCCTCAATGGAAAATGATGATCATCTCTTCACAAATACCCGTCGACTAATACGCCTTCCTAACCAACGAATTGTATGATATCCTAAAGTTTTATGGCTCTATCGAGACATTTAGTAATATTCTGGGGTCTACACCACAGCAGCTCGATCTGTCAATCACATACTCGTAATTTCAAACCTGGAGTCACTTTACGCTCATATATCACCGTAATGTTGTTATCATGTTGCAAACTCCCGACACCGAGCAGAATTTCGAGACCTGCACGAGCAGCATTGTGTAAGCCAATCCATTTCTGCAAACTGCTTCCTAGACACCAGTCGACCAGACCGTCATGCTCTTCGTCAATTCTGGTATGGCAAAATTGCATCTTTTCAGCTCTAATCGCCTCAAACGTTCAGTATGCCCCAGGATTACTGGGTATCAATAAACGAATACTCTTCGTAAGCAATTAGTCCGTTTCAATTATCTAAGCGCTCGTTTGGATCTTTAGGAAACATTCCCTAGCTTGGCTTAAGTCGCCACCGAGGATTTCAAGGTAGATTACACACCATTTGCGCCAATAACCCATAGCGCTGCCTTCTCCAACTTAACAGAACATTTTCAAAAAAGTTTGCACCCAAATTGTCCTGGCTATGTTGGCCGTCGTTAACAAATATTCTTCCTTTAATCATTATACTAACGTTTTAGCTCCGTGGCTATAATACCCTTCAGAGCAAAACGATGTGCGCTAATTATTCCACAAGATTGTGTGATACTCTTTAAAGAAGAAAGAATAATTACATAAAAAAACGAACTTACGTTACATTAGATCTCCAATCAGTTACGAAGAATACAAAACGCCACTACACTCTATGTAAAAATGGGCCAAAAAACATAAATAATAATAAGGCGCTATTGAGAAAATGGGGTTTATAGCCAGAGAGTATTTCAAGAAATCCCACACACACGAGAAAGAATCACAAAACCGTTTATGATTAGCAAAAAACACACAGTAACGGACCAAGACTCGGCAAACAGTGTGTAAGAACAGCCCTCAAATTTTGGGCGCAGCGGCAGATTCGCCATTCATTGTTGTATGTGAAAAATTGCTGGTACAGACCAAGCTTCAGAAAGGGGAGAAGAGTACGACGGCAGGAAAGGACTTAGGTCCCATACGGACTTGTAGGAACGCTGGACCCCTTGTATACACACCAACATCGACGAAAAAAGTACCACCCCGCACCACTCAAGCGAAGAACGAGGCAGGTCTTTCCATGATAAGCCCTGCATGAACGCTTGCACTCCTAGACGCCGAGAAGACGGGGGACGGCGAAAGTGGCAAGTCCAAAGAGAGTGAGACCATGCCAGGACAATACCCGGGGAAGTGGAATTGACGGGAGGAAGGAGCGCAGAAAAATTGCCAGAACATAGCGGGTATGGAGAATGCACTGGGGAAAAGGATGGAGGGGTTAAAGAAGACGAGGAGGGGCTTGAGAGAGGAATTGGGACAAGAAAGGCCACTGAGTTTCGCAGGTAGATGACTGTGGCGCAACCAAACCAAAGGGCGACGAAGAACACTGATGGGTCGGCCAGTGTGCGCGGCAATTACACCGCAGCTGGGCACAACCGTCAGATCCAAGCAGCCCAAACACATCAGAGCTCGAAAAGCGGTACAGGGTCACTGGAAGGACAGAGGGCCAGAGAGAAAGGGCGGAGGGGTTCGCGGAGCTGAACTAATAGGCGACGGTATCCAGCAGTGCGTACGCTGGCGACAAGGCCAGCAATAGCATCGCACCAACGACCACAAAGGGTAAAGCGGCGGTATGGGTAACATACGACGCAACCGCCGCCCCACTCCAATGGCTGGCGAAGTAGTTAGTCCAGAAAAACCTCATGATGAGGAAAAAAAGAACCAAGCTTGAGATAGTTAGTGATTGAGAACACAAACCAACAACATAAATGAAGAACGTGCCAAAGAAGCGCAGAACGTCGAAATCCTGGCGAGCCGAATACCGCGTGAAAAGCAGGCTGAATGCGGAGCACGCACTGATCTGCCAAATTCATATGCAGGGCACAAGCCTCACCTCCGACCCGGCACAACAAGAGTTATAAGCAACGGACAGTAAAGCCGTCAGCACGCACTGCAGGCAAAGACGCGAAGAAAAAAGAGGGTAAGGCGTAGCAAGAACAAACGAGAGCAATGGGTGTACTAAGCCAGCAGAAGCGCTGCAAGTGTGCCAATAGCTCAATGCAGGAGAGCAAACTAAAGCGTGAGCACATGCGGGGTCCCAAGGAAAACCAGCCGGCAAAGCCCACTGACAGGCGGGCGGGAAAAAAACGAGCCCCCCGGAGCCATGCACCGTGAAAAGTCCACCGACGCCACTCGCACAATACCAACGCGTTCTTGGGCCCTCCACCAGACCCCAGGCGGAACGCATGCTCCTGGTTGCCAATGGCCCGGCAGAAGCACATATATGGACTGAGCCTGCGGGGCCGGGCACGGATCACAGACACTTGAGAAGCTGCAACCGAGGTGAGACGAGTCGGTTCGGGAAGGGGTGCCAGGAGGAAGTGCCGACAATACAGAGTTAACGAGGCCCAATCGAATCGCAAAGATCCCCAAATCGCTGACGAAAGATATATCTACGGCACGTGTTAAAAAAGCAACGCGGCGCCTGGAGCGAACCAAGAGGGCCAACCACGCGCGTGCAGCGGCTGACCAGTGCCGGACGCGCAGCAGAACGGGCGACTGGAGCAGACCATAGTGTGGCCTACACCAAAAAGACGGGGGAGCAGAGGGAGTCAATGAATACCAGCCTTACTAACTCAGCGCGTGGTTGGAAGCAGTGCACAACAGTGCAGTTAAGTTTTCCAGAGCAGATTTTGTTATGTCCTAAACAATCTAAAAGTGTCCACAGGGGTGCGTGGCGGGGGATATTGCCGACAAGCATGAATTAAGACCACATGGAGCGGACAATG
>Ga0163217_1036462_pt1 | contig 14753 bp, 6 predicted proteins | sample SynspAceP_FD_185933 | JGI IMG/M metagenome (GOLD analysis project Ga0163217, IMG submission 185933) | Saline lake microbial communities from Ace Lake in Antarctica - Synechococcus sp. Ace-P (PacBio error correction) | ecosystem: Environmental > Aquatic > Non-marine Saline and Alkaline > Saline ... | reverse complement strand
TGGTAAAAAAGGCACCATATAGGTACCCTCCGATTTTGATGGTATAATATAAGCTTAGCCTTGACGAGGCAGCCACACCCTTTCCTTTTCCTTCCTTAGGTAAAAACCGTGGGAAATATCCAATTTGTCATTAAGTGGCGAACGATGGTAAGGGTAACAATGTAATGGTTACCATGGAGACCTTGGCGGAAGGCTTTGACGAAGAGTGGTTTCCGTAGTGTAAAGTAAATACTGAAACCGCTGTTTGGGTATCCAGAAAAAAGCTGGTAACCTATTTGGATGGCCTTATCTGCCGAAGGGCCTTCAAAAAACGGGCTCAGTTGATGTGGCAGTGCTATTAATCTGTACCAGCGTGTTCGGTGCAAGGGGGAAAATATGTTTATGTTAGGGGGTCTGGGCGATCGCTATTACCAAATCTATTTTAAACGGGGTGGGACAAACCTTGGTCTGGAACCCAGATAGAAACACTATCAGTTGGACACTTTTTTCCTACCAATATTATCGACAATATCCTAGTCCTTAAATCTGCTTCTGCGATCTGCCTGCAGATTTTAACGGGGGGTATCGTTTGAACATCGTTACAAGGTTACCCCACTAAAAAGACACCAGTATTTCTCTTAGTGGTAGTTATATCCAGATATGCACTTTAATGAAAACTACTTGGATTATAAAGGCAGTTCTACAGATTCCTAGGGTTTGAAAACGGCAACCGAAAGGTTCCATTAATCGGAGATCAGGAAATTCCAAACACCTTTGATACAATCATTATTGGAATAGCGATTAACAAAAAGTTAATCCGGTGCTATCGGCCATGAAAAAACCATAGTGTTATGGACTACAGCTTTGATTCACACTGGCAATCAAACAATGTGGGCGAAGGTGAAAACAGATTGGCGGTTTTTAGGCTTCTGTTTCTTATAAAAAACACACTGCTTTTTACGAAGGGGCAGAGAACAACTTCTCGAAGAAATTCGGACACTTTCTGTTTTTTGAATTGGAAACGGATTAGGGACCCAAACTGGAGATTTAGCAGAAATACGTTTTGGTAAGTGGGTTATTGGGGGACTTCCTTTAAAACTCAAAAATCCCAAATTTACAAACTAAAATCCTTCATCTCAGAACGGGGAATCTACGCAGGTTATTTAGCCAGACCCTTTAACTTTTCCGATTTGTTAAATTTCTCTAAAGACAACTTGGAATACACACAACCGTCCATATTCCAATGTATTTGTTATCCGGAACAAATTCCAGCGAAGATGCGTCATTGGAACTACGGGATGGGCCCTTTCTCCTACCATGTCCAAATTCAGGACAAGGACATTAGAACAACTTCTTTAGGGTAGAGGACGGAGTTTACTCCATTACACAGATTCAACCAGCCAAAAAAGGATTTTGGAGAGATTTGGAGGAGATCAATGCCTGTTGCCAACTAGATTGTCTTACAAAAAAAGATTATTGATTTTTGGGAAAAAGATGCCAAATTAAAATTTGGAGCCTATAGCTCGTACAAGACTTAGGGACTTTAGCATTTTTAAATTTTGAAATAGAGAACAATGCCCAACTACAAAAGTTCAATGGTTGTTCGCAGACAACTCCTCTTTGCGATGAAATTGTGGACGGATAAACAAACAATTCAGGCTCTTACATTGACCCGGGAAATTAACTATAGCGGAAACCCGCCAATACGTTTTTAACGTACAACAAAAATTGCAGGCTACGTATTCAATGAATTTAAATTTGGTGTCAAAAATTGCGTACCATTCTTGGCTTAAGGGTAGAAAAGTTTTAATTTTTTTTTTCCCCCCCGATATACTGGAGAGATAACAAGGATATTAATGATTCACAAAAGTCATTTATGATAACGAAACCATTATGATAAGTTCGACCTTTTTCCAACGCCAATTTTAATTTATTGAATAACCGAAGAGGTGAACCTAAGGGGATCATTTTTCAGGACTACGGCAAGCCTTCTTTTTAAAGAAGCTTCCAGCCAAGATTTTGACCTTATCCAACAATTACCTTCTCGGGTATTATTAATTTTGGACCCCACTACATTTAATGATTTCGATTTAGGTGGAAATGGTTCGGTGACAGTTGCAGAGAATGATAGCATTGGAGTAGCTTTTATAAAAAGTTTACCGACCCCATTGAACTTACTTTACTTTTGAGTTCCTCTCGGATAACCTCTCTCCTCAAACCTAGGTTGTGCCGATTGTGATTGGATTTGGAGTTTGAATTAAGGGAAGAATTTAGGTATTCATCGCAGAGCGGCTTTCAATTTTTAGCTTTACTGTAAATACCTCGATTTAAAATCGGACCCAAAATTTATAGCGAAAGTTGAGGCGCAATTCTAGATTGCTTTGGACTTAGGGACGAGAAACCTTGGGCAAGGACAGAGAGCTTACAGGGACAGTTCACTTTCCTTATTCAATTCCGGGATTAAATTTACGAGGGAGTAGAAAACAGCATCCAAATGGGTATGAACTACAATGTGCAGGGTAAACAATTGCAAGGTGGTAGGTAACGGTTTATGTACTGTGAGTTATACACCGCCCTTTCACAATTTAAACTTAAACTCTCAAAAAGTTTTTGGCGAAAAATCTCAAAATCAGAGCGTAAGTTTTAAAATAAGCAATCTTTTAGATGATGATGTTTGAGTGAATATGAAATTTACAAAGCCCAAAATTCAAAACCTTCTCCAAAAGAAGTCGGGCAAGTCATTCTCTTGGGCTAAATTTAAATTCTAAAAAAGCTTTTAATTCAATTTTAAATAAAAAAGTGGCCCAATCCTGGGTTTATCAGCATAGAATTGGGCTTCTTTTTGCATTTTATCGAATATTCCCGTAGAATTTAAGTTCGCTAACGTGCTGCGATTAAGAATTATACATTTACGGTATATTATTTTGTTTGTTAGTAGTGTCTATTGAGGCAAACTTTACTTAGTTATAGCCTTACTTTTATCTCCGTTTTCCTATGGACAGGATTTCCAAAGGAAATAATGCGGAGGGGGAAATGGCTGGTTTTTTTAAAATATATCCCAATCCGGTATACCATGCAGGGTATATATTAAGACTACTTAAACGCCCCAAAACAATTCTAATATTGATATTTTTGGTATTCTTCAAGTTTTGGAAACAACATATTATAGGTCGGAATTAAATGTTCAGTTGATTTTGGATTGCGGGGTTCTTATATGTTAAGGGTTAAATGGAAAAAAAACCAAAATAGCTACACGCAAGCTATTGTTAATAGCACTTCCAACTTTTTCTACCTTCCCAAGCCTTATAATTATCTCATTTTAGCATTTAGGAACACAGGTATGTAATATTAAAATTGGTGTTCACATACCAAAAACAGCGTATTTACAACATTTTTATTATCGCTTCTTTCCCCATTAGCACATTTTACTTTATTGATCCCCAATCAATAATAACTATGAAAATATTTTACACCCTACTGTTTCATCGGTAATTTTCTATTGCCGTTTCTTTGCCACAGGAATTTGTTGAAGAACCTGTGGACAAAGAACTGCCCAGTCCAATACAATTTAAAATTATATCCCAATTCGGCTATCAGGGAGGGTGGTGATATATTTACCACCAAACTTAACGGAGTTTAAAGATGTTAATATCTTATGAGTTGTTTGGCACTGTAGTCTTAAGAAGACCGTTTTACCACAGTCTTTTAAACATATCCAAATTAGCCCCATGGGGTATATGTTCTTCAAATTATAGAAAACAGGGTCACGATTGACCAGGAGTTGTGGTAAAAATAACCCTTCTAAGCATCTTATTTATATTCTACCGAACACACCTTACACCCAATGCTCGTCTATTTTTTCTTCATTAAACGACCAATAATCGGAATTACGGATTTACAGCCTTACTACTATTCCAAGAAAACTTTCACCCTATTTCAATTATCAATAAAACCATTTAAAATAGGTTTTTCACGCTTATTGTTTATCATTACTTTTGCGGTAAGTTATAAGGAATTGCCGGTCGATACCATTTTAATATGCTACTAAAGAGGAGTTCCAAATGCCATTGGCTTTGAAAAACTTTGGGATCCAGTATTCAAGGAACATAGTCTTATAACGATTTCTGTAGGGCACTTGGGAAAAAATGATCCAAATGTAAGAAGCACTTCGGAGATATCCCCTTCTCCCGACTAGATTTTTTTAAGTCTAGGAAAGATTTACAGGCTCCTTTACTCCCAATCTATATTTACCAGTAGTGGTTACTACAGGAAGCGAAAGTTAAGCCAACATATGTCCAAAGTACAGAACTATATGAAATTAAGCTATCTAACAGTTTTAAACCAATTTAGGGATATAGAAGACTTAGTGTACTGGCCGCTTTGCCCTTCTATCTTGAAACGGGATGGTTCTTCCTTAATTTATATGGCCAAATGACCTTATCATTAAAAGGCAAACCACCCTGATAGTGGGTTTATTCTGGATGATATTGAACGTTGAAAAGACGTTATTAGATTAGATGGTAGTAGCACAAAAAATTACTACTGTTGGGCGTCTCCTTTGCCTTATTGGATTTATGGTGGAAGAATACAAATTAAAACCTGAAGAATACCGTAATTATGGAACTGGAGGTATGGAAAGGGTGCGAAAAAAGGAATTGATCCGCGAGAAACTGCATTGACTTACTAAAAAGCCGGTTTCGGAGTACCAAATATACGATTCGGTAATTACGGGGGATGACCGAGCTGTTGTCCCAAGCTTACTCCCAGGGCAACGGACGCTTTCCTGGCCCCTAATTGGATGAGTCTTGACACGTGAAAGGAGGACCCCTTTCACTTCTTGCCCAACGGGGAAAACAGGCGGTTGTAAATATCATGACTTGGCCCAATATACACTCCTGTCCTTTTATTGCCACAAGATTTGGGGAAGGGTTCAACCGACGTAGCTATTGAAATAGCAGGTTCGACAATTCCGATATAAGAGGCTTTAATCTAATTGGTATTTTATAATTACAGAAATTTAGCGTCCATTCAAAAGTATTGTGACCAAATAAATTAAGATACTTTTCTTTGGTGCGTCTTTCATTGCACAAAGGGCAGGATATTCTCCTTCCACTAGGACCCTCTTTTTTGGCGACAATTACAGTGATGCTTCAACCACTGAATTACAGCTAATTTTTCAAAAATAAACACCTGAAAGAATAAAGTCCTGCCAGGATGACCAAAAGACAACGGTTATAATAACGGCCCCTAGTATTTCGTCTTTTTATTCTCTGGAAATATAATGTACCCTAGGGTCATTTTCATCTTTAAGATTTGAGTGTTTTCTTTCACCTTGTTTACCTGGTCATATTCCATTATTTAGTGATATTCTAAAATACCACCTTTAACAAATCGATTAATGCTCTATCAATAAAAATTCTTTAACTCTTTTATGCGGTAATAATAAATTGAATTTTCTTGAAAAAATTTCAGAAACGGCCAATCATGAGGCAGCGTAAAAAGGTATTTATCTTAAAAACAGAATCCTGACGGCAACACTAAAGTTTTAAAACCAGAAACGGAGAGAATTGTATTCAAATTAACCTACAACTGTTTAAAAAAGCGATAACGACCAACTCCTTGGGAAAGAAAAACCCCGAAGTTTGAATGTCGGGGAAATATATAGGATTAAAGTGTTTATTGGATCACCAGAACAAAATAATTCTTCTTTCCGCGCTGTAACAAAAACATATTTATTGTTATAAGGTCTTCGGCAGTGATGGACGTAATCTTCCATTGACTTTTCCTTGTTTACGGAAAAAGGAATTTTGCTTTCAATTTTCGCGCCTAGCTTCCCATTAGACCCCAAAAACCGTTTTGCTGCCAAGGCTGCGATCATTATCCAAGCCTATTTTTCAATATCTCCTTTCGACACTTTCTGCCTGTGGTACAACTTCAAAAAACATCCAAAAATGTTTTTCATTTTAGTTTTTTTTAAGTCCTCAGAAGTGGATTTTCCAAAAAGAATATCCACTGGCCTTAATTAGCATTGTCCCAAATCTTTCCTGTGGAATGCACCATCACCGTAACGCTCATCGGCCAAACGCTTTGTTAGAACCCTTAAATGCGGGAGCTTCTTTGATGCGTTTTTACCAAAATTTTCTATTTCTGCTTTGGTAAAAAAGTAAATATTTTGATATATTTTTCGATCCTCATCTGAGGTGTTTTTAGCCAATACTGCATTAGAATTTATAAGGCGAAAGTCCTTCCGAATCTAACCAAATTTGTTGCCCCTTCGGGACTCCGAATTTGGTCCAATCCGCCTTTGTAAATTACGGACAGGTAAGGGCAAAACCCCTTGCCGCCACCAATTCTTCGAATTAGCTCTGTTCCAGGTAGTAATATTCCCCATTGATTCCGCTACCTTCCCATTTTGAAGGGTACAGTTATTATTCCTATAAAGGTGTAAAATAATCATATCACTGCCACCATTGATAGGTAATTCCGTAAAAGACATTCCTTCTTTGGCTTCCGCAGATAAACGTTTTTAACGGAATCCTGGCCCATTCATATAATTACAGTAATGTGCTTTCAACGGATCGCGTATGAATTCAAAAAGGAAAAATCCCTTCATCCAGTCAATTAATTATTCACCAAGGATGGCACTATTGTCATTTCACTGTTAAAAATCCAAAAACGGGAAAGTTGTGCTTTTATGGCAGGCCTTGATTATGCGCTTTAATGTAGCTTCATCCAATTAAATTACGCTCTCTGTAGATTTCCCTTGAAGGGGTCACCGATCATGCCCGGTTGCTCCCCGATTCAAGGATTAGGCTTGTTGCCCTGCCAATTGAAAATGGCGAAGCATCATTACCCCTACCAAATGTCCAATTATTGAAGTGATATCTGCGTTGATCAATTCCCAAATAGGGGAAGGACTGCATTCCACTTAACAAATGGTTCTTCCGTACCGGGCATGCATTCGTGCAACATTCCTCTCCAAAGTTTAATTCTTCTACAAAGTTTATTGTCATGCCTTAAAATATTCTAATTCAATAATTAGCTGCAAATATAAAATAAATAGGTGCTTAAGTCAACCGGAAAATGGAATATATTAGAGTCATGGAGTAAATTTGCGCCATGATTTAGTCACAGCGGTACTGGTTTGGTTAGGAGCGCACCTTCTTTTGCATTATTGCCCAACGGATGTCCGTCAAAGCATTCATTAGAAAAATTAGAACTAAAGGAAGTGAAGAAGTTTTTCGGTTATATACGACAAATCCCAGAACTTTTTCAAACATCTCTTGGGTCGAGGGGCGGACATTAACGACCTCCTGCCCTTGAAAATTGCCTTTTGAAAACGTTATGACCATGTATTATCATTGTCTGCCTTAATTTCTTTCGACCCCAATGATTATGAGCAATTGGGTACCGTAAATATTGAGGGCACCAAGGATATTGTAAATCTTTGTTATTGCCAATGTATAAAAAAATTGTGCTTACATAAAGTTATCGGTGCTATAGGAAGAACTGAGGACAATTAACCAAGAGGCCACGGAGACCCACAGATTGGCATTACACAACAAAGCAATGTTTACAGCCATGACCAAGATGGTTGCCGAATTGGAGGTTTGGAGAGGTGTCAAGGAAGGGCCTCCCTGTTTGTAATTTATTTAATCCAGGAGTCATTTTTAGGCCCTGCGTTATTTGGAATACAGGGACCGCGGAATCATTGTTTAAACGCATTTAAGCGCGGTTAAATTACTATCCGCCAGGGGAACCGGTTTATTACAGTTAAGTGATTGTAAATATAATCGGTTCCAATAATGGGAGTCTCGTTATAACAATGAAAAGTATATCCTTGTGGCGTAATCAACTTTCTATAAAGATATACTGTATTTAAAATTATTCAGCCTTGACAAACCCAGTCCCAGTAGGGAACTAAAATTTTGGGGAATTGGAGATCCTTTTTGGCGATTGGATTGGCTTAGGAATATTCTTTTGGAAAAGCGGCAGAAAAAACTAAACCAAATCTCGGTTTTCTTCTTTACAAAAAATCAAAAAAGTTTTAATAGCGACAAATTAAAAATCAATTTAGGGTATACTTTGAGGCTTTGCGACGGAACCATTGAACTGTCCTGCCAAAAAATTTATGAAGGGAACCTTTAGTCATCTACGGCTTTTTGAGATTGGGCATTTTAATTTTTTCTTTTCGGCCTCGATTAAAGGGAATCTGTTTCTTCTGCCTTTCTTCTCAAAAAAACTTCTCCTCCTTTTCAATTTCTCCTTTCACTTTAGATATTAAAATAGACTCGTACACGGGTGGGCATAGAAGCATAATAAGGTATCACCCAAATAAATGAATACTATCGACCTCGTTACTTGGTATATATATTAACCCCATGGCTCAAATATTCATATTCGTTGTAGAATACTTTCATTAATTATTTTTGCCCGCCATTTATAAGGAAATGTCGATAAAAATAGTGACCATTTTATCCTCGGGAATAAGATTCTCAGGTTGATCACCACATTTTTCATTACAGGAGAAACAACAAACTATAAAAAATGGGAAACGATATATTTTTAAGGCATTGCTATCTATTAAAGTTAACCTCATAGCCTTTCTCTCTCTATGAAAATTGGCCATTATCATAGGGCAAATGGGGCCATTTACAAATGTATGGTTATCTTGGATTAATGTATTTCCCTCAAAAACGGGGGACCATCCGCATTTAATAGCAATTTTTCCTTGGTCACCTTCCAGAATTATCAAGATCCAATACACTAAAATTCTGCAAATAAACTTTCCCTGATAATCCTCGATTTTTTACTTGAATAATTTTGCCGGATTTATGGCACATTTTTCTCAACGATCTTCTCTAAGCTTATCTTTCGGAATGATAGTATTCCAGCATGGCAGCAATGGCATGTGAACCCAAAGGACCTCCTGATGGTGCTGAAGTGTACACGTTATTTTTTTCCTCCAACGTATGGGGTGCATGGTCCGTGGCAACAACATCTATCCGGTCGTCCAGTAATGCTTCCCAAAGCTGACCCCTATCTTCCCGCGGTTTTAACGGCCGGATTCACTTTATCAAAGTTCCTTTAGTGTCGGTTATAATCGGCTCTGAAACCAAAGATGATGAATACAGACCTCAGCAGTAATCTTTTTATCCTCTAGGGAATATCGTTCCTAAAAATTCGGTTTCTATTTCTGTAGAAACATTGAAAACATGAAATCTGGCTCCTGTTTTTTTTGCCAAGGCTATGGCCTTGAGAAGAAAGGATAAAGGCCTCGGCAACTTCTTTATCAAAGCGAGTTTATTTACGGGAATGTCATCGCCAAATTCGGCCTTATATTTGCGAAATTTGGCCCTTTAATGGTTAGCCTCATCCTCACAATGTGCCTGAACATTACCATCTCGGTATTTCCTAAATTATCTTTTCGATTCACCTTCCCTCATTATCTTACCAACATATTTCCGGTAGAGGAACCTAAAAGATTTATTCCGGAAACAGGCATTCCTGTCCAATCTTTTTATTTCTTCCAATTATCATTGGTACCCCGAATAAAAAGGAATTAATTGGCAAAAGCAGTGTTTTCTTGCATCCTTGAAATTTTGCCTCCAGAGCTTCAATAGTGGTTGTTTGCGGATTTGGTATTCGGCTGCTTCCATGAAAAGAGTTTATTCCGCCTGCGACGCTGCCGGCTCTCCGTCCCTATAGTACCTTATGGTTAGGACCTGGCTCCCTAAAATGACTGGCGTTCATCTATGGCCCCGGAATTACGTATTTTCCCTTTTCACATCTATGACTTAACGGCAGTTTCGATAGGAATATTTTGGGCTTCTATTTTAAGAATAATGTCATCTTCCAAGAGATATATCACTGGAAACACTTTATTGTCATTTACAATTGTAGCGTTTTTTTATAAAGAATCCTTCCCATTTTTAAAATCTTATTTTTTATGAATAAAACTGCTCACCTTCATCTGAATTACACCAAACGGCCTCATTTATAATGGGGCAACTTCATTCCTTTCGGACTTACCCCTTATTTATCTGTAACAATAAATTAGGTACTTCACAATATGATTATTTTTTCAGATTGGGCCCTGAAACTTCATTTTCTATTTGAAATTGCATATCCAATGAACTTAATTGAATCCAAAAATTGGACGTTTCCAAAACCTTTTTCCTTATAACAAACAAATACGGCAGTAGGGTCATGAATTTTTTCAGTCCTGTTATTCTTTTACATTAGAACGGAAGCCCCATAAGACGTTAGAATTCCTATGGCAACGGGCAATTTACCACATTAATACCCTTTTTGTATCGAGACCACCACAGCACATCAGCACCATTAACACAAGCCTGATACAGTTTTATGAGGTCTGAAGGAGCGTTGAGAAAAATCGCGTCCATCTCAAAAATATATCATATTTTTTGTCGATTGCCCATTTAAAAACCATGTATGTAGGGCCTGTTCCCAACCAAACTTTATCCTGTTCTTACTTTTCTAGAAAAACAAGCGATCACTATTTCTCCTGTGTAAAGTTTCGTACTGCATTGGCAGTGGCCGTCTGGAGAATTATCATCTACACTAAAATGTGGAAACCCTGCTCCAAAGCAAAGACGGAATGAATAATGAGCTCAATGTTTTCAATTTCATTTGAAGTAGGCATAATGACTAAGCTATCGCCATTCTAGGTATTCAATTTTAGCAAAAATTAGTATTTTAAAAAAAACTGTACGAATATCATGCCGTTTTATGATTTTTTTAAAGAATTTTAAATTCTTACCAAGATATCATTTAAGCTCGTCCAAGCTTAGTTGTTTTTATCCATTCCTTATTTGAAATAAATTAGGATATCCCCTTTATCTGGCTTTTTCTATTATTTTCCAAGATTTATTCCTAACAAGCTTAGGTTTGGGCAGATTTCCCGGAATCATCATTAAAAAACTATAAGTTAAGCGTTTAGAGCTTGGTAGTGAAAATGGGTTTTGGATTGACACTAAATGGCAAGGGAATACCCTTATCTCACAATTTTATTACCCAACAACAAAAAACTACCAAACCATGGATAACTGGGGGGGGGCCATTCGGTAAAAATGATTTATATTTAGGTTATCCCAAGGAAAATAACACAACAGGCTGAACAAATTGGAAGCTATATTAAGAGATCAGTACACCAGTAGTAGATTGGATAACCATTATCCTATTTTCCAGTATCTTTTTTATGGTACTCGCCAAAACGGGATTTTTACGGGCCGATTTTCTAAATTTATAATGATTCTGCCGGTTCAACAATTAAATTACATTTTTCTATATCAAAAGAAAAGGACCAGGATTCTTCAATGGTTCAGTATTTTTTTTCAGTATTTTTCAATTACTTTATTTCGCACTTTTCATCTATTTTCGTGAATAAGAAATTCTTTTTTCCAATTCGAAAAAAGATACACCAGTTTGAGGTCTATTTACTTATTTTTACATCCCTATTGTATTCTTGTCATAAATTCTCTTGCAATTTGGGCAACGGCTTTTATCTTTTAATGCAACAAGACCCATTCTGAAATCGTTTTTAAAAAACTTTTTCCTACCTTAAACTACAGTGGCATTTGTAATTGTTATTTGCCAATCTTATATTAAATATGTTTTTACAAGAATCGAAAAGCAGTAGTTATTCATAAGTATAGTATTAATATTCCTTATAAAAACGCAATTGGCTGGATAACAAACGGTTGAGAAATCATCAAAAATTCATTGCCAGCAATTTGTGATATACTTTATATTTGTACCTTTGCGCTCTTGAAATAAGCACCAATTATATAGTTGGAAACTATCTAATAGATCGGAAACCTCATGAAAATAAAACTATTTTGGTTTCAACAGCCAGAACCTAAGATGGAAAACTCCCCTATTCGCAAAATTAAATTGATAAGGAGAAAATAAAGGTAAGATTTTTAGGCCTTTTATCCCACGTGGAAGGTGTTGATGCGAAAATGGTCGACAACAAAAAATTGGATCTCAAATAATTTTTACGTGCAATTTATTCTAAACAAGTAGAAATGCGGTTTGATCATTATTTTAGGATTTGCGAAGAAATTGAGGTTTAAATGCGCCGATTCGATGAAATATTTTGGCAGTCAGAAGAGTAGCTTACTAACCTACAGAGTACGTCTGTATATCGTAAGCGTAAATTATGTGGGGGAAATGAATTTCCGGATTTAATGCTTAATTCAAAAAATATAAGGACGAAAAAATTTCTATTGCCTTCCTTCTGAGTTCTTAAACCCATGTTCCCGAAACACTGGATAGGTTTGGGGAATAAATTGGGACCAGAGGGAATATTTTTACAAAACGGGTAAATTAGCGATCTTTTCGATTTAAGGGGTGTGTACAATGACGTTTTAGTTTTCTTTAGGTCCATCTGGAATAGAATCTTCTTTTAAAGGAACTTTCCCGGATTTTTGAACAGAAAAGAAACCAGAATAGCGGTTTTTGGGAATTCTACCGGTTATATAAAAGCGGGCTACGGATGCGGGGCTTGAATAGAATCAAGCTCCTACCCCGAAACCACCTTCTATGACCTGGCCCTTCAGAAATATTATTACCCGGCAAACAAGAATAAGCCAAGGGCCGTTTATATACAATTATAAATAAGTAATAGATTTTTATAAGGAAACCCCGAAGCTTAGCTCGAGGCGTTTTTCTTTTTAAAACGCATATCTTTGTGCGTCCGCCCCGCCTTAATCTCCTCATTGGCATTTATGGCTTCCAAAATTTTCTTTAAAGTTTTCACGGAAGGCATTGGATCAATTAAATTGCGGTTCTTATTAGTATGCCTCGTCATTGTTCCAAGTTGCTCTAAGACTTAGCACTGTAGTAGGAAACACCTGGTGCATTCCGCGAGGCCTGTTGCCACTCCAAATACGAATGGATATGATAACTTGTCGTAACTGTACAAGTCCCATTCGCCACTGAGGGCCGCATGGATCATAGCACGTGTATATTTTCAATTTCATTCGTAGTACCTACCCATAAGGGCCCACCGTCACCCTGCTATTAACAACCATTTACGTTTACCCCTGCATCCAACATTTTTTTTACTCAGCATTTCCTCATATTTGAGTGGGGTGCAATGGCATGAAATGGAGCTCCAAAAACAAAGCCGAAAATTTGAAACAGTTCAACCACGCCTGCCTCTGTACCCGCTACCTTGGCGGTGTACCCCAAATAAAATGATAGCAGGCCTGACTTGGGGGTCAGTTTGGAGATAGGAGGCAATTACCCCAAACGCATCGGCTGTTAGAAGAAAATATTCTTAGGATTACTTCCAATGAAGGCACCTTGATATTGTCAATATTATATATTGGATAACTTACCCTTGGTATTTTGGGTAATGGAGGGGTATTTTCAAAGTCTGACCCACCCCATGCATTCAAGGACCAATTTTCAAAAGTGCCCCTATTTATGGCCCGGTAAAATTTCCGGGCTCATTTTTCTTCAGATAGATTAATGACCTTGCATAGCAGCTCCCTCAAAATTTAAAAATAACCGTATTTTCCTTTGTCAACCATGTTCATCATCGCCAATCAATTTCCTTTTCGGATCCGCAGACAAGAGTGGTCTTCCCCGTTCGGAAAAGTCGCAAAAAAGATGGCCGATATCCCCATCATCGCCCACATTGGCGGAACCAATTGCATGGGGAAGGCATTTTTTAATTTACCGGAAGAATAAAATTAAGTGCAGAAAATATTACCCTTTTAATTTCCCCAGATATACCGGGTACCTCCTATTCAAGGGCAATTTTTTCGGGGTGAAATGTTAACGATTGGCAAAATTATGCTGTCTAGTTTCCGTCTCTATTCCGCCTTAGCCATTAAATCCAGGGGAGCATTTTATTCACCGTCCATTTCAGCACTAAAAACCCACCAATTCCTCCGCTGGTAGGCCTCAAAAACATATATTATAGGGCAAAATATTGGGACCATTGGACTATTCATTAATAACCCTGATGTTTCATCTTTTATATTCTGTCGGTCGGCACCATGCAAAAACAAATTCCTTAATTTAAAGCTCTTTTTTCATTTTAAGATATGTTTACCTAGTATAAGAGCATCAAACTTTCGCTTTTTCAAAAAAGGTAATTCACATTCCCACCATATTTATCGGCACGTAATCTTCAATCCCTTTCACAATAAAACCGATCCATAGGCGATCTAGCCAGTAAATTCACCTGTATTGTATAGCCCAAGCGCCCCTGTGGAGGAAGTTAAAACCCATACCCTTTCCACAGTTAATTTTCATGCAGTTTGGAAGGTGATAATTTGGTAGTGGATATTTTTTGTTTGAAATTGCATAACGCCTTTTAAAACGAAAATCGATTGGCTGTTGATGCGAGATGATGAAATTCATTAATAATTGAGTTTTATTAGAAAAAAAATATTAAAGGCTCCTAAAAGGCTTGTTTTTAGGTTTTAATATTTGATCGATTTGATTAACACCCGAATCCCTAAAAAGTATCCAGCCAGCAACCAACCAGAAAGCCCTCCCTTATAGGAAGTTCAATTAAAAAGCTTATTACTTCTTTAAAAATTCAAAAAAAACTGGGTCCAAGTTTTCATTGGTTCGCCCAATAGGATAAATTTTTTTGAAAAAAAAAAGGGAAAAAAAAAGGGGGGGGCATTAAAATTTTTAAAAAAACGGGGGGGCCCAGGGGGCCGGGGGCAAAATTTTAATAAAAAAATAATTAAACGAGGCTTTTTACGCTCTTTCTGCCCATTCCTTAA
>Ga0163217_1067232_pt1 | contig 14754 bp, 6 predicted proteins | sample SynspAceP_FD_185933 | JGI IMG/M metagenome (GOLD analysis project Ga0163217, IMG submission 185933) | Saline lake microbial communities from Ace Lake in Antarctica - Synechococcus sp. Ace-P (PacBio error correction) | ecosystem: Environmental > Aquatic > Non-marine Saline and Alkaline > Saline ... | reverse complement strand
ATTTTGCCTACTGGTTAGGGCATTTCCTTTAATTTACGCGGGAGATGAAATTGGCACCTCAATGACTATCTTATAAAAATGACCCTAGTTTAAAAAAACAAACAGCCGTTGGGTAAACAGACCGACAACAAAATTGGGCTATTTATCGCAGATTTAGAAAAAGGAAAAAAAAACACCAGAACTGACATCATTAACCTAAAAAAATTTAATAGAAATTCGTAAAAAATAATCCGGTATTGCAGATCATAACAATTTTTAGACTGCAGCCAAAAACGAAAAAGCCTTCATCTTTTTAATTTTGACGATTACGCTGAAAAAGAGCGTATTTGATAATTTTGCAATTTTGATACGCATCCGCAAGCATGATAAATTCTTGGTTAGACCACATCGAATTTTGGATCACTGACCGAAACGTAAAATCTATATTAGCAACGAAAAACCTAGTGCTTAAAGAACTAATACTTTTAAAGCTTTGACAGCTTAGTGGACAACCTATGGCTAAGAATAAAACTTTAGGTAGCTCATTGTATTGTTTTAAATGTAGAAATTTGAATTTAAGCAATAGGCAACCTAAATTTTAGGCATCCCCTAGGATAATTCCTATTTCAATACATTGTATACCTTAGGTGTGTCAAAGAGGGTAAGTCAAAGATTACAGAACAGGCGCGTGTTTTTTTTGAAGAATTTAAAAAATCAAACTATACTTCACTTCTTTAAAATTCGCATAGGAATCCTTAAAAGCTGATTATATTTGGCATGATGCGCTGTAATAAGGGCCAGCATGTTCTAATGGTCTTTAGCTCTTCAAACCATGTAAATAACAAATAAGGCAGGATAGTCTGGTAAATTAGTTACATTCTAAATTAGTTCTTGAGGGTGATATTCTGATTTGTTTTCAAGATTTTTAATACAGAATTATTAGCATTGTAATAATGATTTAGTACTTTTTTTTATCAAAACTGAGGGGCTTTCAAACAACAACTCAGCTTTTTAATTTAGATAGTTTGCCATGGCTTCAAAAGTTTAATCACTACTTTTCTAAAGGATGAGTACTGTTGCTTGCCACAAGTTCCTGTTTGCACAATTCTACGTGCTAATGAATCGTCATTCTATGCTATATAATATTTCATCTAACGCAGAGTAAAAAGTTTTACCTTGTCATTAATTTAACTCAATATCTACACGAGGAATAATAAGTTTCCGTGGCTACTTCTTTTTTATTGTCCCGCCCAAAGATGACAAAATTGTTCTTTAAAACTTTATAATTACTCCGTTAAATCTTTATGTTCTATGATTAATTAAAGTCGATAACACCGTTCTAAGTTGAGCTCAATATTCGTTTGCGTGCATGAAGCTTTCAATTTAGGTCGCAACAGCTTCAGAATTTAAATCTTTTAATCAACGTTTGTATGCTTTTAGTAAACATAATGCTCCCTTCTCTAAAAAAGGACAGATCCGCCAAGAAAACTATTTCCATATATTTCTTTTTAAGAGAACATATTTTTCCATTAGATTTTATTGGTGACTTAAAACCCACTACCTTGCCTTTCTGGCACATGAGGAAATGGGATGTTTTCGTAAGCAATTTAAGGAGGGTTTCTAGATAGGCATTTACTAGATTTGTATTTTACGATCATCAAAAAATCATACACCAACAAGTTTATTATCCTCGTCCTTCAACGCCAATTAACGATGAACGATTATTACTTGGGATTCGCTGTTCGCTTAGAGCACAAACATGTTTAAAAACTTGGCCTTACCTCCCTCCCGACTATATCTATAAAAACGCTTTTTATCATATAAAACTTATTCTCGTCATTAGGCTTAGAAGATTTTTTCAAGTAAGCGTTTATTTAATTCATGAGTTCCTCTTCAAAAAGTTTGAACTCGCTTGGGCAGTGGCATCACAATTAAATCAGCAATATTTACATGATAAGGTCGGGGTGACTACAAAATTGAATAATATCCGCAATATCCTCTGGCTTAGGCTTGAAAACCTTGGTTATACATTTTACTCTCGAAAGGTTATCGCCTTTAAGCGCACGTCGCTGAACTCTTGTTTTACCAAGCCAGGATTAACCGCACCGACACGAATTCCTAGGGTTTAATCAATCCCATTCCCTTGATTATGCATTCAACGGCGTGTTTACTGGCGCGTATACATTTCCTTTGGGTAGTACTTCTTTTCCTCTGTTGAGCCATATGATTAATATGCCCTGATTTTTGCAATCATTTTGGGATATAGCTTTAGGAAACGACCCAATAGGCCTTTACATTAATGATCTACATGGCATCCAATCATCAGTGCTCCCTTTCATCGATAGTAATCTAAACCGTGTGCATTCCGATTTATGACTAAAATATTCAAATCAGAAAAAGCTTCTGGCAAGGAATTTTATAGCATCAAAAACATTCGACTTATTGCGGACATCAAAAGTTAAGTGTGTACTCTTTGTTTGTTTACTCAATTCGTTTTTAATATCAAAGTCGATCTGCCTTCTGCCACATAGTACTAAATCTATTCCGTTGCAGCAACAAAATGGCTGTCGATTTTCCGATGCACTAGTGGCTTGCCGTGTAAGAAAAGCTATAGGATTTTTAAAATTGTCATGTTGTTAATTTTTACCACTGCTGTGGATTCTTTTTTTTAAAATAAATTTGATCGTAAGGTTAAAAAAAGCCAATCGTGCTATTTTATGCCACCCTCATGCCCATGCTAGCTTCTAAAAACAGAAACCCAATCTGTTAGGTCTAAATTTAATTGTAGTGCTTACCACTAGCTGCAAACGTTTAGGGTCAGTGGTACCTACACTGGAAAAATTTTAGAGGGATGCTTTTAAAAATCCATGCTAATTAAGTAATTGACCTTCAGTGGGCATATATTTTGCTTTAATACGGTTAAAAGTTTTCTTTGAATCGTTTTTGTTCGTGCCTTATTTCGTTAAAATAACTACCTAATGGACTCCAGGCCATGGCCATTCGTGATGGGGCCGATACAATCATTAAAGTGCCATCTACATCACAGTGATTAGCCTGTTAATGAGTATTTCTATTTATTTGCTGCCACGGGAATTACCGTTTTCTAAGGAGGCTATCTGTGAAGGTGTAAAATTTCGATTACCCCAAATTTTTTTGATTTTACGCATATCGTTAAAGAGTCAAATATCGCCTCCAGGCAATTTCAGTCAGGTTGCATTAACGGACTCGGCCTAATGGAAGCAAGAAAAAACATCTAATAATCGGTGAAACTGGAAGCTTTTTAAGGGATTGCTCACGGACCAAAAATAAATATAGGCCTTATCATACTGAAGTGCCTTATACATTTTGCTGCCAGAAGTCATTGAATACCCATTTACTTTATAAAATTGAAAGCTTTCTGTTCTATCCAATTTTAGACTTCCTAAAAAATGCGTGCAAAATTAGCTTCATGGTAATAATTTCCCCGAAATATCAGCGATGATCAAAAGTAGTAATTCCTAAACTTAAACAATGCTTCAAATAAAGCTCCAATTTGTGTGCTGGAGGCTTTTTCCCCCAACTTTCCCCAAGTCCTAGTTCCCGCAATAATTTTCGACATAATTTGTAAGATTTCCCATCAGGAAGTTGAAATTATAAATAAATCCCTTTAAAAGCTTCATAAAATTTTGGCTTAATATCATTTTTAACAATTGTTAACAGCGGTTATCTAAAGTAAAATTTTCAATTTGCGTATCAATTTATTAGCTTGTCCAACTAAATAAAAAAAATATGGAAAAGAAAATACTTCAATCGAATATTAGTTGCTATCAACGAAAAATTGCTCAAGAAAGTGCTTTTATTAGATTTTATTAATGTTAGAGATGAACAAAGTTATAGTTGGGTCAAAAACATATGGTTGAAAGCCTCTAATTGCTTGCTTGGTCAAGGTCACATTTCTTTTAGAAGGGGTTCCTGGTTTAGCCAAGAACTCTAGCTATAAATACACTAGCAAAAGCAGTGAGGAACTTAGTAGAATTCAGTTTACACCCGATTTCATTACCAGCAGATGTTGTGGGTTACCGATGATTTTTTAAATATGAAAGAAAATGACTTTTCTGATGTTAAAAAGGGACCCATATCTCGCCAACTTCGTTGTAGCCGATGAAATTAATAGAGCCCCAGCTAAAGTACCAATCTGCATTGTTAGAGCGATGCAGAAAAGCAAGTAACCATTGGAGACGAAACTTTTATTTTAGATAAACCTTATAAATTGTGGTGATGGCCACTCAAAAACCCCATAGAACAAGAAGTAAACAATTACCCCATTAGCCAGAAGCACAGATAATCGTTTGTATGCTGAAAACCGGGATTGATTAGGGCCTAAAATGAACGAGGAACAATTAATTATGCGCCAAAACCTTTACTGGGATTACGATCAGTAAGACTGTCGTTCTACAGCAACAAATCTTGAAGGGCATCAAAAGCGTGAGAGAAGTGTTACATGGATGAAAAAAATGAAAAAATATATTCTTGATATTATTTTTTGCAACACGTTATCCTGAAAAATAAAATTGCAGATTTAAAAACCCTTGATAAGTCCTTATTTAGTTTCTCCAAGACGTAGTATTAACTTAGCAAGTGCTGCCAAATGTTATGCGTTTATCAAAAGAAGGGGCTATGTGGTTCCTGAAGATGTACGTTGCCGTTGGTCACGATGTTTTAAGGACATAGGGTACGCTTTACTATGAAGCAGAGGCAGAATAATATAAGCTCAGTAAGAAATCATCAAACAATGTGTAAACGAGATTGGATAGTACCCACCAGTTGGCAGTTTACAGTTGCAGTTGTTCTCGAATACTAAGAGCGCTTCTAACTGAAAACTAATTACTGTTTACTGAAAACTGTTTACTAAGTTAAGAGAATACAAAGTTACTTAAATAAGTTCGTAAAATGAAATAAGACACGTCGGACTGTCTGACCATATTTGGGAGCAATATCACTCAACCTTTTAAGGTCGGGGTATGACGTTTAGCGAGTCCGGCAAATCAGTTTGGTGATGATGTACGAGCATTGACTTGACGTTACGCACGCGTATAACGGACCCCTACATAAAAGTCTTTGAAGAAGAGCGCGAAACTCACTATTGATGCTTATGGTGATGTGAGTGGCTCTGGAACCTTTTTGGTACTTCGAATCCAATTTAAAAACGAAATAATTACGGGAATATCGCTACATTGTTCATTTTCTCCATGCAGAATAACGAATAAAATAGTTAATTTCTTTTTCCGATCAAATAGAGTTTATTTCTTCCTCCTAAAAAAGGAAAAAAGTCACTGCTACGGATATAAAGGGAGTTGATTGAGTTTAACGGAAGTAAAAAAACAGATTTAAGCGTCGCCATTAAATATTATCCAATGTGATAAAAAAGAGAGCTGATTGTTTTGTACTCTCCGATTTTTATTAGCATGAGTTACTACAAACCCTGAGAATTACAGGGAAAAAGCACCGATTACAGGATTTGTGTATGACTAGCGTGAAGAAAGCATTTCCTTAATTTCCGGTATTTAACAAATGCAAGATGCTGAAACAGGAACAAAATACAATTAGTGGAACACGCAATCTAAAAAAGGACGCCTCAATTATGGTAATTTTACCACGAAAGAGTAACGTATTGTGGAAAATACATTCTTTAAATCGGGTTGTGGCGTTTTAAGTTGTCGTGTGGATGAAAGTTATGTGAAAAAGCGTATTAAGTTATTTTTTAAAGGGATAATCAGTTCTTTATTAATAAGGAATGGCACAGGGTTAATTACTCAAAATATTAAAAAATAGAAATGCTTAGCCTAAGGTGTGTTTAAGAAAGAATAAAATGAAGACAAAAATTTGGAATATAGCTTTATAAAATCGTGGGTTACCACGGTTTATTCTTTCTATTGTCTTTTTTTTATTAGTTGTGATGTAGTTCTCAAGCTTAAGCCAGTTCTTACATCGGGTGTAGATGTTACGAATTAAAATCGTGGGAACAGTGTTTAAAATTCCACCATTAAACCCTTATGTTGAACAAATGATCAGGTTATTTTTCCAAAGGACCAAAACTGTTGCTCCTTTAGAAATGTAGAGTCTTTTTGCCACTGGATTACCTTCGAGAAATTCAAAAATTAACTCTTTTAAAAAAATACGCACTACGCAATTTGATTGTGCCAGCCTATACCAAACTCCTCCACAAAAATTTTTATAAATGAAAATAGTCACACTGATTCGTTAAAAAATCTATGTGAATACGGTTAGCCCGTTGATACCATTGCTCAAAAATTATATGATATTAAAGGCCTTCAATGTGGGACAAAAGCTCGGATATTCCTTTGGCTTTAATTCTTGGCGATATACTTTTAGGAGTATCTTCATAATGGGCTTATTATATTGGTTTTGTTTGGCGAAAAGAAAATAACGAGGAAGAAAAAGTAGCACTTTTAGGCCCCTTACGATTAGGCTATGTTAGAGCTAAAAAAAAATTGCGAGACTTCCCAAATATTTTATTCAAGATCAGTTACACAGCTATTATTCTGAGTTAACCGATTATTGTGCAGTTTCTTATTTAGAAGAAGATAGTTCATATTTCAGCACTAGAAGTACTACGATCACTCAGTTGAAAAGCTCGAAATGCTTAAAGATGCTTGTAATTTAAAGTTAGATGACCAAACCATAGTCAATTTAAAAAAATATTACAAACCTCAGATTTAGTAAATTTGCCAAGTCAAACCTTCTAGCTCCCGTAGCAGTAAGAGGATTCGTATAAGGGCTATTGAATATTGTTAAACAAAACCAGGATGCTATTCCGCCTCTTACTGAGGAAGAATTATTATTACGTGAAGAATATTAGAGGAAACTAGAACGTAAAAATCACCGTAGAGAAATTGTCATTAGTGCAATAACGCTGCTGCCCGTCACTTTAATTGGTGTTGAGTCGTGGTGAAACACTATGTTTTTACCTATGTGAAGTACGTTTTCTAACACCCGACCAAAGAAACTATTGGAGAAAAAGGAATGGATTAACCAGTGCTTAGGTGCTCCTCCATCAGCATAGAAAAACTCCTAAGTTTTATTACGACAAGAAGTAGAAATTACACATGAATTACAAAAAATATTAAGGGAAGTTCAGAATTTTTTGTTATCGAAGTGCCATAGGTCTATTTTCTAAATTGGTGCACCTTCAACAACCCTAACGCAACAGAAGTGGATTACAACAGTCGGGTAGATTTCATTTATCACGAATTTAGAAAATCAAGGTAAAAAATAATTGTTACCGAAAACCCCGATGAAGTTATACTATTGGGGTGAGGTAAAAGGATGTGAAAATTATTGCGTCTGGAAAATTGTAGTGCCCGAATCTAAAAGATTAGTCAATGGAAAGTTATACATTTGAAGCTTTGGAGTAAAGGATTTCAACAAAGGTTATTCTAACATGGCTAGATGGACGAATGTGCTTACGGCTGATCAAATTGCTAGAACGATTTTACAGTACCGTTGATGTTAAAAACAGAATTATAAATGTTTGAAATATAGAATTTGCTAATCCCGCAGTTTTGTTGGTTGTTTTATACTTCCAATAGCGCTGCTATGGGTATTTTAAACGTAAAGACAAATTGCTTCTTTAAAAAATTTCAAACAATTAAAGGTTTTTCAACGCGTAGTTTTTTGCCTAAATTAACCTACTCTTATTTTAAGACTTTTAGCTCTTAGCGGCCATTCATATACCGGCTTGAGCCAACCACAAAACCACAGAGTTTCTACAAAAACAACAACCACTTAAGCGGAATTGATATTGTAATGGCTATTGATCGTCATCCTCAAGTTATGCTTGCGCGAGACTAAAACCAAATAGATTATCAGCCTTGAAATAAAGTGTGCCGGCCGATTTTATTACAAGAGGGCCTAATACCGAATTGGATGGTGTCTATTGCCGGAGGAAAGTTATACAAAACACCCATCACTAGCGAATAAAGGCTTCATTTAACTTCTTCTAAAAGAAGAATTTTATGGCACCTTTAGAAGATGGCTACAGCGATTGGTTATGGGCTTGCTACATCCGTAAACGGACTAAAAGAAAGTAAAGCCTTAAGTAAAAATCATTATCCTATTAACAGATGGTGGAAAACATATGGGTTTTATTGAAAGCCACAAAAAGCTGCGGAATTAGCGGTAGTTGGAATATTGGTATCAAAACCTATCGATTGGTCTGGAACTAACGGAACGCCTTATCCCCATTGCGCGTATAACAAGTGCGTACATAGGTACGGGATGATGCTGTAAAAATAGAATAAGATTTGGTTAAACCGCTATCGCAGAGGGCCACTGGTGTGCTCTATTTTTGGGCAAACGATAATAATAGTTTAGAAAGCTATTTACGATGAAATAAATAAATTAGAAAACAAACAGAATAGATTGAATTTAAAAATTACTAATTATGAAGAAAAAATATCGGCCTTGGTTACTCCTGCGGTATTTTACTTTTGTTTGAATGGCTATTTGAAACACCCTTTTTAGAAGTTTTTATATAAAGAATTGAATCAAGTAGAAGAAAAAATATGATTTGTATTTTATTATTTACCTACCAATGTTTGGTGGTGCTCTTTGTTGTTTTACAATTTTGGAGAAAAAAAGAACTCAAAAGAAAAATTTGGAGATCTAGACCTTCTTTAAAGATAACTCCTGATAAATCAATTTTTAAAATCGAGTTTTAAAACTCTTGCTTTTCTTACTAGGGCCTATCACTATTGATTTGGGATTGGTAAATCCAAAATTGGACCAAACTTGAACCTGTGAAAAGAGAAGGTGGTCGATTTGGTTTTGCGCTAGATGTCTCAAAAAGTATGCTTGCCGAAATATTGTCCACGATTGGAAAAAGGAAAGCGTTTTAGTCTCCAGAAATATCAATCAGTTGGGGAAGTGACGCGTATTGTATCTATTGCCTTGCTGCACAAGCAGTACACAATTTACCAATTACGACCGATTATGGTGCGGGCCCAATGTTTTTTACAAGCCATTGACCGGATCATGCATCTTCACAAGGTACAGCAATTAATCAAAGCATAGATTTAGCATCGACTATTATGACGATAGATCAGCAAAACCCATAGGGTAATTATTTATTATATCACGGTGAAGATCATGGTGTGAGGTTCAACCGAAAATGATAGTTGAAAAAGCAGCGATTGAAGGTATTAAAATTTTTTCTATGGTGTTGGTAAAACAAAAGGGCTTCCCATTCTATAAAAGAAATGGCGTTGCTTGAAAGTCTTAAAAGATATGAAATGGTGATGTATCATCACAAAACCTAAACGAAGAAATTATTACAAGAAATGGCAGATCAAGCAAGGAGGCCTATATTAACGGAAGAGAATACCACAGAGCTGTTGAGACGATTAAAGGAAATTCTTAAACCAAATTGGATAAAAAAGATTTGGAAGCCAAGGCAATTCGCAGAATATAAAGATCAATTTCAATGGGTTTGTTTGCCGCTGGTTTTTATATGTTCTTTTTAGATATGTTTGTTTTAATCGAAAACAAAAATGGTTAGAAAAGTAATTTATTTAACGAAAATAAAAATAATTAAAAATAAAAAGCTGCGGTTTTGACATTTACCAGTACTTAAGGTTACTCTGAGAGACCGTTTTAAAATAAAATATTTATTAGAGTCATGTGTTATTTAATTCATTAGAAAAAATACTCCCGCCAGTACGACTAAACATTAAATTTAAAAAGATGATGAAAACAGTGTAGTATTTAGTATTTCTTTTGTAAGTATTGTGAATGCTCAAGACGAGGAGAAGAGAAGCATAAATGAAAATCTTTCAAGCATCTAAAAATTTATACTTGGGAAGCCAACAAGGGGGGGGGGGCACTCGCTGAAAAGATCTTTTGTGAATGCAGAAGCAGATTATAGAAAAGCCATTTCAAAAAGTTTCTGAAAATGCTGCAGCCCCGCCTATATTGGGAAAGCTTATCTTATACCAAAGAAACGTTTGGAAACTTTGTTCGACGATTAACAAGCTGGAGAATTTAGCGACTAGTAAAGAAGACAAGCATAAAAGCATACCACTATATGGGGTAATGTTTTATGAAAGAAAAAGCAATATGAAAAGCTGTGAAAGGCTACAAGCAAGCTTTAAGAAACGATCCTACGGATGAAGAAACTCGTTATAACTTAGCCTTAGCACAAGAAATGCTAAAAAAAAACAGCAGACGAGGACCAAAAAAAATCGGATCAAGACGAGAAAAGAAAGACGATAAGAAAGACGAGACGAGGGGGGAAAAAAATAAGAAGGCGATAATATAAGAGACGAAGGATTGTACGATCAGAAAATAGGGGAGACGAAGGGCGATAAGGAAGATAAAAAAGATAAAGAGGGGAGAAGCGACAAAAAAAGATAATTAAAAAGCCTACTAAAGGCGAAAGCACAGGATCAAAAAAAGCAAACCACAAGCAAAGCCCAGTCACGTTTGTCACTCTTCAGCAGTACAAAACCTCTTAGAAGCCATGCACACGAAGAGAAACAAAGTACAGAAAAAAATGATGCCAAAAAAATAGTTAAGAAGGTGTGAAACCAAAAAATGAAAAAGGATTGGTAATGCAGCAAAAGATTAAAAATACTGTGGGCTTTGGTGGCTTATTGTTTTTCGCTTTTATTTTAAAAGCACAAGACGATGACGCCTTAGCTTTCGATATGGCGGTCAGCAAGAAAGCTTGGCATAAATGATAAAGATTACGCATAGATTTTACCGAGGAATGAAGGATGTGATAATTTTTTCGCCTCCTGATTTTGAAGGCTATTAGATTATTATGGGACTGGAAATCGACCAGAAACTCTGGTATTTAACGGGCGTTCGAACGTTTTCAAGAACCTATTTCGTAACCTTAGCGCCTACGAGCGTGGTAGTTTACGATTGGGCAAGCTATTATTACAATTGATTGGAAAAAATATTAAAATCACTTACAAAGTCATCGAGATAACAGCTCCGCGGTCGATTGATTTCCTAATGCCCACCAACCGCAGCCTCTTGGCAGATGACATTGTATTTTTGGTAGCGGAAGTATCAAAGGCAAACCGTACTTAAATGGAAGCCGTGGACTGTGATCTATAAGTTGTGATTAGCAACATCAAGTCACTTAATTTGGACCCCTGTTGATAACCCAACCTATAATAATTTTTGAGTTCAAGATTGCCTGTTAAACAGTACAATGCTCAAGATGGGCACGTATGACGGTAAGCCATTCAGGTATGTTGTTTGGTTTTAAAAAGAGTAGTGCTTTATCGCAAAAAAAGGTGAATTACACCTTTTGAGCTTATCTTTTAGATGTCTCGGTTGAAGTTGCCTAGCAGTAGACGCGGACTTTTTTGCGTCGCCCACATATACCTCAACAACAAAAACTGTATTGCAGGTAGGAAGATCTATTAACGGTTAAAGAATTTGCCCACTCTTGTAAACCTGAAATTCAGTTGGTGCCTGCTTGGGAATTTGATTTTTCGGTAACGACTAGCAAACGGCGTTAAATGCTTCAGAATCATTACAAGCCTCAGTTAAAAAAATTGCGGTGCTGGAAATTTTAAGCTTTTTCAACTTCCTGACCTAATTTCCAAGTTCACTAGAAGTTTACGAACCTGAATTTGAGGAAGAATGTCAGAACAAACTTAAGCGGCATGGAAGTTACCTGTTCAAATAATTATACCATAAATACCTAGGTTTCAAAGGAAAAATATCCAATTCCAAGTATTTCCTTTAGTATTTTAATCCAAACGGAGGAGTATTCAACGCTTAAACTCTGATGAATTATTAATCAATGTTCTGGAAGGTCCTCGAAGTGGAAATCGGCGTTCTCGGTACACCTAAATACTAATAAACAGTCATGTAGGCTACGGGAGACCAATTTCAATTCATTTCTATTAAATACACGTTGATCCTTTAAAGTACCTATTTTTTTGGTTCTAATCCTACTTTTTATGGCTATACTGCCCTTTTATTAATTCCCAGTGACCATATTATTGGCAAAAAAGACAGGCAATTGCAAGCGATATAGAAGAAAATAAAATTAAAAAGGGCAAATAGTGTAGCTAAAAAGTATTTGTCTTGCTGCTAAAAAAAACTTTAGCAATATAAGAGTTGTTTTTACGGGCTTTAGAGAAGCTTTTGCATAACTATCTGAAAGCAAATTAAAAAGATTTGAAACTTTCTGAGTTAGTAGGACAAAATAATAGAGCTATCAGAAAAGAATGTTGCACAAATACTTCGGAGGTTTTATAGCATTGCTCAAAAACTGTGAAATGGCACGTTATGTCCCTTTTCAGAGGTAGCAAATGGCAAGAAGATTATACCAAAGCTAGTGAAGTTATACTGCAATGGGATAAAAAATTATAGCTACACTACTTATCTGAGGATTTAAAATTACATAAGGTGAAAAATCTACATTATATACTTATTCTTGTTGTTATTTGCAGTTTCTTGCACAAAACAATACGCTTTTGAAGAAGGGCAATAAAGCCTACAACCCGAAGGCTCGGTATGAACAGGCAGCTAGTCTCTATCAAAACCACTTCTCTGAATCAAGGCAAAAAGGGAGACTTTTTGCTGAGCTTTATTTTAATTGGGTAATCCTAATTATAAGTTATAAACCAATAGCACCAGCATTACAATTACGGAAAAGGCTCTTTATTAAGCTAATGATACCGAAAATAAAAAATTAATTTAGCCTTTGCTCAAAACATGACTTTGATGCTATTGAGGTACTACCTGAAACAGGGTTGTCAAGACTGTTCGCAACATTTAACGTCAAAAACTATCCTTTGTACGAGTGGCCTATTAAGATTATATGTATGTTTTCTTTTTGTTGTGGCTATATTTTGTATTATTTTCTGAAACTATGCTTACCCAAAAAAGAATTTCTTCATCACTAGTTTTGTGTTCTTTTTTATTGGATTAAGCCTTTTTCATTGCTTATCTTGAATTAATAAATAAAAATGAACCAACCTGCTATCGTTTTTATACTGAAGTTTATTATAAATCTGAACCTTAATACTGAGAGCGAAGAACCTTTAGATTACATGAAGGCCAAGAAACGTCGAGGAACTTCTTAACGAGTGGAAAAAATAAAATTAACAGACGGTAAAAACAGGAATGGATTTCCTTCAAAAAGAAAAGATGCTCAAAAATTTTTAATCTTCTATTAACTTAAAGTATAATTGCCCAATACTATTATATTTGTTAATCTTCATGGTTTAACATTTACAAATTTTTTACATTATTATCATTTTGGCTATTCGTTTTAGCCTGCCCTCTATCTAACTTTCTTAGATAATGATTATAAAAATTGTTTGTGACTCCATTCTGAATGAAATAGAAAATCAGACAACAACTTGGAAAAAAATTAAAGAAGGCCAAATATTATAGGACGTAATGACTTTTATACTTTCTCCTATTTAATTGCCACAAAAAAATCTAACTTTCGTAGACTGTCTCTACTGCAAAACTCGCAGTATGCAGCCAAAAATCATTCTTCCTTCCTCCCGAGCAAACTTTATATTTTTTTAGCGAAATAGGTATAAAGTATTCATCTGTCTTTGTTTTTAAATACAAGGCAAAATCATTTTATTTAGTATGTTTAAAAATTAAAAAAGCGACTTCCGCAAGTATTGTCGTGTTTTCGTCGCACTACCTTTATGCTTTAGGTATTGCACTAGCAGTGGGGCTCCTCTATTCTCTGTTTAAATGCTGGAATTTAGGAGAATATTGTTGGGGGATAAGTGGCTCGAAGATTGGTGTCAGCTGGTCGGCTGGCAGGCTTTAGCAGCCATAGTATTAACTGCTATAGGGGGCGCTAGGTGGTTTATGAAAAATTTCTTGGTGCCGTCCGTATTAGGTGGGTATTATTCAACTCGTCTTTGGATATTAAGGCAGTTGTTATTGGGTACATTCCCTTCTTCAGTTAATTAAAGGTATGTTAATCCGAATAGGGCCTATTATCATTTTAAAAACAAATCCCTAACTTTTGTTATGGGACGAGGAATTCTGCCCTGGGATTTAGAATTTTTTTGAAATTGATGGGGGAAAACTTTTTCGAACTATTTAGTATCATAGGGTAATATACAGGCCCGGACAGCTTTAATATGGGTATTATCAATTACTATTCATACTTTGGGATAAAGGTATTGAGCAAAAAAATCTAAAAACCCTACTCTCCGAAATTAATTCAAGGTCCCTTTGTTGTAGTGGTTTAGGTAATTTGTGTTTTTTTATCCTTACGAAAGATCACCCACATTCTTCTCATCGGTGCAAAACCCACGATGTAGTGATTCCTATACTACTACGCCTCGATTTTATAAATCAATTTAGTTTCCCAAAATTTATTCTTGCCAATTCAAATGTTGAAGTTGGGTGCTGCCTTCCCCATGCATTAGTAGCAAGTTTGGAGACTTTATATTGCGTGGGAAGCTTTCTGATAAGATTGACCCTGATAAAATGTAAGCGCCGACCAATAGAGAATTATTAGCTTCAAGGAACTAGGTAATTAATTTCTGGTTTAATTGGCTGGATTAGCCATTACCCAAGTTATTGTCAGAAGTTCTGTAATGCTACAATCGGAGGAAAAGTAAATTATCCACTATTTTACATGGCTTTTTACTATAGATATTCGGTTATTTTTAATTCCTCAAACTTTATCTGAACTGATACCGTTATCAGTTGTTTGCGCGGGCTATTTCTTTTATGGTGGGCTATTAAATTTGGCTAAACCCACTTATAAAT
>Ga0163217_1040366_pt1 | contig 14754 bp, 21 predicted proteins | sample SynspAceP_FD_185933 | JGI IMG/M metagenome (GOLD analysis project Ga0163217, IMG submission 185933) | Saline lake microbial communities from Ace Lake in Antarctica - Synechococcus sp. Ace-P (PacBio error correction) | ecosystem: Environmental > Aquatic > Non-marine Saline and Alkaline > Saline ... | reverse complement strand
TTGACGTCACAGGGAGAACCCGTGAGGTCCCATTATCGGCCGCCTCATAACTGAGGAAATTCCCAGCCCCAGCCGCGACTCTTGTCTTGGACAAAAGTTGCGCGCCGTTCTTTCAAACGTGTGTTGGCAACCGGAGGAAAAACCTGATCATTCTTCTCTGATTCCCCTACCCTATAAGGCTGCGGATGTTCATCTTGTTGAACGGCTTTGGAGTGCGGGACACATACCCCCATTCTGAATGAGGAAGGGCGCGTCGAATTTATCCTGCCAGGAATTACTTGTGACGTTTACCGACCTTTATCATGGCCCAACAGGCCGAAAACCCCAAAGACATCTTACGCCAATGCAGGGCTTTGCAGCGCCGCCGAAGCAGTTGCCATCCGAAAACCTGGAGCTTGGTAGGCCACGGAATTCTTTCAATCTGCCTCTCAGACAAGCTTCCTGGTTTCATGGCAGTCTTGAACGGGTCGCAACACGTTTTCAGTTTGATGAAACCCAGGCCTATACCGACTTGATTGCCGCTCGCGATTTTGTTGGCCTATCCGTGCGAGAGGCATTGCCAGACATTGAGGGACAAGGGTTCTATGATATGCTGATCAAGGTGTTTCAGCAGCTGAGGCCCGTCTCGGTCAATCGATAGTTCAGCGATACTTCCGGCGCCTCACCCGACGTGGCCGGCTGAGGAGCGCTTTGTTGATTCATATTTTACCCCCTGAAGGCACAACGTCGGCATGCCAATGGGCATCTTTGTCCAAGGCCACGATATAACTGATCCAAAAAAACCGCGAAAGCCCGCGCGTCACTGCTACTCGCGAAAAATTAGCACGGATTGGCACAGACGATGCAGGTTCATGTCTGGACGGCGCACAAAGATTGGCGGGTTGAATGGCTAAATGTGCGTATCTACGAATTTACCGGCTACGGCAGAGGGCGAGCTTATATTGCGAGCCGATGGGGGCGTGTCGTCCATTCTGACGATCTGTGGGCTAGCAGTTGAAAAACTGGACCGATGCGATCCAGAAAAGCGGAAGGCTATGGAAACTAATTTCGCATCCGGGAAAGCGATGGGCAGCTTTCGGTGGCACCTGTACGGGCAACCCCCTGCACGCAATGACGGGGACTTTGACAGGATTGGGTTGGCACGCAACCACCGATATCGAAGACCGGAAAAAAATGCCCGAAGCGGTTATTACCAAGCTCAATTTCAACGCTTGAAGAGCGGGGTTTGAAAAAAGAAACCGTGAACTGGATGCGTGAACGCGGAAGTTCGCCAAAAGCCAAAAAACTTGAAGCAATTGGCTAGCTTGGCCGTGGAATTTAGCCCACGATTTCAACAACCTTCTTTCAAAGTGTTGATGGGTAAACTTGCAGATTGCCGAATTTGCGCAGTATGCCGAAAGATTCGACCATTCAGAGGGCGAATTGATTCAGGGCTGTGACAAGCGTGAAGCCGGGGGCGACGCTGCCTCTCAACTTTTGTCCTTCGCCCGCAAAAACAGCCTTCTGTTCCCCTGGGTGATCAGCTGGGACCGCTTTGATAGAAATCCATAGGCAGATAATTGCGCAGCGCCGTCAGTGAAGGCGTTTGGAGCCTTGCAGACCCGATATTGACGACAGTCTTATGGGAATACGAGCGTGGATCCCAACAGTATGGAGAATGCTCTGCTCAACTCGTTATAAATGCGCGTGACGCGATGGACGGGAAAGGGAAGCTAACGATAACATGCGTCTAATGAGGCGCTGGACGAAGCATTTGTTCCTAACCCATACCTGAACGTAAAAAGGGCAGGCCAATACATAGGCTTGCCGCGTTACCGATACGGATGTGGCATGTCACAAGAAACCCGCTGATCGCATATTCGAGCGTTTTTTACAACCAAGGGAAAACGCAGCCCACGGAACCGGGCTCGGTATTGTCCATGGCTTATTGGCTTCGCAAAACAAATTCGGGAGGGTCATATGACTGTCGATAGCAAAATCGGTGAAGGCCCACCACCATATGTATCTAACCTGCCCCGTATCTCTCGAAGCTGCAACACGGTTACAAGCTGTCCAACGCTTGATCATGCGGCTAAAAGGCGCGGACAGAAAACGATCCTGCTTGTCGAGGACGGACAAAACGACCGACCGTTCGCGAAAACCGCGTGCTGATATCTTATGGTCCAGTGGTCCACTTGCTGGCAGAAGCTGGATATAAGGTTCTTCAAGCATCCAATGCGCGAACGGGCGTTAGCTATGTTTACGATGATCCTGCCATTGATCTCTTATTCACGGATGTCGTGATGCCAGGCCACAATGAACGGCACGAAACTGCCCACAACAGCCTTTACAAATTGGTCCTGATATACCCGTGCTGTTCACGTCTGATTTGCTACAAGATGTTAGTCGTTCATTTGACGGTCGTCTGGTTGACGGAGTTCAGCTGATCAAGCAAAGCCGTACTCGCAGGTTGAATTAGCCAACAAGGTGCGGAAAGTTCTTGGATACGAAGGGGTTTCGCTCGCCCGATGTTTCCCGCAGAAATGACACTCGCAAAAACCGATTCAAAGCAGATCGGAAAGTATCACATGGACGGGCAGTCTACGCCTTCTATCTGCGAAGCATGGATGCATTGATACGAATGGATATTTCGGACGTGTTGCGCGAAAAGACTGGGGCATTGCCGTTCTCGCAGGAGAAAATTGCAGCAAGTGCCGCTCGATTCTTTTGAAAGCGGAAGATGTTAGATGTGTTTGATCTCCACTGATTGTCGGCTTTACCAGCGGTCCGGGGAAGAGGCTCGCCCAAGACGCCAGGGAACTGAATAATGAATCTTTGCGCTGTGGTCTTTCGCGACTGCGGCGTCCAAGTAGCCTCTGCTGCGGGACCTGGGAAAAACGCAAAGTTTTGACAAACCCTTTTGCCGACCACCATTACTGGCTTGCGATTAGAAACTGAAGTACCTTAAAAAAAACCGCCACTTCTGAAATGTAATTTTTTCTCTGCTTCAGCCCTCCGCTGGCGGATGTTCCGATGGGACCCAAGCAGATGCCGGTTGTATGAACAACGCCCCAGCACGATGGGGGCCATTTCCAGGGACCCTGCATGTTGCGCTGGAATGACAGCCGCAGAACTGCATTCGGCGTCGGTTTAACACCTATCTGGTGTGGAACACGTGTCTCAAACGAATGGCAGCTTCGGAGGCACACCGGACCAAATATCCAAGTTGCGGCCTTCGTTCAGTTCGCCTTATTGTTCCATGGATCACTTATTCCCTAAGAGGCGGCAAAACAGTATGAGAGCCAACCTTAAGAAAACAAGCGCGGTCGCGGTCTGTAATGACAAGAATCGCCAAAAAGGAGAGACCGTAGGTCTTCTTTCTACGCGTTTTTTTGCCAACAGAAATGGACGATCCAGCGTTGCTTATGGAAGCCGCCGAATGGTGATCAAAACGCACGAACTGGATCACTTTGAGAAAGCCGGCGAAGATTTCGCAGATTTGATCATTTTCGAGTGTTCGACCAACGGGCGACTTGCCCGCTTAGCGGACCAACTTAATACGACGAACACCCCCCTTTTCTTTTGCGGTTTCGGGGATGATTCAGACCGCCGGAAGTCTTTTCTTCTTCTTCGATGCTGCGCACCAAGACAACGGTCCAATGTAAGTGGCTGAATTTATGAAAATGCTTCTTCAAAGGTTTCCGAGGTCGGGATGGCACGCTTAGAACTCTATTGGCAACTCGCCATAACCCGAGTGCCAATATTAGGAGGGCGGTTTGCGCTGACAGACCACTTGGCAATAGGGCCACGAACTTATATTTCTATTCGGATTTTCATTTCCAAAAGATCAGTTCCTTTGCTCCTTTGATCCCGGAGAGTATACTCACCGTCTTCCAGAAATTCGAAAGCGGCAGGTTTTCCGGCATTAGAAATTCGCGTTGCAGAACTTTTCGGCCTTCTCTTGTTTTGGTTTCTTCGCCTTCTTCTTGCTGTTTTTACCTTTAGCCATGTCTGTCCTTCCAAAATCAGCGATCTGGTTGCGTTGTGGCAGGCAGCTTGACTTGCGATCGTTCCACCCGTGCCTGTCGAGCGGGGATGTGTTGACTTGATGGGGCTTACGCCAGCGTGCCTGTTCTCAGCCAGCTTCGTCGACGTCCTTGTTGGCGCACGGCGAAATGGTTGAGATTGGTCGTTCCAAAATATTTCGCATTGCTTGCAGGCCGTAATCCTGCGCCGTTAATCAATCTCTGGTCCAAGCTCAAACCGGTGATAATCGAGCGCACGAAAGGGCTGTTCCTTTCACCACCCAAAACCGTTCATAGGCGGCTCGTAGTAATCCTGAAAATGGGTTTCTGCTCTCCATCATTTCAGTAAGTCAGCAAAGAAGCGACGGGCCTGTTCTTGGCACTGAAATTTTTCTCAAATCCCGATCGATTCACCCATAGCCCAATTGGGATTCAACCGATTTTTGCCTACTATCAAGGAATCTGCATTTCTTGGTTCGTTCGGTGATGACTTGACCTCTTCGTCTCAAGCGCAATGTTTTGGATCAATGCCACAATACGTTTGGATGGTCACTATCAATAAGTTTGGCGGTAAAATTTTTCACATCCAAAACAAACCACGTCCGCGTCGAAACTTGATAAAGTCGGCAGTGCCAATAGCTTTCAGGCCAACATAAGGGAATTAGCTGTGTTGGTCTCGCGATAACGCTCGTTGATTTACATAGGTGACGGAATGCCTCGGGAATGTCCTTGTCGACGAACTGCCTTGATCTCGTCCGCGCGATGCCCAGCACCAATACTAACTGTGATATGCCGCAACTCAGACAATTGCGGGGAGCATCCGTTCTCAGAATAACGGACCGCCGACGGGCAACAGCTTTTCGGGGCAGTTGTCGGGTTAAAGGCTGAGCGCGAGCCGATGCCTGCGGCCAGGAATGGACTTGCCATAGGCGGGCATTTTTGATTTTCATTTTTCATTCTGATGTCCTTTATAAGGCGAGATGTGGGGTGCTATTTTTGAAGGGCAATTTTGGGTTTCCCCGATGTTCTTGCCTCTTTGCCATGACTTGAAGATGCCCAGAAACAGCTGGCTGCCCGCAAAAACCCCAAAGCATTGGGGACCATTTGATCAAAGATTCAGCGCTGCTGAGGAGCATGAAGTGAACCAACGCCTTCATCGAATGCGAGAACTTTGCGTGTTCGCGCAAGAAAACACTCAAAGTGGCACGTGGACCCAAAAGCCCAAAACCCGCCAATTTTCCACCTTTTCGAACTCGGCCATTTCATCGGGATACTGAGTCACATTGCCGTTTCGATTTCGAGTTGCCACGTATTTGGCATATCCGCGCAACCCGTAGAACGTGATGCCGATCATTAGCGAAGGGAATACAGGTACCAACCGCTCTCGGTCTTGAGGCATAAAGCGGCGTAATCCGACGGCCCCGAACCAACAACCCAACCTGCACCTGATTCGTCAGGCGATCATAATAAAACTACCTTGCGGTGAGACACGCGGCGTAGCGTGGCCATTTGCCGTCCATGCAATCGAGGATTGTGGCATTGAGCATGGTATCAGGAGTTGCAGCGGCAATGAAACAAGCAGTACCACCGACAAGGATCCCAACAGGTCGCCAAACACAGCACCAAAAAAGAGGCCGCCGGCCCTGAATCCGGTTCGGGGTGATCCAACGCGCTTTCCACAGCCCCATAATATGGCGAAATGGCACAGCGGTGACGTAACAAACGGACGACCCACCATTCATCATCGCGGGTTTTTTGTGGTCCAAAGTTTGTGTCAACTTGCCTGTCATGACACCACCTGTTTCTTGAAACGTTTTGGGCATCGCAGCATAAACTAAAGTTGCGCCTGTAGGCCTTACATTGTGCGACGAGTTAGCCGCTTCGGCTTTGCAACGCCAGGCAATACGTCTTGAGCGCGGCCAGAAAGGAAGCGAATGTCGTAGTCGGACAAACTCTCCGATGTGGCCGACCTGAAAGGACCTTGCCGCAAAGCAACCCTTTGCCTTCGTAGATGATGATGGATTTTCTCACGCAATCTGTCGCGGAGATCGCGCACAGCAATCGACGGCGGCACCCCGTTACCAGTGCGTCAGATCGAACACATGTCCGCCTCTCGATTAGGAATCGAGGTTCAGCCTGCCGCATTGCCGACACGAAGCAGATTAGCTCGGCCTTGATGCGTCCTGCATAGACGTTTCATGACGCCTTCGCGCAGGATGTCCTAAGTGCTTGCTCCAGTTGCAAAAGAACAGTGGGAAAACAGCGGCAGGTATTAGGTGTCTGAGTGTGGGTGTTTCAGGAAGCATAGAATGTATTCCAAGTTCAGGTTAGGTCGTCTTTTTGCCGCATTGGTGCTTCAGCCGTTTGAAATGTTTTTTTCCGTCCAACGACAAAGGAACAGACCGGGATAAGAGCCGATGGCCTTGGAACTGAGCTGGACACAAAAGCGATATTGCACGCCTCCATATCGATCACTCAGCGCCGACGGACTGACGCCGTCGGACACGAACAAACGCGCCGGCCTCTGTTTGCAGATGGCACCGACCTCGGCCAACGGGTTCAGCATCCCTGAACAGTCTCTGATGGACCATCGCGACAACGTCCGATTCCTGTGCGTCTCTTGACAGATAGGCGGCCAACTTGGGGCTGGATCGAATGGCGTGCCCCAGGCATCTCAATTCAGATGGGTGGTGTTTGTTTGTGGATTCCGCATGTTTTATTGCAGGCGCCCCCCAAATTCACCGTTCGATAGGATCAGAAATAGCACCCTTGCCCACGACAGGAAGACAAGATTTGCCTCGTTTGGGCCCGCCGGCTGCCGGAAACCCGTAATCACCACTGCTCCGATACCCGGGCCTCGGTTTCTGACTGAAACACAGGATTAGTTTATGTTCGATGCCTACTTCAGAAGGCATCGAAAATCAGGTTCGCAGATGGCAGATATCTCTTTACAGATCGCGCGCGCAAGGTTTCGGCCACATTCACGGAGGCCAGGTGTGAACAGTGATACTTGTCTAACATTAGTCATACTCCAACAGCACCCAAAGGACAGGATCTTGGAGCCGTCACCACCCATGATACGTCCGCGCCGAGGGTCAGGCGGGGACATCGAGAGGGCACATTTAAAATCGAGTTCGAAGGCGCAGCCAAAAGAGAAGCTATCGTTGTGTTGTCCAAATAATTGAACGCTTATAGAAAAATTCCAAAACGCTGATCCCGGCAATAAAGTGCGCGATCAAGCATGTTCCAACGTGCTTGAAAAATCAGCATCAGAACAGTATCGAAGCAATGTCGAGGTCCCCAACGCGACCCCTGATGGGATGGTGTTTGGAATTTGACCGGAAACATCGGTTTAGCAATTTTCAGGCATTCCTGGTCTGCTAAGGTTGACCTAGAGAAAAGGATTTCGCGCTGAGCGTTGATGAGCGCCTGAGAATTAAAGGGGCCGTTATGGAAAAATCGGAAAGATTAGCAAGAGTAGATGCGGACGTGCGCTTCCGCATATCGCGCCCCCTACCAAAGAACCACCTATTTCGGAGGACATGCGTTTTGTCAGGTCCCCATGAAGGTGGTGCTTGACCCTGAGGTGCCATGAAACTTACCCCATCTTACTCATGGTACACAACCGTCACCCTTTGACTCATCAGTCAACTTACGCCGTCTGAGTGAACTTGTTGGATCACTACGATGGCCTATTGGTAGACATCTGGGCCGTTATCACCAACGGCGGGGGCCTGCCTTTCAGTGATGCGGTTCGATTGCGCTCTGCAGAACACGTGCGGGTCGTTTTGTTCATTTTGACACCAATGCGCCGCGGACTATCCAAAGACATCTATCCGCAATTGCGCGTTTTGCGTTTCCGCGTGAAGCGTGTTGATACCATCATTACATCAGGCGGACGTCACCGCACATTTGGTTGCAAACCAACCTGACCTTCCGCTGTTTCACTTTGGTCCGGCACGGGATCAGTCCATTTTGGACTTAGGGTTTGGCCAACCCTATTGTAGGCATATCAGACGCCAAACTGTGCCTGCTAAACCGGGCATTAAGATGGACACGAGTCGAAAACTGTCGATAATTTACCCCACAGTCTTTTCTTAAAGAGATGCGCGACAACGCGTCGAGATGATTTGCGCAAACCCCGACTTGGTAGTTTCGAAGTGGCAACCGCCATGGTCAAAATCTGTGCTGGTTCCATTGCGCAATTTACTACAGGGCAACTGGGCCGCACGGTTTATCTTTGCCGGAAAACGAGCCGGCAATCTATTTCGCGAGTCGCTGAAAAGAGCCGCACTCTGATGGGGCGAAGATGCCCTAAAGGGGCAGATTGCTGGCCATAGTGATGGTTTGCCAAACTGATATCAAAGGTTGCCGCTGACAACGGCTTGATGACATTATTTTCGTTGCGGGTGGCATTCATGGCAAAGGAGTTTGGCCATTAAACGTCGCGGCAATGCTGGTGAGAGCTGTGAGTAACATATCAAGAAAACAGATTATCGGACTTAAACCTTGTCGGGGTTTGCGACCAGTTGGTTTGGGAAAACTGAATAAACTGGATTGCTACTTCACCAAAACTTTTCATTCGTATCTTGGTAACGTGTTTCGTTTCGAGCATGAGAAAGATCTTTTCGTGGGACGCAGAAAGTTTAAGCCGCCAAAATGCTGCAGGATCCCCGAATTTACATCACTGCAAAAAGCTGCAGCACAGCGTTGAAGCCGTTTTGGGCGAATGGCGGTTTAGGCCGGATCTTTGATCGCGGATGGCATCTAATAAAACGCCGATTGCTAAAACCCGAAAACAGGTAAACAGCCCCATACCCAACCAATCAAAAGGAATACCGCATTTTTGTGGGTTGCTTTTCGATGCGCTAAAGTGGGACGGGCATGGGGCCCATTCAGCGGCGACGCGTTGTGAAATAATGCCTGCAGAGCTGTCAGTTGGGCCCCTGAAGAGGAGATTTTCTATGACCACCAAGCTCACCACGCTCAAACGGATTGTTGAAGCTGTGTTCGCGAAATTCTGGGAATACCTGAAGAAATCAAACGATTTCCGCTCACTGGAGGTCCAATATTGAAATGTGGTCTCCAGCTTCATCGGTTGAGAAAATTTTAGCAGTAATGTATTCACGGCAGTATTGGAGCTCATTCCCGAGCGAGCTTTTTTTCGCAGGCCAAATCTGAAAAGATCCCCTTCAGCAGAACAAAAAGCCGATTACTCATGATTTTTCGCCGCTTATGTGGTCGTAGACAGGAGTTCATCAAGGCCATGGAGCTCTCGCTGATGCGGTTTTTTAGAAAAGCCTAACCTGACCTTGGAGGCGCAGTTCAAATGGCATTTGGCAATATCGAGCCCTGCTGGGGGGACGCAGTAATCGAACGCTCACCAGATAAGGCAACCGTCCCATAGGCGCTGACGTCAGACCACGCATTCAGGCTACCTTAATGGCCTCGGCTGGATGGTAGGGCTTCTGCTTCTGCTTCCGGAAAACAAGCGCGGTTCATTGGCAATCAGGGCAAAGATCGGTTTGGGGCGAAAGCTGGCGGGAAGAAAATCACCGATTTTTTTTTTTTAGCGTACAATCGATCTACCGGTGCGGAGAATGCCAAACTGGCTGAAGGACCCATTAAACCTACGTAGAAACGCTTTAACCAAACGTAAGCGTTTTACCAAATCTGCCTGCAAAATCAGACAGACGTATAGACCTGTTTGGAAAAACTTCTATTGAAGCAGTCACGTGAAAGCCAAGTCCTGCCAAAATCGTGGTCCCTTCCTTTATAATTCATTGACCTGCATAGGGACAGAAATGGGCCTACATCGTCCCACCTTGGTTCATATTTTTAATGAGGCATTATGCGGCAATTCATGGTTTGGCCTGCCGGTCCTACCAGAAATCCCGTTTTCCCGCTGTGATTCTACGACACCGGGGTCGGCCTTCACAGGCCGTGCTGTGCGAGATGCAGTTATGAGCTGAAACAGCGCACTACCCCGGCTTAGGCAGCCTGCTTGCCGGCGTTTCATCTGCCTTGATGGGAGCGTTAGGCGTTTAAAGCAGCTGCCCTTGGCCCGATGACGCTTGATGACACTTAGGTCACGCCCTTTCATTTCTGGAAACAGACTGCGCGAGATGGCGAGCCCCATGCCAGTGCCTCCCGCCGCGACGGGTTGCGGATGAATCGACCTGATAGAAAACTTCAAAAATGCTTTGCCAGCTCTGCTTCGTCTATGCCTGCGCCGCTGTTTCGTGGACCTCGAATTGACGACATCACCGACGGGCTTCACCACCAGCCGGACAAATCCGGTGGTCGGTGAACTTGATCGCATTGCCATAAGGTGAACAGGATTTGCGCGCGGGAAACTTGTCGGCGAAAACCACGTCGGCCCATCTTGACCACGTCAAAGGCCAGCCCTTTCTTGCTCGACAAAGGTATTTGAGTGCTCATATGACCGGATCGGACAATATCCTGCACGCGCAATGCGTAGGGCTCGAATGACCAGACTGCCGGATTCGATTTTGGCCACATCAAGAATTTCGTTGATGAGACTGCGCAGGATGGTCCCCGGACTGGGGACAAGCCGGTTCATCAAGTTCGGACAGTGGTCGTACATCTCGTCCAGCAGTCGTCTTGGCTTCGGCAGGCTGATATCGCCCGGCTTCCATAACCCTTTCAGCAGCGCTTTGATTGGCGGATAGCAGTGCGCGCATTTGCGCGACCAGTTGGGCCACCCCCCCATTGATGGACCGTCCAGCGGGGGTGCGCAGTTTTCGTGCTAAGCACCCCATTAAAATTGTCTTTGCCTTGCTCCGCAGGCCTCTGCCCGCGTCCTTTGCATGGCTTAGCTCGGTCACATCGACACCAAGCCGACATAGCTGCCATCGGCCAGCGGCGATCCGGACGCTTTGACACCCGACCGTCCGCCAAATGTTGTTCAGTTTCAAGGGAGTTTGCGGACTGGCGGTGAACGCAAGCCGGCGTTCGATCCACTTTGGCTTTCGGTCAAGCCGGCCCAACCGGGAACCTGCTTGCTGTCACCCCACTCCTCAGGCAACACTTCGAACGGCTGTGTCCCCTTTCTCAGCAGTTCGCTTGGAAGGTCGTACATTCTTTTGATACTTGGAGTTGCTCAGGCAACAGCCGATCCTTGCGCGTCGAAACATGACAAAAACCATCGTTCAGCGCTTCGATGCCGCTGCCTAAGCAACGCCTCGGCGCGTTTACGTTCGCTCGGAGGACCCTGCAGGACATACAGGCAAGTCCCCAATAGCATGAGGCCTGCAATAGCGATCAAGGCCGTTTTTGCCATTGATCCGGCGCGACCTTCGGCCAGCCCGCCCTTGGTGCCGCTTCCAACACCCACTCTTCGAAAAAGAGATCAAATCGGCTTGGAGGTATCCGCATCCCTGAGGCTTTCGTCACCGTAGGTAAACAAAAAGCCGCGTTCATTGGTGGGCTTTGCGTCGGCTGCTGGATCAGCATATCATAGCGTTCTTCGGCTGCACGTTATTGCCAGCTTCGACCAGAAACTCTTTTGGTAGTCGAGCACGAGAGAGGACAATACCCCAAAGCCGGCGTGTGCTTTTTCGCGATCTCACCCTCATGACAGCATCTGGGCGGGCCAGTATACCGGGGCACGCAGAGATCATCCCCTGACCGCCCCTGCACAAGATCAACAGTTCCACGCCATTTCAGCTCGGGTCCCCAACAGTAGGCATCCGCTCGATGCCCGGATATTGTTCTCGTTGGTGCCGGGTAGTTTCAGCCCAAGGCTCCGGCGTTCGGCTCTACGATGTATTCAGACGCCACCACAAGATTCGGGGGCCCGCTGCAACGTTGATTACGATTGTCATCGATTTCGTCGGATGTTTTGGAACCCTTTCAGTGAAAAATCCCTTTTGGGTTGCAAAAAAGGATTCTTCACCAATAAAAACCGCGAGTTCTCGTAATGCGAGCATCTTTTCATGGATGATTTGTTCAAAATTCTCGCGAATATCGAGCATTTCAAGGTGTTGGCTTTTGCCCGCAATTATACGTGAATTGTTCGCGACAAAAGCCGACATCCGGCCCTGCCGCGGGCAAAGGTAATGATGATCGTTGCGCTAAAAAATCGCGAACAACGCCCAAGCGCCGGCCAATATTGCGTCCTTTTCGACATGCTTATGAGGCAACCGGCTTGTCCATATAGGGCGCAGCCAGGCTGCGAGAATATTCTAAACGATCATTCTAGGGCGCAACAAAAACGAATGTATCGGGTTTATTCGCCCATGTCGCTCCGCGCCACTGATTTGTTTTTGTCTGGTTCATGCTGCACATTTAAACCTGAGATAAACCCCGCCAATCCCATTCCTCACGCGCGAATGCTCAAATACGACAACGCCGCCCGACGCTGGACCGGGACCGCGCTTTAGGCAGCACCTGAAACCGTCCAGCATGCTTAACGCACAAGGAAAGATCGCCTTGGCGTCGGCATATTCAATCATGCCGAACCCGCTTGCGTTGGCGCCCTAGCCGCAAAGCCCGTACGGACGCTTGGCTCCACTTGCCAAAACCGCCGCGCGGATTTCGCTGTTTGGCACGGGTCATTGGCATTTTTGCCCGCGCGTTGTTCGCGGGACGGGTTGAAACTCGAGGTGCCAGGCTTTGCCGCGCTTTGTTGCTGGAATAGGTGCTGGTGCGCGCCGCGTTGGTAAATTTGCCATCGAGGCTGTTTTGTACATTCGGCTTGGCTGAAGCCCATACCGACCGCCCGCCAAGCATGTTTCCCGATCAGATAGCCCGCCAGCAAACGCATAAAAAATACCGCCCGACCCGCCTTGGGGTCTGTTGAAGCCTCTGACCCAGGCCCCACACCGTGCTGTCTTCGCAAACTTCGACCGCTTGTTTATAAGCGGAGGGGCTGATTCAACGTGCAAGGCGTCTCGGGGCTTCCGCAAGGCTGTCTCGCAACAGCACCTGTGAAGGTCCGCCAAACGACGCCTCCGTTCTTGCAGCTTTGCACGTCAGGGAACGCTGCGGCATCAATTCTTTTTCGTTCGCGGCAAGCCGGCAAGGGTAAAGGCGGTGGCCCCATGATCGCGAGGCGACGCGTTTTTGACCGTTTTGTCTTGATGATCTGCTTTCTGGCTGTACGCGACGGAATAAGGGAAGATGCTAACCGGAATACGGCGCAATGTAATTGAGGTTTGAAACGCGACAAAATTTCCTGCGTTGATTCCTAGTGCGATTTCCTTTCGCGCAGGCGATTCCGGCCACATTCTTGCCCGATGCATCCAAGCCCCGACAACCGGGGACGCATCCCGCGAATGTCGGCAATGGCCGCATAAGCCTGCAGGATGCGCGGATGTTCGGCAACTCCGTGTTGTGGCGCTTTCGATTGATCGGCCGTTTTCACAAGTTCTCGATTGAAGCCCCTTCGCGCGAACAGGATCGGTTTGCGCACCCCATGAGCACGCGTCAGTGCTTCGCGCGCGCGGCTCGAATGCCTCGGCAGCGCGTCCCGTAACCGACCCGCGCCCCGCCACCGGCATCACCCGACATCGTGTTCGAAAAACCGCCGGCGCAGCAGGTTTCGGGTGGTCCTCGAAACATTCTCCCAACCAAGCACGCGGGCAGCAGCCCCATTGTTGGGCAGCAGCGGCCTTCCATGCGGGTGTTCAAGAAACAGACAGCCCGATCCGGCGATGTGGTCGGCATAGTCATCGCGCAACAGGTCTTCCCACGGGTAGAGCTTGAACAACAACGGCGATCCGGCGTCTTCGTCATCCAGGAAACTGCCCGTCAATCGCTCAGTGCGATCTTTATCGAGGTCGGAAAATTAATTGCGCCCCAAGTCCCGCCTCCCGGGCGGCCCATCCCATTTCGCTCGACGGGCCGTAGTCTTCGGGATTGCCCGCCGGACCGCCGTGAAAGAAGATCGCGTGTCGGTGTTCGAACACATCCGCAACCCGTGCGACCAAGGCTTTCGTGATACCGTTGAACTGGGTCGGCCCCTTCGGGCAGCGTGCCTGCCTCAAGATGGTTCCTCCAAGCCACTGCCACTGGAACGCGGCCACTTTCATTATAGCGACGTGGGTGTGTCGGCGTTGTTATTCTAGCGCAGCTTGGCAGGCCCCTGCCCGTTCATAGGCCAGATCAAAACGCGGCCATTAGGATTCGGATCAGCCGTTTTCCAGCTGTCGGCGGACGAGGTCGCGGTTGGACCTTTTCTGATCGGCAAGCCTGTCCAGCAAATTCTTTCGCTTGGGTTCAGAATATTGGTAACACCGCCTTCACGGCACATGCCGTTTGCAGCGCGGGTTGCGGGGTCTTCGATGTCATTCCGATTTCTGGTCGAGCGCGGAAACGGCATAGGCCGGACGTTTCGTCCCAATAAGGGTTCGCCGTTGCATATCCGCAAAAGCTAAAGCCGACCTCTTTTCGCATTGGTCGCGCAATGCGCCGCCCTCTGCTATTTCGATCTTTGTGCATCCCGGCGAAAAACTCCCCCGCGAAAAAAAAAACTACCGCGGGTTTTTAGTTCGCTTTGCCCTCGCGATGGCCAAGTGTGCTTCGCCGAATTGCACCGCCCGGCCGCCTACGCAGGTCACAAAAACGTCAAGGAACAGGGTTTTTTGGGGGAACAAAAACCCCCGCGCGGGGGCCCCAATTCCGTTGGGGGGGACGGGGTTCTTTACACGGCGATCGTGCCTATTTGCGGTTTGGGGGTCACCCCCATTGGGGGGGACGCCCCCCCCGATCCGATTCCTTCTCTTTC
>Ga0163217_1001249_pt1 | contig 14755 bp, 16 predicted proteins | sample SynspAceP_FD_185933 | JGI IMG/M metagenome (GOLD analysis project Ga0163217, IMG submission 185933) | Saline lake microbial communities from Ace Lake in Antarctica - Synechococcus sp. Ace-P (PacBio error correction) | ecosystem: Environmental > Aquatic > Non-marine Saline and Alkaline > Saline ... | reverse complement strand
CAGTAGACCTGGTAAGTGACTATGGTTAGGATAAGCGTTTGACAGGGTTGCTTGGATCCAGGAGGATTCTTGGCTCAAAAAGTCTTCTACTCTACCCCTCCAAGCTAACACGGAGGAGAATGAGAAAAGAAAACATGACATCTTCACGATCGTAAATATCCTCCATGTAGCAGGACAACTTGGGCAAGAAAACCGTCAAAATAGTGGGCAATTAATATATTTGCCACGAATTTCGGTAAGTGCTAGTCCAATTCCATTTTGGGTTGTATTTCTGTTTTTCTCTAGGGTAATCGGCATAGCTTGCGAGAAATAAAACAGGCATATCCCTTCAAAGTAATTGACTGAAGGATTTGTCTTGAAATAAGGATTGTGAACAATTAAAATGAAAGATTAATTACAATTCTTCATTACGGCTACCATTTGATCCTTTCCCCATGTAGGAAAGATATAGGTTCTCTGAGATTTTTGCTTCTTCTGCTTGTATAGGTCAATACCATTCTTGCCATTCCACATGCTTTATCAGGGACCGGACCAAAGATTTCTGAACATCCTAGTTTCCATCTGGGACAGCAAGTTAACTGCTCTTGGGTTTGACCTGTCTTGGAGGCGATCGCTTTCAAAAGCTCTTACTGTGACTGAGATTTGACCCGACAAATTCCAGGATGGACGCTTTACTTTACATTAAGATGAGCCATGCAAAGCAGTAATTTAGAGTGAGCAGGAGAGATTTTAGCTGCTTGCTTCGTAATCTCAATTGCTTGATCAAATACTGACCTTGTTCCACATCGATCGAAATGCAGTTTCAGTTTGAGTCATGCAGCATAGTAAAGCGTACCATTCGCCTCATTGCGCTGCGATTGCGCATAGCCGTGTTGATTACTGCTGGGCATCTTCTGAGTTTTTGGATTTGATTCTTTTCCTGATTTGTTGGCATGCTTCTTCAAATGCGAGATGAGCGTAGAGCATGAGTTATCCACCATAGGATAGGCGCATTGTTAGATTGTACTTTTTCATGTTCTTTGATTTAGGTTGTTTATTGATTTGCTTGTTTGTTTAGAAGTGTTTAGGAATATGCCAGAAATAGAATCTGCGGCATCTGTCCTGAGGATTTTGATTCGAATATTTGCCTTCTGGGTATTTTGCTTGGGCTGGAAGGAGTAGCCAAAAAACTTGTCTCGGCCAGCACATTGGTGAGGGCTAATGGATAATTACATTTGCTTTGGGTAGGTAACTCCAGGATAACTTAGATGAAAGCTCTTGGTTTTGGCATTCATTTCGGACTTATCCACATTGATTGGTGAAAGAATAACCGTCATTTGTAGCGATGAGCTTCGATTAATGATTGAGGCGATGGGGACAAATGCTGATACAAACACGAAGATTATGTTGGAGAAAGCTTGCTGGACTTCAGTTTGATAGTGGTTAAAGCTCCGCTTGCTTCACAAGCTGTAGGTAATCCAATAGTCAGTTATTCTTAACTGTCTTTTCGATCTCTGAAGGAAAGAAGTCAATTCTATTGCATAGCCGAACCACCATTTTTCTAGGCGTAGGATTTATCAAAGCACCTTCAAAGTGACACTGATCTATGACTTATAGAAGTTCTGCTCGGAAGTGAAAGCATCTTTGGTAAAGAGGTAGTTTAAGATTAAGTGATTCGATTCCGAATTTGAAAGATTTGGGTACAGCACGAAAGGTTTTTCCACAGGTAATGATGGAAAGATTCCCGTGCAAACGACAATTGACCCTTATCTTATTAATTTGGTAGGCACTGAGACTTGGGTCTAGCCACTCTCTTCGTACGGCACTTTTTCACCTTCTAAGCCTCCTCTAAAACCAGTCTTTTTAGGTAGGAAATCCATTGCTAAAAAGGTAGGTTTCTCCGATGTCGTTATCCTATCAGCCTTTCGGACTAGTTTTTCTGTAATAAGGATGCATAAAATTGCTCCACTCCAAATTTTTGCGGAAGCGATCAGAAAAGGTCCTTTATGGCAGTTCCTTAATTGGATAGTTCATTTCTTCGCTTCAATCCATCAGCTATCGTAAGCGACTTTATCGAGTTTTTGAATAGAAATACGGAAAAACCGTCCAATCCTTTTTCAGGGCCGTTCTCAATTGCTTTGAAAACATAGCTGTAATTATTTGTTGATCCACGCAAACCTTCCGGTCTGGTTCAGGTAGACGTTGCACAGCTTCATTTTCCGCCTGATTTCAGTTCGGGCATTACTTTCAGTAGACCATTCTTCTCCTGTTTCTTTGGCTGCACTTCCAACCCAAGCATTTGGAGCAGCTTCAAAGTCAATTTCTTGCTTGATTCAAACCTGATAAGGAAGCAAGGTTGTGAATGTTGGCACTTGCGGTAATGCTTTGTGTTCATTGGCGGAGCGTGTGTGAATAACCTCCTCCAACGGACATGGATACTCAGCGCCTTGACTACGTAGACAAATCTTGGTGTGAGGTGCCAAGGGCAGAAGGAAGCGCCTGTCCATATTCTGCTGAATATCCACCAGTTACTTGAAAAACGTGGCTATTTGAGAGTTCGGGTTGATCGGTGTCCGAGTTGGGACTTACCAGCGGTGGGTTCCATGCATTACCTACTCGCATTGCCATCGATTTAGATGCCACTTCGCTGGCATTGCGCCGTGCCTTCGGGACAAACCGCCGTCTTTCAACCGTCTGGGACCTGGAGGCGTTCTTGATGCGCCCATATATGCCCATCGCGCTCGGCGTAGTGACGATATCCAACGGTTTAACACACGGATTTCCTTGATCGAGGCTTCCATAGCAACAGCAGGATAGGCACCGAATTTCTTTTCTGTGATTTCTTCTACAAGCGTGATCGTTTGGAATTTCAGCGTTTTTCTGATAGTGTGGACTGCGAGTGCTTTGTTTGAGCCTAAAAATTTAAGACAATAATTTGAATTTCTGTGTCCTCAGTGCTGAATATTAGCTTCCAACTTGCATTGCTCGTGCACCGTCGTAGCTGCCTGTATAAATATTAACCTGGAAGGGCAATCCTTTTTCATTCAATCACCTTTTCCGCTAGCTCAGTGGGCCAAAGCTTTGCGCGATGAGGAGTAAGTAGAAAAATATTAATTGCCTTGGTTTTCATTTCGATATCGATTTTGAATTTCAAGTGCTGAACCGAACATGTTTAAGAATTAACTGAATGAGGTAGGATTTCGTGCTGGAAGGGAAATAGGGGGCCTTGGTTTATTTCACATTTAGGGCTAAATGGAGTCAAGCCTTATTGAGCTTGTTTTAAAAATATTTAATTTCTGTTAAAGTGCACTTTTGGACACGACACTTTTACTTATCGAAGGCTGTGTTCAATCATCTCTATTCTTGCTGCCTGAAGTAAATAAAATAGAATCACAGTTGATAGACCTTCTGATGGGACAGCTGAATTTTGCAGGCACAGCAGGAATAGCTCGCAGGTTATGAATTGTTATAAGGGCGCTTCGTGGGGGGAGAGAGGATGGTTATCTTTGGAAAGATATACATAGTCAAGCTAAAACGAAGTAGTTGGTGTGATGTATCCTCTAGGCTGCAAAGCATTATTTTTGGGAATGGAGAGCTTAGGTATAATGAATAGGATGATACGGAATGTACAGAAGCCAAAATAAATTCTTTTATACTCGACAAGTCGGAGTCGAAGATTTACTCTTAATGTGGGAGTGGAAAGTCGAGGCCGTCCTTGGATACTATTCTATTGGAGAGAAGCGTATTTCATTATGAGTCTTAAATTCTTATCTAGAACCAGAATACTGATTCGCATCATGAAGGAAACAACAAAAAATATCTATTCGGTTTTTTTCGATGACCGTGAAGTGCGCGCCTTTTGGGGAGAATTTGCGCAAAATTCAAATGGTGGTTTTCGGTATTGGATATCATCGCCAGTATTTTACCGACAGCATGACTATGCGAAACCGGAATTATGGAAGTACCTAAAGTAATCAAGAAAGAAAATGAGCAGTTGGTTAGTACCACTACCAACTGAAATTAAACCGCTGCCGACGTAAAAATATGAAGAAATCTGACATGCTCGATTACGCTGGAATTATGCATTTGGCAAAACTTTCAGGCACCAGCAATAGATTTATCGAATGGTTACCTACACTGATGAGACTTAGTGGGAAAGTAAAAACAAGCTTATGCCCTTTTTGAGAGCTCCTTAGTGCAAAATAGCGAAGTAGGTACTATCAAAACGGCCTGCAACAAATACTGCGTACCTCTTTGGTGGTTTGATTGAATTTGGGGGCAAATAGACAAAGAAACTTTCGAAAGGTGGGTTTTCAATTTCGATGGCTCGATTCTTGCTTATACCTTAGCGAGAATAGATCAATGCCTTGAAAGTACAATAAGCCGAGACTTTGTGGAAAAGTATTGTCAGAAAATGAATATTGCTCACCCTTTTATGGAAGGCAATTGCGAGCACTCGAATTTGGCTGGATTTGTCTTGAGAGGAGTCTTAAAAAAAGCATAGACGGGTAGATAGGGGAATCCTGAGTATATTGAATGCCTGGTGCAAGCTCAGTGGACAGGCAGTAAATTTAATGCATTCCTCAAATGCCCTAACTGACCCAAAAATCGAAGGTCGAGATAATGTAGAGAAAGGATGACACTCCTATTATACGAGGAGACTTGAGTAAGAAGAAGTACGCTTCGGTGTTCTTTTTTAAGTTGGAGTTGAGCGGGTATTTATGAGACTTTGCGAAAAATATAAGGTAGACGAAGTAGATATTTATCTTAAATTGAATTACTAAATGATCGGCAGCAACTAATTGCTGCCCTTAATTGATGAGATTATTTGCAAAAAATGCAAGATAAGTAAAAAGGTGTAGACATGCGGTGATCTACCAGTAACTAGAGAGTTCACTGATGGATACCAAGTTGATTTGGCCAGTGGTTTCCTATTTTGACATCTCCAGACGATAAATATTTAGTAACTGAAAAGAGCAAGTGGTGTGTCGGACTGCATTCGCGACGATAGATCCGACGCAATTAAAGGCTGAGTCTCATTAACTATAATGTGCGTAGCTTTGTGGATTCTCTCTAGATAGCTCAAGAACTTAAATTGCTGTGAGTGATTGGAAAATTCGCCACAATACGCTTATTAAAGACGGGTTTATTGGCTACGTGGGAATTGTCGGCCTCTGTTCATCAACCAAGGAATATTCATGTTTCCGGGGGACAGCTAGCATGGCTCTATAAGACGGAAGTTGCTCTCATGCAACTTGTAGTGGGCTGGCAAATCGATTGTGTTTCAGATTCCAGCCTTGTGTTTGTGATGGAGTACGATTTTGTCGTCCATATATTTCATTAATTAAAAGATTTAGGGTGCATAAGCATTGCTCAGTTCAACGGGAATATATATAGATGCATGACTGTGTTTTAATAGCTTCTAGTTTTCACAGGGAGATATGACGATCGCACGGCTAAGAATGGTCTCGAACATATTTCAAAGCTCGGTATTTTATGCGTGCCAGTAGGGTAAGATTGATTTCGGTGACTAACGATTGTGAAGTGAAATATAAGAGAACTAGTTGCCATTGACGAGGACGATTGTGATAAGCATGTGGGAATGTTTTAGTAGCATGAGATTACGCAGCTCTAGGGGCATCGAAGGGGTTAAATTCCCTACCGAAGTTCTTTTATTGGCTGGGTTGAAACTGTCCAACGGTTGGGCGGACTCACGTCTGTTGCAGAGCTTGGATATTGAAATGGCTAATTTGGATAGATAATACGCAGCATTATTTCTCTTTGACAGAACACAACTTGAATCGAGTAGTCGACGGTGGTTGTGGTGAAGTGAGGACTAAGTGTTGTGCCTTTATGATAATAAGGTATGTCAAGATTAAATCTTGCGCGAGTTGTGAGACGGGAATATAGATGATGGAATGTATCTGTTGCGTGATGCAGGATTTAAGTAATACTAGGAAGTGTTACTGTAATGATGATGGGGGGCTATAGGACAATTCGGTGTGTCAATATCGACGCGAGTGGAATTGGTAACCTCCGAGAAAGGGAAGGGTGACGTGTGTCAACATGGCTTTTATACGATGGCGAGACCAAATTCGTGCTACGATGCTTTTGGATGAGGCATGGTACAAATCGAATGTACGTTGGGGATTCATTAATAATCTCTCCGCCAAAAAACTTAGAGGATGTGTCCAAAAGAAATAGGAGCATACGTGTGTGCGGATTGCCTTGAAACAACGGTGAATTATAATATGAGTGAGTTTTGTGTTGTATAGTTCTAGTGTTGCGGTAAATGAGGCGGGTCTAAATTCATGCTCATGCAAAAGTGATAAACTGAGCGGATGTGTTTTGCAGAATTTTTGTCTTACGGCAAAGTTCGTTCAAGGCGGTAATAATTTACTGACGTGTCGGATGTGTGAGGTAGGTGCTATTGCGCTGACAAAGATTTAGGTGTTTTGTGGAGATAGTATGTACAATGCACCTCAGAAGACTTTGACGGGCGACCGTGTTGGCTCTGAGAAAGCACTTTGGGCTAGTTGCAGGATAAGGAAGGAAGAATATTACGATGTTAGATTCAATGTATATTGCGTAGCTCTAATATTTTTGCGGGATATTTGGGTTAGCGATGCTGGTATGTGCGAGTCGCTATTCCGCAGCTCAAACCTATGCGTTTATTGACTTGTTAATAAGTGGTAGTGGTTCTTTTAGTATAATGGATTGTTGTGCGATGGAGTTACATTCTCATTCTCAGTTAGCTCAATTTCATAGGCTTGATCGAGATCTTAATGTGTGGAAGTTCTGGCCTCTATAGTAGTCAGCTCATTGGAGTTATGGTTGGAAGGCACGTACTGAAAGGTGTAACACAGCTATAAATATTGTCTTTGCATGGTTTGAGTGCTCCTGAAAGCGAAGGACTAAGTGGAAGACAACCCATAGAGAATGCAGGTTTGTAGGGTGAGAAGTGAATGATTACTGAATTTTATACTGCTCTGAAGTTCAGCTGATGGTTGTAATTCGTTCTTATCTCCTAAGGATAGGATAATGAAACTTGTTGCATCCCAGCCTATCTTATTTTGCTGTGTTCAAATGTGATTTGATAGGAAGAAATGCGCGGTTATATGGCCTTCAAGAGATTGATCGCAGGTTTTGGCTATTTCCGTTGTGTGAGGGATGAGACAAGAATGGATAATAAAATCACGGGTCGTGTAAGTAATTTATTGCGGGGTGTAATTTCGTCTAAATTTTTAGTTGTTCCCGCAACAAAACAAAAACGGTCCAAACAATTTATGATTGATACTGCTGGAAGACTGTTGTTGCCGTGTTTAGGGGACGTAAGCGCCCTTGAGATCTGCATGACGAAAAGAGATCTAGTCATGTACCACAGTTTTTTATTTTTCCCATCTATCGCCAATATATGCATAGGGTATACCGAGGGAAAAGTGCCTTCGTGTGATGAAGTAGAAATAATTTCGTGAGAATAAGATGTGGTAGGATAGTGGATAAGTGTGGTATAGTGGTCGCTGTCTCAATGAATTGTGGATTAGAGAAATAGCTTCTGTAAAATCCATTTTTGAAATATCTTGATATGAGTGAATCTCTATATGGTGAGTGAAATACGGAGAGTTTGCTGTTGATCCTTAGAATGAGTGACGTTGAGTGTCTTTCTATGAGGTAACTTAAGATCTAACCTGCTTAACTTTGTAAGTTGTCGGGGAATATTAAGGGCTTGAGAAAAATGGCGTTGGCTTGTTTTTTATTCGGAGATAGTGAAGGATCTTGAGTATTGCTATTAAATGTTGGCTCTCTCAAAAACTAGAATTTTTAAAGATCATATAGAGGATAATAGTAGCGGTGATGAGAGAATCACAAAGTCACATTTTCAGGGCAGATCCCTTTTCATTGCCGTCAACTTTGGTGAAAAAAGGATTTGATTTTGAAGGAAAGAGGAATTTCTCAATGATCGAAATGCTCTATGCATGTCAATTGGGTGGGATATAATAATAATTATGGTTTATCGTATTCGATTGTTGGGTTAAGAGGCTGGTTCTTTAACATATTGATTGGCAAAGGGAAATGTAATTGGATTTGGTTTAGAATGTAGTTGTGATGTTGATAAAGAGTGGGGTATGACCACATTTTTATGAGACGAGCTAGTTTATGTGCATGTTGCACTATCAGTTGGTCAAAACGGTTTAGATGTGTCCATTTACAGTTTGGGGTTTTCGATGAGTTTAGAAAAGAGAAAGTCTTTTTTTTGACTCAGTTAGCTCTTATGTTAATTGATCGTGATAAAGTTAAGTGGGGAAGTTTCTATTCAGAGATGTAGAATTTGTTTACAATATTGTTTTCTGTGGATCGCATTCTGGCCGGAGTTGGATGAATAAATGGTACATAATTTCAAGCGATGAATGTTGATTCGTAGGGTATTGTTCTATGAGGGAGATACTTATCTCGCAGAGTGAACGTTTTAATGGTGAAGATTATAAGATGAGTGTGGCAAGAATAAAAAAAGGTCGTATTAGGTGATTCCTATGTTATACTCATTTAGTAGTTATTAGCTGTGTGTGTTGTAGGTGCAGACATATGTCAAAGTTGGTTCTATTGTTTCTGCGTAGAGGGACTTTATGGTTGTTGAAAATGAATTGAGAGGCTGATGGTAATCTGGAAAAAGAAATTTGAGTCGCGATATTGTTTTTTTCATATTAGAGTGCTCATTTCTAGATTCTGTATTAGTAAGTTTTTGAAGAGAAGTTTTAATCCGAGATCTTATATGTTGGAGATGAATAAAATACAGTGAGTTTGGATTTGGTTAGCCAACTACAAGACATCTTCGCGCTCGGCTCGCGCTCTCTGCGCTCGCTGTGTTTGTCGTGCGTTAATGTAGTTATTAATGTCAAATGGTCAGGTTAGTCGGTCGGAGGGTGGTTTGCATTTTTAAATTTCCTTTATAGTATTGTAAGAGAAGTTATGTATGCTATTGAATTTATTGATCACATTAAGTAAAATTACATTATCTCTCAAATATTTAAGGATGGATTTATTCATTCTTTGGTGTACTCTTATAGCCCGATAAGGCAAACACTATCGGGCATCATAGAGAGGTAGTTCGATATGTGTACTTGGAATTTTTAAAGCAATATAGTTGCGATTGGTGTGAGTTTGTTTTATAGATGAATAAGGAGTATCTAGTTGTGAAAGTTGGTATAGTGATTAATAAGTGTATTGTCCCTTGGGTGTCATCTTCGAATGTATGCTCGAGGTTGTGTCGATAATAATTCTTGTAATGTGAAAAGATACTAGCAGATCTTAGGTATGTGTAATGATTCAATAACATAAGTTTTGGAGACCAATACTTTAAATATCTAACACAAATATTAGACTTGGCGTAGATGGCACTCTTTTGGGGAGAAGATGAGCTTTTGGTTATACCTGCAATATGTAAAATTAAATATGATAAAACGGTTTTCCGTTTCTTAATTCTTAAAAAAATTATGATAGAGTATCAACAAGATGAAAACCAAACATTTACTTTAGATTTTGGATTTAAACCCGAATCACCTTTTAATCTCAATGAGAAAAAACAGGTATAAGTAAATCACGATTATTTATGATATCAAATAAACGACGCGAGAGGAATATATCCAGTCAGAGTTTAAATAGTTGATTATTTCAGCGTTAGGGTTATTTTTGTTATTAAGTGTCGGTTATGCTCTCGTTTGATATCTAATTACGTGCCATAAGCAGAAATGATATGATTGTTTTTTTATAATGCTTATATTTATACAGAAAGTACCGGAATCAGTTAGAGTTGTGATTTAGACAGGGAATATAGGCGGATAAGCGGAGTAACAATTGAGAAGGCATGATACTCATTGTATGTGTTCCTATTAACAAGGAAAGAAGGGTGGGTTATCTAATTTTTGACAGAAAAATGATAGGGTACTTGATTCTTTCTCATGTGTGTTCGTTCTTTCATTGTGATAGGCAAATGGAGAAGTAGTTGGACCAGAGAGCAATTGTGCTGTAAGTCCTCCATACGTAATGGTAACTGTTTGTTGGGAGTGTGTGACTGTTATCGATTCTTGCAATTTATATAGAAAGAACATTTGTCCCTGAAGTGTTTCTCTTAGCAGATTTTGGTTTTATTTGAGCGCTCTGAGAGTTGTTTATTTGTCGTATTGGGGATATTGCATGTGTGGCTACGTGCCAATTTAGTATCCACTAATTGGTTACCCTTGGAGTTATCCAAATTGTGAAAAGGCTGTCTTTGGGTTGTGTTGGATGAATAGCTGGAGGTATTTAACTAAATGGTGTTAACTCTATTAAAATATAGAATGAGGTATGTATTTTGTGTGAGATAGGAAATGATGTATCTAAAATAAAGAGGCCCTCTACCTCTCTGCGCCCCCCTCCTCAGGGATACCCCTGTTTTACTTTGTTAAAATAAGTTTCTGGCTTGTGCGTTGATGGTCTGCAATCACTCTTTTTACGCTGAAAGTTGGGACGAAACAATACACACAGTTGGAGCAAGATAGGATATCGAAGTGGGCGTATTGGGGTAGGGTATGCATACTTGATTATTTTTTCGCACGTAAAGTTTGAGAAGAGGGTTTTAGAGAAAACCATACTTAAAAATGTTCGCCACAGAAGTTTCATGTTACAACGAAAAAAGGGAAGATTACAGTCCTATCAAAACCCTTTTGCCGCATAAGAGGGTTGCTGGGCTAATGTTTGGGCTTGACGAAAGCGGAATTATATTTGACTCAAAAGACAAATCACATTAATCATCTAATAAAGGAACGGTGTAAAAATCAACAAGACTGAGTTCGCCTATTATTATGGCATCCCGATGAAAATGATTATGATGGTTTCTCGATCATTGCGAAGGGCTGCATTGCAATTTCGCACTTTCAGAATTAAGAAGATAGTTGATTGTATGACGAAATAATATCAAAACCGGAACTAGACCCAAGATTAGAGGCTGGGCCAGAATTAGGCAAAGGCATTTGGAAGTAGCATCAAAGGCGGATTACAGTGAGAAAACAAGATTTCACTGACCCAATTACTATCATCCCGGAACCATATGAAATTCTTCACGAAATGGATATGTCTATAGACAGAAGACCAAGAGTCAATGTATTGCATACTTGTGAATAATGGAAATTGAGTCCTGCAATTAATTGGGCTCATTCAGAAAACTGGATTACACTTGGGTGGAGCTTTGAATATAACATAACGAATCACCTGTTAGAAGATATTCTGAAAGGGGATTTGCATAATGAAAAAAACAGTAATTTGACATATAGGAAGAGCACTCTTAGACCACAAATTATTTCATTCACCAGAGAAGCATCAAGGTTTTAAATCAAGATGTAGGTATTTTGTATCGTTGGGCTTGAAGAGCAAAATATACAAAATGTGTTCGTCTTTAACTGTTTCGAGATGAAAAGTATAAAAACCAAACAAAACGGATGAAATCGTTTCAAGAGCAAATTTAGACAGTTATGAGAGAATAGATATTCATCCCACTTGCAACCAGAATTAAAAGCGGTTATCAGAAAAGTTGATGTAACGACAAATGACATGAGTTGACCACTCAGTCTTTAAATGACAGTGGTTTGTTTGTGAGTGGATATTTTAATTACCGAAGAAAAAAAACTCAAGAAGAAAAGCTGATACGTTGGGAATATCTGATAAGGTATTTAGCATAGATTCTTTTTGGAAAAACCGTTGGCAGAACACCCAGATTAGTGAATTACAAGCGTTTCTAAATGTTGAAAGCTAAGATTTGGCAGAATAAGTCTTGATGATGACTTTTTGTCACAAGTCTTAAAGGAAGAGTATTTGCTCGAGTTTTGATAAATGCGTTTATAAAAAGTATGATGAGGAGGTGTGCATACATAACGTAAACTCCAGACATGTTTAGTATGCGGTCGGTTTAGTGATTTAAAAAACTTGAAGACAAAGACGAAAATACTCTAGACATCTGGCATTCATTTAGTCCAAAAAGAGGTTAAAAAGCCGGCACATTTTAAAGTTATCAATAATGGATTTAGACTTGGTGAGCGAATTTATGAAAAATCGATTTGTTGATAACGCTCTAGAACAATAAGGTTGAATGAGTATATGTAACAATATTTGACAAAGAGGAATGAACAACAAAAGAGGTTGAGTGATTTACATTGAGCAATGGGGTTTGGTTTTGCTGGGTATTAAAATGAGGAACATGTGCTATTGTCAGAGATTTTACCAGAAAAAAAATCGAGTTTGCGGATAATTTAAATTATCCTATCCCTTATTCAAGTGATAAGAAGGTTTCTTGGCAATTTACCGCCGATTTATCACGACAGAGATTTCTTTGCCGATCATTTTGAATAACGAGTCTCCAGAAGAATTTATTGAGATTTCCCTCATAGAAACGAATGTATAGAGGTACGTTCCCGTGCTTTGGTTTCATCCAAAGACTTGTGACATTCTAGTTTTTATAGAACTGGTGGATATTATAAAGTGGGTAGTTACCAGCCAACGGCTGGTTGCACAAGAAGCCTAGAATATGACTTTTATAGAGAGATGATTTTGTGCTTATTGTCGAAAAAGTAGTGTTTTCCACGAGACCAACTTAAGCAATGTGGAGGTTACTTTCGAACAGACTGATTTGGTAGTGAAATTTTCTATATGTGTATTCCTTTCCGCAATAGAATTAATGATGAAAGAATTGATTGACCTACGAGTTCTTAAACGTGTTATTATATAAACTCCCCGACGTTTAAACAAATTACATTAAGAACATTCTTTAGCAACATTTTAAAGCAACAAAAGTATATGAAAGTTTTGATTAATCGATTAAACCCAGAGTGTGCTTTCAAAAATATTTGAGGGCGAAAAAGACATTTGGAGTTCGAAAAGTTATATTTAAAATTTAGACGTTAGGACTGTAATTGTATTATGTGGTCCTCTCCACGTTCAACAGTGATAGGTGAATTGAAATAGATGTAATATTTAGCTCGTTCGACCAAACGCCCCCCTCTTGGGAGAATTAACAAAGAAACATCAGAATAACAGAATGTTTTCCACGAATATTTTGAAAATCGCACCGTAGGCAAATGCTATAAAGATAAAGAGATACTAAAAAATATAAGAAACCTTATCTCTAAAGAGCTTCAATGTTGCTTCTCCAAGTCGTATAGGTATTTAAAGAAGAATTAACCATATTAGGAATAACGAGTCTTTTATAATATTTCAGCAAATCATGAAAGGGACACGTAAGCTACAACTTTACAAATATCTCTCTCTCTGCGTGGCGTTTTTGATATTATTCAAGATAATTCCCCTTTATTCGTTAGTGGGAAACCGTGTTCAAATACCGACTGGACCTGTCTATCGAAAAATGGTGAGTGTCATAATATGTATCCAATTTTAGAATCTCTTGCACGGACTATTACCTCAAAATAAACGGTTAAACAAACCTTGCGTTTGGATAACCAGTTGACAAAATTTGATAATCTGATTACAGCCCGTGGAGGATTTTCCGCGTCTTAGTATAATGACTTAATAACAAAGGAATCCCGAGAAGATTTGCAACAATGAATTTTTTGAGCTTGCCAAAAAGCTATAGAAATACGATTACGAGAATGCCGATTGAACGAGTATATGCGGTAGTTCAATGCTAATGACTTTATTACTCTATTTTCAATTTTCAGGAATCAAACTATCAGAGAAATGTAGACATTGAGACTGTTAATAATGAGTTGGTGACGTTTTCAATTGCGCAATTGATACTACAAGCAGTTCAAAATTTTAGGCAAGTTTATAAGCTGGCAGGATTCCATCTTATTTAATTGGCCAAATTTTTCTGTAAATGCATCTGGGAATAATTTATCGATTTGATAAGGGTTCTTAATTAAGTTTTAAGGAGTCCGATCACGTTAAGGAGAAATTAAGGAATCGAGAAAAGACTTGTATAACGAGGATACTTCAAAAAAAGGAAAATGTTACTTGGCGGTGTTGGACGGGTAAAAAAGTTACTTCAGTTAAGTGAAGCTGAATGTATCGATCACGTGAATCGCCATTTTTCTGTTCTGGAAAAATGAGATGACCTTTGGAATTTATTACGCGTCCACACCTCTGTAAATAGGAAGCCAAACGTAGTAAAAATCCCCAACACGGAGGATTATCGAAAGGCAAAAAGATCTTATCATTAATTATTGCGGGGATAATCCTTTGAAGTCAATCGAACGATTTCAAGAAGAAATCCAGATTTGCCACTCTTAGGAACTTCATTGATTTTGGAAAAAAGAGTGGGATTTTCGCGAGGTACAGAAATAAGTGACCAAATGTATTTAATTGAAAGCAGAGGTTTGTAAGGATGGAAAAATTTAGGTCAAACCCAAATAGCCACTTAACCGCAAGAAGAGACAGCATTTCTTTCCAGCCAGAATTTTTTACGAGGAAGAATTTACTGCGTGAGGTTGTTTGTGGACTTTGGTTTGTGCGATTTGGGGACTGATTGTATTAAAATGCTCAAGGAAAAGGGATTACGATTGAGGGCTACGATAAGCATTATGCTCCTGATTTTCCCAATAAAAGTTGGCTCTATAGATTTGCTTTACGTGCGGGTTGAATGTTGCATGTATGTGATCTCAGAGAGAGCAAGTTCGTACTGTGTGTATTGTGAGATTTGGCTGTTTCATCCTTGAGTTGTTAAATGTACCAACCAGTGAAAAGTCTATATTCGCTCTGTTGTTGTTTTCTATTGGGTGAGGGTTGTTTGGTATTT
>Ga0163217_1101469_pt1 | contig 14758 bp, 9 predicted proteins | sample SynspAceP_FD_185933 | JGI IMG/M metagenome (GOLD analysis project Ga0163217, IMG submission 185933) | Saline lake microbial communities from Ace Lake in Antarctica - Synechococcus sp. Ace-P (PacBio error correction) | ecosystem: Environmental > Aquatic > Non-marine Saline and Alkaline > Saline ... | reverse complement strand
TTATTAGTATGGGCGTTTTATTGATTTTCCTGTAGTGCCCACGAATAATTAACTATGGGAGCCACGGAACCGGCTGTAGTACAATCCTTCCCAAATGATTATTCAGAGGAATAGGGAATTAATCAATGAAGTTTACCTTCGGAAGGGAAATAAGAAAATTGACAAAATAGATCAGATATTGTTCGCGAGGGGCTTAATCTAGATAAAAAGGAGTCTGAAGCTGCTATTACCGACCCTTCTCTTGATGAATTGGCAAGGGAACTGGCAAGGTTTGAAGAGAGATACTGATTTAGATAACGAAACAAAATTAGGAAAAAGGATTGGATGTATTTCCGGCGAGCCTGTCTTTGGAGCTATTGATGAGATTTGTGGAAGCAATTGGTGGTAGATGCTATTTTTTTCGCTGGCATTTTATGATACCGATACCCAAGGTGTCCTAATAAAACCTTCTATAATCTCTCCAAAACAATTTGGGAATAAAACAGTGGCGGTCCCAGCCAATGAAGTCACCTTAAATACCTTGATAAAAAAATGGATTGGCGCATCTATAACCCACAGTCTAGGGAATTGTAGATGAATTTATGTACACAGATCATCTGGTCTCCTCTGGAAAAGGAATTAATCCAGTAAAAGCGATCGAAGCTGTGGCCCCGTAGGAAATGAAGCTTTGTTTGAAGGAATTTAGTTAAAAATTATAAGGGTACGGCCTTGGATCATTAGACTTTTTCGCCATACCAAACCACCGAATCAGCAGGATTATTTTGTTCGTGGGACGGACAATTTTGTAGTGGGCCAAGAAGGGCACCAAACTGGGGAGTTGGCAGGGTGCTGCCCCCCAACTTTTGGGAAAAAGAGTTGGATAATTCCAAAGCTAAAAATTGCGGGAAAGAAGCCATTATAATATGGCGATTTAATAAATGAAATTAATGGTGACTTGAAACGCCGCAAATGGACGCTGGGCTCAAAATCTATGGCGGGGAATTATGACAAAAAGGATGCCCTCAGATATTTAAATATTTCTAAATATAGGCTATCGCAAAATGAAGTCCTTGAGCAGGTTCAAGCTTACGCGATCAAGCAAAGATTTGCCCTTTAAAGGCTATTTGATTTTTTTTTTTAAAAAAAACTTCAACAAAGAGTCCGCTTCCATTAAAAAAATTGGGAAAACTGGATCTTTTGGCATATTGGGCTTATTGAAATGTTTTAGGTCCCATCGAAATTAAGTTTGCCAATTTAAAAATATGATCCCTTTTGCTAAACAAAGAAGGGTCTTTGCGCAAAAAATAAGGGTTGAAAAAGCCTCCAAATTCACATGATTTTGGGGACTAAGGACAATATTTGCCGTATAAAATGGCGAGTTTTAGCAAGGGGTTTATGTAATACGCCTAATCCTTTTATCAATTGAACATTTAAATTAGCATGCAGCAAGTTTTTTTTATAAGGCCTTTTTTGCATCAGGCCTAGTTTATCATTTATAATTATAAGTTGTAGCCCAACTAAAACAAATTTTTTCTTTCAGACGTATGGAGCCCTCTCCTGTGCATATTTCAAAAAAAAAAATAAAGAAAATAGGGTTATCATTATAGAAGTTTATACCGCCAGATGTAGATCAAGAAGGATGAAAACAGGTCTTCTTAATTAGCAAATGGTGGTTCCGCGATAAAAGAACAGTGGCTCTCGAAGCAGGGTAGGGAATTGCGGCCTTAACGCGCGATTTTTTATTCAACCGGAACTGGTAAAGGTTAACCGATTTCAATCTATAAAATTGCTCGATTCCGTACCGGAGGAGTTCATTGAATTTTGACGCCGCGAAATTGATGCCATTTCCTGCGCATCAATCGAGAAAAAAAAATTTGCAGTACCCACCATGTAGATGCTATTATTTTCAATGTCTTATTTTTGATGCGGAGACCACAGTTTCGTAAAGAAATCTCCATCTTATTGTACAACCTTAACTTAATGAGGGTAAAAGGTTGAAGGTTCCCGTCCCCAAGAGATTCACATTGGAGACACTTATAGAGAATGGTTGGAAAAATCTATTATCCAACAGCAATGAAAATTCATAGATGAATTTGTATTTTAATGGCCAGCGTCGTCTCAAAGGCAAAAGGTACAAAACCCGATAGGAGGCTTTCAAGGCCATAGAGGGCCGAAAAAGACACTTGGTTGAAACCAGTAGCAAATAACCGGCCAGCCAATTATGGCAAAAACGATTATTTACCTTATAGAAAAAATTAATGGTTGAGAGATTCATATTGTACGTGGTACCGATAACCTGACCAAGGCTGGCAAGCTTATAGAAAAATGGCGATTTGCAGGGAGCTTCGCTCTTATGGGAAAAAGATTGGAGACTCCAATACTAGAATGGCACGGAGGGCCTGTTATAAAACAGGCGGTTATAAACGAAATCCAGGGTGACTTGACATCGCCATGAATGGGCTTCAAAATCACATTTGCGATTATGACAATAAAGAAAGCAATCAAGTATTGGAAGTACTCAAATTACAGTCAACACAAAACCAAATCTTGGAACAAACAGGTATTCCGATAACGGATTTCAACTCATTAAATAACCTGATAAATTTGGCCAAAATTAGAAAGTCTGATCGGTTATAAAAGTATGATTACCTTAGAAAGATTGCATGGTAACCAACTTTTTATAAAACCCCCATCCTTTAAACCATCAACTGAGTGTTTGAGACCCTTGTTCTACTATCTCCCCCTTCTGTAATACTACTATTAGTGTCGGCATTGTATGGTTAGAAAGTCTATGTTGCTAATTACTATCGAAAGTTACGGTCTGCCATCATTTTTTCCAGGGCATCCTGGACCAACCTTTCCACTCTCCGGATTCCAAGGCGAGTAGCTTCATTTCAATATCATAATAGGTGGATTTTTACAGAACTGCCCTTGCCGATGGACAAACGCTGTTTTTGGCCCCACTTAATTTGTTTGCCACCATCACCTATGTTGGTGTTATATCTTGCGAGCTCTGAAATAAAATCGTGGCATTGGTACTTTGGCTGCTGCAATATTTCTCTTAATTCTGGGCAATTCTCCTTTCCAAGTCCAATCATTATTTTTAACCGGTATCATTAAAAAGAATGGAAACCTCTGTGTAACTAGCCCATTAGCCCCGAAGGCGAGTTTTGTTTAAAATCCCTAATAACTATCCGTCTATTTTAATTTCACCTTCATTTACCATCATTTAAAAGGCGGGTCATTAAATTTGGCTATTAGTACTTTTGCCACTTCCAGATTGGCCCACAGAGCTACGGTCTTACCTTTTGGGAACATTTAGGTTGAATTGTTTCAGGACGTAATCAATCATTCATATTTAAAGGAAACATTTTTTATATTCTATTCCTTGATCAAATAGCGGATTTCCAATTGCCTCTTCTTTTCCATAATTCGGTTTTACCGTTTTCTTAAAACCTTTCCAGCACACGTTCTGCTGCCAGAATTTCCCTTTCTTAAACCACAATATGACGCCTTTGCCTTATGGGCTTTGGCCGGAGTAAGGAATTATAAGCCCAATCCCATGTAGGCAATAAAGGAGGATTGTCATCCAACCGTCTTATCTATCCAAAACCATTTTCCCACCAAAACCAGAGCAGCCACACCTATAACCAGTATTCCTAAAAATTCTTCCAGTAGGCGGAGGCAAGATTTTGTCTGTTTCAATTAACTTATTGGAAAAGTTGAAAAAAATCTATCGGTAGAAGTGGAAAAGGTTTTATAAAATCTGGATTCGGAATTAAAGGCCTTTATAACCCTTAACCCCCAGTGTTTCTTCCACAATAGATTTAAAAACTTCCCCTTGTTCCGTTGCACGCGATCCGATTTCTTCTTTTAGGGATTTTTCCAATTCTCCGAAAATAATCATTCCCCTATAGGAATAAAAATAAAACACGAAAAAAAGGGGTAAGCTTGTACTTTATCCCAAACATGATCCAAATTAGTAAAACAGGATTAGTAAGTGGCTCTTTCTTACGATGAGTTCCATATGGATTAGAAAAGAATTTGCCTGAACTCCAAAAACATCGCAAGTTATACGTTGCAATAAACATCACCCTTTACGCTTTTCCGAATAATTAAAGAAATAGGCAAATCCACTTATTTTGGCATACAATCTTATTCCTTGATATCCTTTAGCACCCCATTTTTCTTAAAAAAAGTAATGAAAATTACATGGCCAAGTAATTAAAAGAAAATTCTTTAAAATGAAAAAGAATTAACACCAAGGCCCCTATGACCAAAACGAGGCCTATTCATCCTCATTCATCACCCGAATTAGGCGTTGACCGATATTAAATAGTGCTGTAAAAATAATCCTTTAGTTGGCCCAAACCTTTCATACACTGGTTCGGACCAATATCTTTTTTTCCGGCTTAAAAAAAGAACATCAACATAGGAATTTAAGGCGGCAAAAGAAAGTGCACTAAATAGGGCGTATAGAGAAAATTAAGAAAAAAATATTTAAAAAATCGTTCTACGGTAAGGTTTCGCAAAGCGAAGAATTTTCTTAAAATACTCCATTAACCTATTTTCAGTTTCTTTAAAGGATTCTTTCAATTTTAGCCATCCAGTCAGCATAACTTTTTTAAAGTCAGCTGCATTTTTTAATTCGGTATTGATGCTAAAATAGATTGATTTTTGGTTCGGTACGCTGGGGTCGGGCAGCCATTTTATTTCCATCTTCGGTAATGTTATCAATACGTTGGATTTTGAATAGCTATAGGTGCATACTTTACCCGTTATACATTTTTGGATTGTCGCCGTATTGTAAATCTTCTACAATTAACCACTTAGACCCCATCAATAGTTTCAACGGGGTTGTCCTTAAAATCGATATCATCTGTTTAATTTCCTCTGCGCCTGGACATTCCTTTTTAGTCAAGGAGATTATTTTTCCTTAAAAAATCCAAGTTCACATAGCAATCTTTAAATCCTTGTAGAAGGAAACTGTTATTGCTTTTTGCCATTGCACATTCTCGCAGGCCAATAGGGTAGCGGTAACCGGCATCCTTGTCCCGTACAAAATACCTACCATAAATCCAAAGCTTCTTCTCCCCCTCAATAAAAGGTCTGGTTGGGGGAGGAAATCCTTGATCATTTTTTTGCTTCCATTTAAAACGGCAAGCAAGGTTTTACATTCACCCCATTAGGCTTTGGCTAGGGAGTCCATTCAAGGCGTAGAAACAATGGTAGAAGCAATAAATTCCCTTCCCAGAAATTCCTTTTATCTTTCTTCTGTTTCCATAAAAACTTGGTTCACATTTGATCATGGATTTTGGTTTCCGTCAAGGATTCCATTTCTCCCTTCAAATTACGAACGGCCACCCCTAGACGATCACCAATGTCCGGATCGGTTCCAAATTACCATATCTGCCACCTATTTCTTCTGCTTTTTTTGAAGGCCATTGGATAAGCTTCCGTTCTTCCGGTTAGGGGAACTACCGTGGGAAAATTACCATCGGGTTGGCTTGCTCCTCAATAACGGTAACATTTTATACCCTGCCTCGCTTCAGACCTCGGGTATTACTGTTATGCGAAGTACGTGCAAGGAGGTTAAAAACATTTTAAAGTTGTCTTTTCCCTGGCATTAAAGTTTCCATTTTTTACGGATGCCTCAATAAATTGCCTTCATCTACCTTCTTGTTCTTTTAATTTCTATTATCTATCACTGCTTTGGATTGATATCCTCGAAAGAAAGGCTATTATTTCGCTTTACAATAGCTTCGTCCTCAGGTGGCACTATTTGGCCCCCATCAGTCCAATATAACTTTGTATAACCATTGTATTCTGTAGAGGATTATGTGAAGCTGTTAGTACGTATGCCAGCTTGGCAGTTAAGGTATTTACGGCAAACGATAGTCCAGGGGTGGTCCTCAATTCCGAAAAAAGGAACACTTTTATCCATTGCAGCGAATACCTCTGCAACTGTCCTTGCAAGGTGTCCATATTATGCCTACAATATAGGCTATTACACTTTTAACCTCTTCGTTTTTATATACTTTGATTTAAGGTAGTTACTTAGCCTTTTGAAGTACTTTTTTCCCAGGTGATTATTGTTGATCCTATTGGTACTGCCCAATTAATTCCCACGCATCCCTCCGGCCCAAATTCAAGGTTTTATAAAAGCGGTTTCTTTTAACTCTCAGTTATTGTTGTCTATTAGGTTTCTTGAATTTCGTTTTTTGGTCTTGTCGCGAAAAATCGGTCAACCAATTTTTTCTGCATTTTTTCAGTATTGGCTTCCATAGTTAATTTTGGTGTTATATGTTTCTTAAAATACGAAGAATATTTATTATTTTTTCGGTAACGATTAATCGTTCTGTAAATGTAACGGGTTTCCATTCTTTCGGACCGTACCATAATTTCCCAAAAAGCCGGCTAGGAAAGTTGTGTACCTATTACCATGGCTATCAGCGCAATATAGAATTGCTGGGACGTTCGGTGATAAGCCTTCCAAACGGGTTATTGATGATATTTTTGTCGATTCCTTAAATAAAGTGCAAATCAAAACCAATGGTAAAACATTAGGAACTCCCCAAAAGCACCAAAAAAAAGGTGCATAGGTCGTTTGCCAAATTTAGAAACAAACCAGATGTAAATTAAATCTAGAAAACCATTAATAAAACGGTTCCATTCCAAATTTGGTTTTCCCGTATTTCTTGGCCTGATGTTGCACAATCATGTCATCAATTTTGTTGAATTCCTTGCACTTTTTGGCCAAAACAGGGATATATCGGTTGCATTTCCCCAGGAACTTTTCAATCGTCTTTATAACCTTCTCTTTTTATTAAGCTTTTAGCCACAGTTAAAGTCGTGCAAATGTACACCAGAGGTTTACGGGCGGCCAAATTAAATAGTTAGAGGGGATATTTTTTGGAATGATGGAATCATATCTCTTTTTCTTTCCAACCAAGAAATAGGTCAAAACCTTCTTGATCCAATTAGTTATATTAATTGGGTATTTTCCTCCGGGATTATCTTGGTAAATCCGCATTTCCATATTTTATGACACATTTCCCTGTTGCAGCTTGAAGCCCGCATTGTAAGGCTTGGGATTTTTCCGAAATTTTTCCAAAATCGGAATTCCCTTTACATTGGGATTGGATGTGCCTAATTTAGTGATTATGTCCCAAGAGTATCGGTACTTCCATCATCGATAAAAAGTATTTCATTATTTAAAAAATGATTGGATTGCATTACGGCGTTACAATTTCAACATGCCCAGTTCTGTTAACGATTCTTCTTCGTGAGTAAGGGGAATTATTATGGGAATATTCATTCGGTACTAAGGAAAATCTTTTCAAAAGTTAACAAATACTGAATAGTTTTCTTGCTTTTTTATAATTAATGCGGAATAAGTGATAATAAAAAACTTTGCCACTACACTAACACTAGTCCCAAATTACAATCTGCATAAGACGGTGTAGTAAATTTTTTACTACCTCCATTGGCGGCATCAATTTGAGTCAGGGGTCATTTTTTAGTAGTTTCCATAGAAGGCCTTTCTTTGGTACTCCATGCCCTTGTTCATATGTCTGGATCAATTACCCGGCTATATCTGATTGAAGAGAATACCCAATAATTCCAACCAATAAGCCAATGCCCACCCCAATTTTTTAATCCTTGTCAAAGTAATAAACCCATGTCTGTCTTTTTTAAACTGAAGCATTCCGACTACTATCATGAACAATAGGTAATAATAAGGCAACGCTTCCAGGCACATCATTCCACTCTGGTATGCATATCCAAAGAGTTATAGCATTATGCAAATACAACGCCTATGGCAACCTTAGGATAAGTCGGTTTAAGTTTAAAGCATACTTTCCTGTTTTTTGGGTTGGGTTTCTTCATGTTGATTAAATTTTAAGGATTTCTTTTTGATTAGTTGTGAATTTGTTTAATTTGATTACATTTAAAGTTAAGTATTTTTATTTCCTTTTTTTAGGATTTTAAAGTTGTTCTTTTTCAGAAAAAATATTTAAAATTTGACACCCTCGAAAATTAAGCAGGAAACAAAGTTTTACAATGAAAAGATATACATCCAGGGAATTATAGGATTGGTAGCCTTTAAGAATGTCCAATGAAGAGGTTTTCCTTTACTAAGTCCACACGATACCAAAGAAAACTTTAGATGTTGATGGAGTAGAAATTTACCCATTAGTTTAAAATTGGAAAGATTTCTAGAACTTCTCATCCATTCTAATACTGGTAAAGCCAAATTTTTGGATTTACAGCAGGTCGTATCGATAAAATTTAAGAGCAAATACGATAAGTTTAAGAAATAATATTTTCTTTACAAAAGAGTTATTAATCAGCCGCGTTGCAGTGACTTTTTTTGGTTTTAATTTAGTTGTATGAAACTATATTCTTTTTGATGTACGGTTAGAAGGGCCTTTTTTTAGCCGTTCACGTTTACCAGACCAGTAGCAGATATTTAAGAAATCGGGAATTTTGACCTATAGGGAAAAATGGGAAAAGTATCTTGGGCAGTACTATCACCACAATAACCGAAGATTATCTTTCTAAAGATTTCCCAATGGTGGAAATGAGAAAGAGGAATGTTCTATTAATGCTTCTTCTTGCCCATGCGCGAATTGGCGGATTTAGTGGCAAATTTAAAGAGCTAATTGAAGCGGTATTTTATGGAGAGATTGTTATTGCCTTTTATTACTGAGAGGATCAGATGAGGTATTTTGATTTTTCCACCTATCCCACATAGAATTTGAAGGTTCCCGTTTTGAGAATTTGAAAATACTTGGATATATTTTATAAAAATGAGAAAGCATTACAAGCTGATTTTGACCTCTTGACCGAAAGAACGGAAAAGTGCTCCCAATTTCCAAGACCAAGTTTGGTACCAGCGAATATTTTTTGGAGGAAGGAGCCCAGTGTTGAGTACAGTATCTTAAAGGCCACAGAAGGCCCATATATCTGGGAAAAATTCAGAGGGTATGGCGAAGGAAATCTTATTCGCGGTGGATTCGCATTGTGTGAAAAAAAGCTGTGGAAAGATGGGTGCCAGATTTATGACCAACGAACAGTTGGCCCGATTAGCAAAGTATGCGGTGTGAAAATTAGCAATTCTGTTATTTTTGGATAATTCTAGTAAAGGTTTTCATTGGAGGTTATTCTGGGTAATTCGGTACTTGGGATTGTTGGCAACATGGTCGATTCAATAATTCAATTTTTAAGAACAACTATTGCCAAAAGGAACGCTTATGGAATTACGATTTACTGGAGAAATTTGAAACAGACAGGGACTTCAATTCTTGCGGACTTAATTGTGGGCGGACATAGGCAAAACGGCCATAAATACTATGTAATCAATACCGGAACGGTAATAGGTTGTTAACTGCAATATTTTGTTCCCTGGTTTCCCTAGGAATTTTATCCCCAGTTTTAGTTGGGGAGGGCGCCTCCGGTTTCACTACCTACCAGGCCAATTAAGGCTTTTGAGGCGGCCAAAGTAATGATGGCACGTAGGGAGTGGAATTTAATGAAATGGATGCCAAAATCCTTAACACGTTTTGAGAATCCCAAAACAGTGCGTAAAGATATCATATCCGTTTAAATATTTCCAAACATTGTGTTGGACTAAATGGGCTGCCTAATTATTTGGTTATATTTGCAGTCATTTGATTATAGGTTTTATAAGAACTTGAATTATATTCAGAGAAAGGAAAATGATTGAAAAAAAAGGTAGCTTTCTATTACTTTGGGCTGCAAGGCTCAATTTTTTCGAAACATCAACCATAGCTAGAGATTTGGTGGAGGAAGGCTTTGAACGTGTGGATTTTCTGAAAATGCGGGAATGTATGTCATCAATACTGTTCCGTTACAGAAAATGCCGATAAGCGATTTAATCGATTGTTAAGCAAGCACAAAAAAGCAATCAAATGCATTTGTAGCTGCTATAGGCTGCTATGCACAACTTAAACCGAGGAGTTAGCCGCTGTAGGGACGGTTGTTGACCTTGTTTTTGGTGAGCCAAAAACCGAAAAATTCAAGATTGCAGATTATGTCATGTTCTTTCCAAGAATGATTTTGGAGAGGGTACATTCTTGTGAAATAGAGAGGCCGGACTTCCTATTTGTGGGCAGTTATGCCATGGCGATTCGTACTAGGGCATTTTTAAAAGTGCAGGATGGCTGCGATTATAATGTACTATTGTACCATTCCGCTGGACCTAGAGGGATTTCTATGAGCGAACCCTTCAGAATGTTCTTAACGAACGCCGCGAAATCTCAGCAAAGGGGTATTAAGGAAATTTGTGCTTACCGGAGTTAAATTGGCGATTATGGGAAAGGGGGAATTTGGTAACAAAAACATGAACATTACTTTTTTGGGATCTGGTAAAAGCTTGGAGGGGTAGTGGATTCACCTTTTAAGAATTTCATCGATTGAACCAAATTCTATTAAAAATGAAACCATAGATTTTTGTTAGCGCACACAATTTCTTTTTGTCCCTCATTTTCATATTCCACTACAAGCGGAAGTGTGCCATTTCTTAAATTAATGAGCAGAAGATATTTGACCAATCTATCATGTGATCGGGTTAAAAGAATTAAGGAGTTATGCCGCACGCCTGTATGGAGTGGATGTAAAGTTGATTTCCAGGAGAAACAGGAGGCAATTTTTAGGAAAAACTTTATTAATTTCTTTAAATGAATTGGATATTTTCTTACCTTCCACGTATTTACTTATTCTGAAGGGATAATAACAATAGGCTGGAATAAATGGTGTAGTGCCTAAAAAGTTAGAAACAGAGAAGTAAATTGTTAAAGGGCGTCTTTCGGCTGAAAAAAAGACGGGGCTTTTTATGAAGGACAATTAGGCTATTTAGAAACGGTATTGTACGATCCGAGGAACAAAGAAGGTTATTTATACACGGTTTTACGGGAAAATTATGTAAAGTAAAAGCACTTGGAAACCCCAGTTTGGTCAACCACTTTGCACGAGGTAAAATCTACGAATTGATGATGACGGGAATGCTTGAGATGTATTGAAGTAGGTAGCATGGCATTGGCCTACCTATCAAAATCTCTTAGTACTGTTAGATTAAGAATAAAACGGTAAAAAACTCTCATAACTGAGAGGTTTTTTTGCTGAAGTATATTATATTCTTATTTCCTACGGGAAGGCATTTCTTTGTTATTGTCGATTCTTCCTCAAAAGAATACCTGCATTTGAGGGCTTAGTGGGTTACGGACTCTTAAATCTGTTCTTTGGATATGGCCTCAAAACACTTTTAATGAATCTTTCTTTAAAACCTTCCTTTGTTATTTTCCTCAGGGAATTACAAGTTTGTTAAAAAAAACTTTGCCGTTCTTGGGAAAGAATACTCAATTTGGCCAAGTGGGCCGATCAAAAACCTTGCTTCAAATTGTCTCAAGAAGCCATTGTCCTTAATTTCTACTTCATTCATTATAGTTTGATTTTAAATAATGACTAATTTTGGATCATAAACGTTCTCAAATTACAATCTAGGCTTATAAATTAAGGTAAAAAATAAGTGGACGAAAAAGCAAGAAAACCAAAAGTTAGCTAAAAAAAAGCATTATCCTATTTAAAATTAGAATGCTGAAAAAACCAAATGGTCCACAATAAAAATTACACGTTACTTCATGCCTGGAGAATGGCTTGCCCAATACAACTATTTTTGGACAACATAAACCTTACCAACGGAGACCTTTGAAAAGCCAATTGTTTAAGATTGGATCATTCCGACAAGGATAATCTTGGAAAGGAATATTGGCCTTGAGAATAGGTGCAGTTATTGTAAAACATGACCAATTGCCGTTCTAATTAGGGGTCACCTTTGGTGGAATTCTTGTTTCAGGAAATTGCAAAACACATTCGGTGAGAAAAGTAATAATGAATTTCGAGGCGTTAAGAGTAAAAATCGAAACTGCCCAGAGAGAATGATTTTCGCCAAAATACCCAGAGACACAAAGTTATTTACCCACAGACTCGTTGGAATAATATGGAATTGTTGGGCCAAATACGCCTTGGCGGGAAACTGTTCCAAGGCCGCTTGGGCCACTTTTATGAACAGTTTTATTCCATACGCGACAAAATAATATTATCTGGACTGGTCCATTAAATTTACATCATTTAAATTTGGCAACAAACTTAAGTGCCAGGAGAACATTGTACATATTCACGGGGAAAAAGACCCCGTCCTTTCCAGTAAGCCACATTAAAGATTGTATTACAGTTTAAAATGGACCCATACATGATAATTCACCGATCAAAATTGGTTAATGAACACTTACCCACAATTATTTTGCAATAAGGACGTGTCTATTTTTAATATCTTTGAACTAGAACAGGGTAGGAGGTATGGAAACCAAAAGAGCAGGAACGGCTTACCCAAGTTAAAGGACAAAATTCAGGAATTAATTAGCAATTTTAAAAATTATAACAGATGAAGAATTATTAAAGAACGTTTTAATGATTTTTGGGAGTTTTTTCTTGGGAAGCACCTTAATATTTGCGTACAAAAATCAGTACAAGGAACGGCCATGGTAATGGAGGATTCCACACCTGAAACAAATGACGCAGGCGATGTGGGTACGAATCACAGCATTGAGTTACCAGGAAGATTTGAATTCTCCAGGGCTGAATCTGTGCCATTCGATGACCCCAGAAGATTAATGGAGCGTGTGATCGTGAATTTGGTAAATACCAATAAAATTGCAGTCCAATTGCCCTGCTTTTTAATGAAAACGGGCCAAATAAATTTTTTCCAATTATAGAAGCAATTTTGGCAAAAAGATGGCATCCCGGACGATTTTAAATACTGGCCACTTGCAGAGGAGGGACTTTCAAAAGTTTGTTTTCTCCTTGCAGGAGCAACGGGTTTTTGCAGGATAATGAGCGCCAAACAGTAAGGAATATGGATTGGTAATAAAAACTCAATGTGGATGAAACGGTACCATATTGAAAAAATTCGACCGGAAGTGGCTTGTAATATTTGAAATCAAAATCGAAATTTGGTAGCTGGACTCTGGCTGCCTTGCTGCATTATAACGCCGAGGGAGGTGGATTACAAAAGTATAGGTATACAGAAAGCGGACGGTTATTATGACCTTCCTTTTTGGAGAAGAAAACTGGACGTTATGTTGTTTTCGTATTTTTTAGCAATAAAGGGATTCTTTCCACCCTGAGAGTACGGTTTTCACATAGGAAAAAAGAAGATATGTATAGCGCTGTTCCAACTTTAAACGGTTGAAATAGATGAATCGCGTTAGTAATTTTTCGCCGACGTTTGGCCAATCTATATGAAAATAAAAACTACAAAATTTTAAAGAGGCATAACCCATGGCTAAGAGAGCCATTTAAACAATGCTCCCAAGGAAAGAAGTATACTATAGGAAAATTCCAAATAAAGGTTACTACAAGCGTTTCAAAATAAATGATGTCTTACCTAAAAGATAATATTTGGTCCATTGTCTCCTTTGGATTAACTTATATTCTTGGTAGGTAATTTTCCATATTTATTGGTGGTTTATTGTTTTTAAAAAAAAAACAGAAAACCCTGTAAAAACCTTATCTTATATATTTGCTCTAATTTAGGTCTTTCCATTTGTGGGACTCTTGGTTTATTATTTTTTTTGACAGGACTACCGAAAAGATTAAGTATTTAATAAAAAATATATCAATGATAATAAGTAGGCTTCAAAAAGATGGCAAAGGAGGAAAATTTAGCCCTTAAATCGAAGGAGGAAAGAGGGGGCTAGGAGGAAGGAGTTGGCGGAAGGGATTTATAAGATTTCCATTTACTAAGAATAATTGAAGGCAGTTCTTAACGTTTGATATAGTAAGATTATCCTGTTAAATGGGAAGCTTAAAATTTTAAAGTATTTACGAGATTGACTGAAAGAATGCCAAGCATCATATTCACCTGGAATATTTTGTTCTTTTTGATAATGACTGGGGTCAGGAAATTATAAGATATACTTGCAAAAAAGCAAAAGAAGGTGTTTTTGGTGGCGATTAATTCTATGATGACGTAGGCAGTAACATTCAATAAAAATAAAAAGGAAACTTTACTTACCTACGGAAGTGAAGCACTTTGCATTTATGCCCGTTCTTTTTCCTCTAATTCTACTAGTAAGTTAATTAACCGAGACCATAGAAAATTGTTTGTCATAGAATGTTATATAGGTTATGTGGGGGAATTAATCTGTCAGAAAATACGACAACAGGCTTTGAAAAATGAAATACGATATTGGCGAGATTACGGCATCTCCGTATCGATAGGAGGGGCGGTCGGAGGCCTTACCAATTCTTCATTTTTCTTGTTGAGTTGGAATTTTTTGCTGCAAAAAAAGAAAGAATTAGAAAAATGAGGGAAATATTACTACCAAAAACATAAGGTCTAAGGCCTAGAAAACCGGTCGGCCATTATACAGAATTAGCCCGCCAGTGGCCCCAGAATTAAGTGATTGGGCCCAATATTTATGGAAGAGCTATTGTTTGTTGCTATTAAAAACACAGCTAGGGAGGAGTATATTGATCCGCACCCCCTTATTTTAGGCCTAATATTTTGCCATTTTACCGCATTGGAACCCCCCAAAAGCTGCAGGAGTGGGGGTGGGAAGTTTAAAAAAAAATTATTTTTATTTTTTTTTACCTTATGGGGGGAAAAAAAAAATTTTCCGGGGGGGGGGGGATTTTTTCCCATGGGCCCGCCCCAGTTGCCACGGATTCCTATATTGAGCATCTTCTCTTCTTT
>Ga0163217_1016329_pt1 | contig 14760 bp, 22 predicted proteins | sample SynspAceP_FD_185933 | JGI IMG/M metagenome (GOLD analysis project Ga0163217, IMG submission 185933) | Saline lake microbial communities from Ace Lake in Antarctica - Synechococcus sp. Ace-P (PacBio error correction) | ecosystem: Environmental > Aquatic > Non-marine Saline and Alkaline > Saline ... | reverse complement strand
AAATCATCCTCTGAACAACACTGGCAAAGGTCTCTCTTCGCGATAATCGGCGCTTACTTGCGCGGTTTTGCAACGATATCTCATCGCGAATCAATCTTACCGCGTGCGTGTGATCAAGCCCCCCAAAAAGCGAACGGCCACTTTGCCCGCGCCAGGGTGGTGCTGGGCATTTCTTCGTAACGCCCAATAGGCGAAAGCCCCAATGCGTTTCTTCCATTTCCGCCGACCGCGAGCCATTCGCTCCGTCTGTTATTTTTTCAGATCACGGCGGCCGGTTACAAACGACGGTCTGCACGCCAGCTGGCACCGCTTATTGTGACCAAAACGAGTCTGGAACCCACTTGGCACCCAGCGCCCTACTTTCAAAGGGCCCTAAATATGTTATGTGTCCGGCGCCTACAACCACCCCATCATCCCAAATGGTGGAGATGGCGCATTCCCTTGATGTCCAACTGGTGCGCCCAAGGTACGCCATTGCCTACAGCGCTGACTTCGTCTACCCAATAATCGTGGTTCACCAAAGAAGTCCACGGCCATTACCGGGTCGATAACAAAAGCGACTCACGACCAATGTGGCACGCCGGGGTTGAGATCTCCAATACCCGTAATACCAAACGCGTCAAGCGGTAGAACAGAAGCGGTACGACCCAGCCACTTTCAAGGCCACCCCCATAAACCAGTGTGGCCACCATGCCCAGCAAAAGTATGCGTGCAGGCCCGAGGAAGTTTTGTCAGAACTTCAAAAGGTGATTACGCGCAGCGGAGGTCAGCGAGGGACACAACTTGCTGATATCTTCTCTAGACGTCTTAAACATGACTTTGCCTTGATCCTGTCCGCGCTTGCGCCGATATCGGAGGTTTGATTGCTCGACACCGAGCGCCTGCGCTTTTTTGAACAGACGACGCAAGAACACTCTTGGATATTGTAATTCATCGTGATACCCATTTCGCCCCGCTGAAACAACCTGCGCAGGACGCGCCATCAGTTGCGTGGGTTGTCCGCGATGGAAAACTCGATTTCTTCGTACCTTGCTGCCAAATGCAAAAAAGCCTCTCGACATCGCAAACGCGGCAGAAGCAACGTCCCACCCTGCGTCACCAGGCTGCGCAAATCGGTTCTAAGTAGGGGCCGCCTGGCATTCTGCTTCAAGGCCCTTCAGATAGATCTCCATACGCAGCTCATAACACATCACCGACGCCATCGCCATGATTCCATGAGCTGTAAATCGGATGGACGGCATAGAATAGATAGTACGCAACGTTGCAGTTCATCGTGCTCAGCCATGATTCTCTCGGCCGATAACAGACATAACAGCGCCACTGTGCCTTGGCCGCAATGATGGTCTGCGTCCGCATTACGGCCCTGATCTGGCGGCATCCACTGAGCCAGCGGTACCTGCGCCCGCGGGCGCTGCGTGCCCATCACCAAACCGCAAATCTGCCAAGTGCTTCATCAAGGCCCTACCCACCACGCGAATTGCCAGTGTCCAGAACAATCCGATGTTCGGCGGTCGCAGCTACGAGGTTTCATCAGGGAACGATCCGCGGTGTTTTCCATCCACCAAATTTTCCCAACCCATATTTTTCATGGCTCGCGCTACCGCACTGATGTTAGCCAGAGTGGGAGTTCCACCAGAACAATACGAATCGGTCATTTAGGGTCGGGTGAGCCCAGCGCGCGACGTTTGTGCATGGATAACGGACCTGTCAGCAAACATTAGCAGCAATCAATAACGATAAAATCACGGAAAGCCGGCGGGCAAACCCGGCGGCGTCAACATGCTATTATCCGGCTCGTGCGGAGTCTAAAAACAGACCAAAGCGCGCATCGACTGCTATTGATACCGCGCTTCATACACGCGGATAATATACTCAGATGCACCAGCGATTAAAATGCCCTGGCGCGTTGCCGCGCCAGGGATCCGAACTACCTGAAAGCAATTTTCGAGCGCCAGAGACCACAGCGACAAGACCAACAGCGAGCGTGAGCGTCAGCTGGATCGCGTCGATAAGGCCATTTACGATAATTTCGTAGAGCAGCTTCGAAAAAGCTATAAAGACCACCACCATTGCTCCACTGACGCAAAGCGGATGCTGGCCCTATGGACAAAAGCTGGCAATCTTCGGTTCTGGGGTCGCGGACAATTTCTGCGAGGTATCCGGAATTTGTTTAGCACTGGCCAGAAAAAAAACAACCGAATTGAGGTCTGCTGATTGTTAACCCAATCACGCGAGAATAACGCGGCCAGCCGGCCACGGTTGCCGCACTGAAAGCCGGCGGGTGCGAACGTATCAGAAGTGCGCAGCCTAACCAGCGCGGCTCTGGCTACTAACGTTCTGGATCAGGCCCAAAGACGAAAACCCTGTCAGCTTTGGGGCCGAAAATAGCACCGTTCTGGCGGACAACTCACGCATTTCTTCCGTACATCCGGATGTGTTGGTGCTGGACATCGCACGGGTGTCAGCCGGCCATCTGACCGCGAGTGATTGCCTTCGATCCTGAGGAGCCGACAGACCTAGAGCGTTGCCTTGGCCATGGAATTCGGCGCTCCTGACAGGCGGACTTTCTCTGGCAACCCAATCAGCGTAAACCGCAAAGCAGCTGATTGGGACTAACCCCAAGCTGTTTCCGTAATTGATGAAGAACTGCATCCTTCCGTGCGTTGACCGCTAAAGACCTTGACCTGCTTAGAAACTAGCAGCAGGCACAAAAAAAACCGCCATCCCGAGAGACTGGGTTTTTTTGTGGTTAACAAAACCGCTGCCAAATAATAATAGCAGGGCTTCCAACAGGGGCCTTGCAAAAGAGCACCTACGGTTCAGACCATGTCCGGCGGCGCTCGTTCTAGTCCTCCTGCGCCGACCACACCTTCTTCACCGGCAGGATCAGATCTCACGGCACCACGCCGAGCGCAATCAGCAAGTTCGCCTACGTTAAAAATAGAGAATAGGTAATCCCACCACTCGCCGATATCACGCAGGGCGAATTTATTAATCCGCCTCACCGGCCGAACACGTAAAAGCGCAGATCAAGCACACCAGGTGGGTACCGGAGGTTATTAATGGTACGGTGATGTCTGGTGAATGAGGTAGTTGATCACCTCCATGAGGTCCCCTAACCCCGATGGCTGCGGAATTTTCCCGATTACGGTCCGCCACCACATAGTGTCGTTCAGGAGAGTAGCGGGATGGCAACAGGGCGGCCAGAACTGTAAATTGCAAAGGTCCACTGAACAGCGAAAAACTACCCAGCACAATGATAACTCGTGAGCCAGAAGGCAGCACCCGGCAGCAACCGAATTTGAACTGAAGCGCATTCGCCAACGTAAATCGACCACCAGCAAGGCAATCCAGCATGCCAAACCGCTGTTTCCTCTTTCAGTTTTCGCCTTACCTGGAGCCTATAAACTCCGAACTGATTCAGCTTCAGCTCCGCTCCGCCGACGGTTAAGGTGCAGGTAATCTCTTGGCCAACAATGTCGTATAGCAGAACTCAGACAACCGCCACCAAAACCCGTTTTATCAGAACCGAAGAATTTCGCCTACAAATTGGTCATAGCCGGCATCATCAACGCTGTGGTTATCCCAGCAAGCGCTGGCGCTTGTTCGTATTCAAAATTCCACCGACGTGCCGCCCGGTTGAAATCCATGCCGGAAGTCAAGCCGCGGAATCGCCACAGGCCCGATAGCGAGACCAATAGTATCGAAGAGTTATACGGGTTAGCATCTTTCCGGAAAAACCATAAAATTCAACGGTTTTCCTGAGCGTCTTGCAAGCCTGCCTTCCTCCGATCGAAGTTTTTCGACACCATGCGGCCACATAAACCACATTGACGATACTGCGGCTGCCAACAGGCCAAGAGAACATCGATGGATAATGCCCAGCTTAAGGTAATCGCAAAACTTCACCCGGACGAACCATGGCAACAAAATGCAGCGCACCAGTAGTGTGATTTAGATCAAAAATGAGACAAAAGCCGGCGAGTACCGGCAACATTTATAGACAAGCTGCGGCCGCAGGTGCGCTTTTAGCTTTCCCTTATGGTTCAAAGTAGAAGACGTTGCGTCTACTTGCCATGACCACCGTTAACGATGCCAGCGATTACCCGGCAGCGAGTCAGCGTGGCGACCAGAATCGACATGCAGGGCAATAAGTAGCTTCAGTTCAGGTTAGCATTACTGTCTTGCAAAAAGCCCAACCGCCGTGTAAAGCGCATAATAAATCCAAGCACCAGCACAAAGCCCAACAATACCATCATACCAGACGTTCGTATTTTTCATGACCCAGGCTAGGCCAATGGTTCTTCCTGTACAAAGGTTAATGGTCGCGGGCAGTATGCACCGCGCGCAGCAGCAGTGCCAGCTCCGACGCTTCCGAATCGAGTCAGACGTTATACGGAAACTCGCACCCAGTGCAGACTGCACGTAGCCAGGCTATGATTGCCTTAGCCACTACCCGTTTGTTCTTCGAGTGACCAGCCTTCACCGCAACCATACGTTCTTCGGTTTCGGTGCGCGAAACTCAATAAACAGCACTGCCGTACGACCGGCCAACAGCGTTTGCGAGTGGCGCGTTATCAAAATCGCCGCCACCAGAATCACATAGTCATGCTGACTTGTGGGCCGTTTTCATCGAATTTGCTGGCAGTGTTCCACGTTATACGTGCAATGAGCTCCTCAGGCGTGCAGTGCGTTGGGCGTTATCGCGAAACGAGGTTTTCGTAGTGCGGCGGTTGGCGTTGTCTGGCCGCGCCTTCCATTCCGAAATTCTCCAGATTTTGCGGTTCACCAGGTTACGCGTTTGCTTGCGCAGGTATTCTGAAACACCCGCATTCAACATATAGCGCACTGGTGCCTGACCGCTGAACCAGCGGTCTTGCCACACCAGTTCTTTCACACGGTTAGGATGTGTTCAGGCTCTGCCAAGGGGGTATTCCTGGAATGGGATCGTATTCGGCTTCGGTACAGGGTCAACGCAATAAGGGCGCTCGTCGCACGGTGCGGCTCATCCATCAAAACTGAAGGTACGACGGCGAATCAGTGAGGCCTCGGCACGGGATTCGTTCCATCGCGAAGCTGAGAATAATTTCCTGCCCGTCTTGCCAGGTCCACCTCTGCTCACCTACCACCGGTAGCGAAATGCGTTCCTTCACGCAGTTCCCTTAATTCTGCCGGCTAAAGCTTCAGCGCTGCTTAACCGCAGTTTCCAATCCACTTCCAAAAGAAGTGGATGCCGCCGCGCAAATCAGCCCAACTTCATCTGGACCGGCACCCAGACTGCTCAACAGCCCGGAGTAGGCGGCATATTCAGCGCGACCAAATAGTCGTTACCAATTGCCGCTTGCCACCTTTGCAGGGGCGGGCCTGAAGCTGATCTACGCCGAACGGCTACCGATAAGCGCATCACGATCTGCAAAACTGCTTACTTTTACCTCAATACCTGGACTCCAGCGCCTGCATAGCACGTTCCAGAACGAGTGCGACGTCCAACTTCAGGTATGCTGGGGCACGGTCACCTGAACGGCAAAAATCATCGGGAAGGTTGGTTAGTGCCATATACAAAACATGCGGAAGAAGGCGGAAAAAAGGGCAGAGACAGAATGAGGTTTTTTCAGGAGCGAGATACTTGTAGCATTGGGCGTTCTATAGCGGGCTGGCGCCCTACCGTGGTGTTTTCAGCCAGATAGGAACCATGCCCGGGCTAAAAAGCCGGCTAGAAACGTCGTTTGGCGAGTCAGATGTGCTTTCAACGAGCCTTTTGCAAAGCACCGGAAACCGCTACTTTTGGAACGAACTGAGACATTGTCGGCCACTTCCGAACAATAGTCATCGACACTTTGTGATCTTGCCAAACATACCGCAGAGTAACATTCGTCGCTTTGTTCAGGCCAGCATCAATGACTTTGCTCTTTGGCAGCGTGGACTGCGTACGCCAGACTTAGAAGTAAACATCAGAATAAAGGCGGCAAAAAGATAACTGCCCTTATAAACCCAATACTGCGCCTGCGCGTCCTGCGGCCATTGCAAGCGTGGAGCCAGTGCCAGCAGTGCCGCACAATAATTTGATCGGATTTTCATTGTATTTTCTCGTAATTGGAATAAAAGTGTGAATAAGTTAGGTTCAGGCCGCAGCTAAGCTCGGCGCGCTTGCACCGCGCAGGCGTAGAATCCGGTTACAAAGTCGCACAATGTACCTGCTTCAATGGCCCACGCAATCCATCATTCAGTTTTCTGATAATAGCGTAAATTGTGAATGGTGTTCAGCTGCGACGCCGAGCATTTCTCCACACTTTATCGAATTGATGCAGATAAACTCTGGAAAGTTCTGGCAGGTATAAACAATCACAACGTCTCCAGCGGCGCCGTGTCGTGGCGGTTTTTGCGTTCGAATCTTAACAGTGCGCGGTACGGTAAAGAGGAAACCCTTACGGGCGTTCGGGTAGGCATTACGCAGTCAAAATATCACCACGCGAACGCACTGCTTCCACTATATCCTCAGGCGGCCTACCCATCAGGTAACGGCTTATCCTGCCGCATTTTTGGCGGACCAAGTCGTCCAGGGATGCGAAATATGTCCTCTTTTAGGCTCGCCCAACGACGCCCACAATGCGAACCGTCAAAACGATGATTCGGTCAGGCCGTCCAGGCCGATGCTTGGCGCAGGCTTCGTTACGCTCCCCCCCTGCCACAATGCCAAAAACAACCGCTGGCCGTCCCACCTTTCAATAGGGCTTCTTACTGCGGGCTGCCAGCGCAAACGACAACTCCATCGAATCTTGGCTTCCTTCTCAGTAGCTGGATAAGGCGTGCATTTCGTCAAAGAATCATCACGATGGTCAGAACCCAAGTCGCGGTGCACCCTGCATCGCAATTTCCGGGTTCCAACTCACCGGCGAGCCATCCACCGGCGAGGGAAAAATCACCGCTTTTCTCAGTAATTTTACTGGTTTTTCGCCTTCAGCTAACACCTGAAATCCGCCAGAGTCAGTCAGGAATCGGCCTTGCCACTGGGGTTAAAATGTGATGAGTCGCCGTGGCTTTTGATCACTTCAGTACCGGCGCAGAGCATTCAGGTGAAACGTATTACCCAGTGATGTGGGCACAATTTTTTGATGTCACGAAACGGCAACAGCCTTCACTGTGCCATAAAGTGCCAACGGCTAAATGCCGGCTTCACCACACGCGGAAGGTCAGGCGACACGAGCGGCAGCGTCTTACCCAGTCTTTTCAAATCTCTAAACAGGCGTCGTCACCGGGTTTCTCGACGAAATTCTTGTTTTCGGGGCGCCCTGCGGCTCGTTGCAGAATGCTGCAGCATGCCACGGCGGGCACTTGGCCCGGAATGACATGGCGTCGCATAGCTGAAAAAGCGATAACCTTCGCGCCGGCTTCTTTATAAGCGCCCATCACGTGTTCTAACCGGCAAGCAACTACCGCATGTATCAGCGTAGATTCGGGTTAATGAAATAAGTATCAGTGCGTCTACGGCTGGAAGTTGTAACGGGTAAATAAATATGTCCGTGTCGCCGGTAAACATGGCGCATGTTCACCGTGACGACTGGACGATTCCAACGAGCGCACGAGTGGTGCCCACAGGCATCACTCGGCCGCCACGGTGCCGGTACGGCCACTGCACTCACGTGCACCTGACGCACATGCATCAGTTCATGATGCATTGTGATCTTCAGTTTGTCTACTCGCACGGCTGAAAGTCGGCACCAATGAGGGTACAAAGGTAGAGTCTACGCCCATCCGCGCGAGTTCTGCAAAGCAGCGCTTCTCCAAAATGGAGGCCAAGCGGTTTGGCGCGGCAACCGCGCCTGCTCACAGGGTCATAAACGGTTTAGGTTAGCCTCTCGGTCAGACGCCTCATACCGCGGCGGTCATATAAGTGGATATGGCATATGGCCCAGTCGATCAAGATATCGCATGATTCGCGCCATTCGGCCTGCAATTCGAACAATGCATCGCGCGGGGGGCTAACGTCAACGCAGTTCCGTCTTCCAATCAATACCTTGCTGTCCGGGACTTGGGCGGATTTTGACGCCGCGCACGTGCGCCAGCATCTGCTGATCGCCGTGATGGCTCCACCAGATTTCCGCGCCGCCGCTGTTTTTTTCCGAAACAGGACGCCAGGAATCACACGCTTGTGTGTTAACACCAGCAAATCACCAGGCTGCAGGAATCGGGTAGATCTGTGAACGGCGATGATGTATATCGCCAGACAAACCATCAAGCAAAGAGAAGGACAGAGCGTTCACTAACGGGAGCGGGGCAATCACTATCGGGTAAGTCAACGAATCTGAGACATTCATGGAGAGAACTATGCACGAAACCCAGCGGTGCGGCTTATAAGTATTGGTAGCGCGGCGGACTCGAACCGCCACACTATTACTAGAACGGATTTGAATCCCGTCGTGTCTACAATTTCCACACGCCGCCATCGAAAGAGGGGCAAGATTACTGACGATTGAGCCTGAAAATCAATGACAAAAGCGAACAATTGCCCTGCCCCGCAATTAATTTACAACGGTCAAACAGCTGAAAGCTGAGAACGCGTTGCAAACGATTGTTGTGCGCCTGCAATACAAAGCTCTGAAAGTCAACGTGCTGATGCTCCGCGATAATCTATGTCCTTGACAGTGGAGCATATCTCTTTGCTGTAGAGTGGCGGATCTTCAGAAAGCCTGGGTGGATTCCACCGAATTATCCGCCACCCAGTCGGTCTGCTTTAAAATAAAAACTTTCCTGAGCATTATCGATGTGGCTAGAGAGCCGGCATCAGATCGTTGTAGGCGTCTGACCTGCCAGTACGCTTTTGCTCAAGTTATCCAGGCCGGCTAATCAGATTTTCTATAGTTTTGATACGACTGTTTTTCGCGGTTTCGATGGTAAACTATTATGCCATCAACTCGGGATCCTCAAGTGTGAACTGAACAACCGTAACGGTGACCGCTCGCGCCAAGCGACAAAAGGCACTGTTTTGTATCGTGCCATCTGTATTCAGCACCGGTACCAGCATCCACTCGCGCCAAAATCGAAGCCGACGCTTCGCGACCTCGATCGTTGAAAAAACCGCCAGCCTGTAATTCGAACGATATAATCACACTGATACTGTTAATACGCATCGGAGGCGGCACAGAAAGGGGAGAGGACCGGTTAGCTCCCCACTCGCCGTCGCAGGAATACGGTCAAAAATGCCTTTACCATTATCGCTGATGGCGAACAGTGACGCCGTCATTCAATTTCCAGCATTCCGTTGCCTTCCGTCCGCCTGATACGTCCATTCACGGCTTCTTGCGTAAGCCGGGTGAGCCGCCTGGAACCACTAAAATATACTCACAGAGGCGTCCTGGTATTGGCCGTTTGTCGCACTTGCTGCAGACGCTCTTTCATTTCCGAGCTGAAGACAGCGATCGCTTGGCCGCAGCGAGCCGTTACCGGCTTGCACCGTCAAGACTCACCACCGCGTGCAGAATGTCCAGGGAACGTGGATAATGGCGCTTTCTTTCCTGACCCAGCGTTGTTGGCCATTGAGCGTTGCTTGTAGTTCGATGCGTTTACTCCTGATCCAGCTCAGAACGCGCCGCCGGCACCGGCGTCGTCTCGGTCGGTTCACGCGCTTACCGGTGGCAATCTGCTATCGGTTTATGTCAGCTGCTGCGCTTCAGATCCTGCAGCGGTTGATACGCCCGGAAATTGTTTGTGGAAGATATTCTAATTCATTTCGCATTACCTTTTTGAACCTGCCGCTTTGCGGAAGGTTTGCAGCATGTATGAACAGGTCTGTGCAACGGTAATTCACCTGGCCGACGCGTTTGTAGCGCCTGGGTACTGAATTAATTTGCGGCTCCTGGTCCAGACTCACCCCAGGAAACAGCTTCTGCTGATATGAACGACTCGCCTCCAGCAAGGTTTTTTTCCTGCCTGCAATCGAGCTGGCCTGCTGAGCGGTTTGCACACTCGACTTTTCCACAGCCCGGTGCCTTCGGCAAAGCTTGGCTGCCGGTTGTTCAGCTTGTTTTTTGTGGGCCAAACGACGCTAAGACTCTGCGTTGCGGTTTCAGAACACGTTTGCGTTGAATTCAATATTTCAAAAGGTGTCACCACCTTACGGCGGCCCGGTGACGTTAACTGGAGCCCTGGTAGTTGGATCCATGATCCTCATGAACAGGCTTCGCTATGCCACGTAAGGGGCGGTAATGACAACATTACTGCTGCATTCGTTTGACTTGTATAAGACAGAGAACCACTACCCGATTCTGTAAAACTGACTCCAGAGGCCCATATTGCCAGTCCTGTGCGGATGAACCCAGTAAGGCGTGCCATCGGATAAGTGACGCCTCTTGACGCCCTGGCTAAATTGCTCCGGTGCCTTTATTTCTGTGATCGCCTTCGCCCTCCACTGGGCTGGCAAACGCCAGGTTTCTTCAGCACGTCGAACCTGCTCGCAATATCAGCGGCGCCATTTGGCGGTGGGTGAATCTGGAAAGCGTGGCCATTCGTTAACGTGCCGCCGTCATAACGGATAGCTGATCCGGGCATATGATTTCGTCGCCACCGCGGGCAAACTGGATCGCTTACCACTTCGCCAGTGCGATCATTGGTTCAGCTGGTAACTGCTGGTAGCGCCACATTGTAAAAATCCAGGTGCCGGCGCAAGCGCAGAATCTGCTCGGTTATTCGAGCCAACTGGCGTACTCGCGGACTGGTTATTGCCGTGGGAAATCCACCCGGCTGCTGAAAAGCTGCTCATTGAATCTTAAAAAACAGCCCCAGTTGCCTCTAAATCCATACCCATCTGATGCTGGTTTCATGGTATCGGCCAGCGCGGGATGGCAATACGGCAAGTTCTCAACGCCGGCGCTAAGGCCTGCTGCTGAAAGTGACGCAGCCGCCCAGTTTACACCGCAATTTGGACTGTCGACGTTTCACAAACCCGGCCAATGAGTGCCAGTCGTAACTCCAGGCATTAAGGGGTCAGAGGCACTGCGGCCGTGGTGCCCCGCTGTGCAGCGATAGTTGCTGTAACCAGGCCCTGGCCGTGTTCAGGGGTGAACATTACCTGAGCGCCTCGTTGGCTGATTTTATGCTGACCAGCTCTGCAGCTGAGCGCAGCTTTATCATCCCACGTGGTCCAGAAGAGTCGTTGGCATTCTTGCCCTGAGCAAGCCGGGGGATTGGGCTATCGCGAGTTCAAAATCGGCGAATACTGGCAATCAGCGCCGTTGGGTCTTTAGCGCACCTGCTGATCTGGGGTTTTATACCGATTCGCGCTGCTGAATAACTTTCCTGAGCGCAGGAAAGCGTTTTACCTTGCTTCGCCTTCATTGACAGCTGGCGCTGGCAATGATTGGCTAGGGTCTTCAGCGGCTTTTGCGACTGCAAAAAAGGTTATTTCAAGGATGTGCTGAGGCCGTAGCTCGCGCACCGCAGGTTCCAGGCGGCTAACTCGTGTTCAGAATTCTTTGCCGCCCTTCAAGGCTGGAATCCTCACGAATTTTGCTTGCGTCAGGTATTCGTTTGCATGGCGGCGAATGTTTTCCACTTGGACGCGAGTGCCAATATAACGCGCTGTGCGCTGCGTGTCTGGGCACTAACTGCCGCCTCCCTGGCGACTATAGCCCGGCGTGTTGGCGTTGGTGTTATTAGCGGTGGTGTCAGCGACAGCCTGGTGGCCGAGTATTGCCGCTCTTAAACAATGCCCAGTTATCTTTGCATTGCGTTTACTCCCGGGCCTCCAGCTCGGCCCATGGAAACCGTCATCAGAGAAATCACGGTTCCATGATTGCTGCCGATTTTGCTCAGCGTTAAATTCGGATCGGTGCCGTAACCGGCTCTGCATATTTAGCAAACTGGCGGATTGTCCGCCACTGGCCAACACCGGTCCCCGATAACGTGGCATAGATTCCAGAAATCTACGTAGTCCCGCATACTGGCTTCGTATCGGCATAAGAGGTAACTCGCTGCTCTTTCATCGCCACGCCTTCGCGGAACTCCGTGTAGTGAATAGCAACCGCAATCACCCTGCAACGGTGATCGGCTTTATGCAAAACAAGTTATAGCTGGATGCGCCTTTCCTTCAATCAGTGTTCTCCCCAACCGGTTTTCAAGCGCGCCTGGGCCACCATAACCGTGAGTTAATGCCGCTGTCTTTGGCGATGCGTTGCGCATGGCAGCAGTGGTTTTGTTACGAACTGTTCGGAGTTCAAGCGCGCCGAGCAATTGTGCGCGTCGTCTTCGGATCCTTCTATCAGCCATAACCTGCAAGGCTTCAGCCGCTGTTCCACACTCTTAACTTCGTGGGCAACCGTTGTGACAAGGCGGCACGCTGCGATCGTAATCGGCCAAACGTCGCTTTTTGGCCGGCAACGGCGCTACGTCAGATCTCAACCCGGTACTTTGCGGCTGAGCTGGCGCACCAAAAGCGTCCCGCCAGGCCGGTGGCCCTTTGGTGCCAGACATCGACAGCTCTATCTGGTTGTCAAACATATCCGATACGCCTTGGCTTCATTGGTGTTCAGGTAGTTACCTGTCCCGCCATCACACACCGGCTATTGCGCATAGACCTGAGCAATTTCCGCCAGACAGGTTTCAATTGACCGCGCAACTTCCCTTTCAGCGCCGATTCCTTATCGGACGGGCTGGGTTTCAGCGCAGTTCAGGCCTTCAAGTTCGGTCGTAGACATTGCCTGTTGAATCGGGATAGTCCTGCATCCTCTGCCCCCTGCGGCTTTTAGAAATAAGTTCAGTCGCGCGCGTGACCCAGCCTGTTTTACGCTTCCAGTACCGCCATTCGTCACGGAGCCGCACCAACCTGGTTTAACCGCCTGAACTACTCGCTTCAAGGTAACCGCGGCCAAACTTGAAATGCGAGCCGGGTCTTCAGGCCCGTAATTGAGAGTCTTGCACCACTTCGTGGTGTTGCCAGCCGCTAACGGATTAGGCTTGCAGAACATTGGGGTTTTTCCTGAATATCACCGTCAGGCTGCCATGGGTAACCGCGGCCGCGGCTGACCTTCCATTTTGGCCCACAACATGGTGCCGGTGCGCTGTTGTCACTACGTGGCTCGGCTTCAGCCGGATTCACTTCAATATTTTTCCAGAATCGACAGAAGCTGACTCGCTGAAGCATCCGGGGCGCGCACAGAACAGAGGTGGCGTCGTGGGTAAGCCATATCGTGCCCAAGTGGCCGTTGATGGCTTCAACACCCGACTGGCAGGTAGTGAGTCTGAGCGCAACAGATTAACGTAAACGTATTTGCCTTGTTGAATGGCGAAAGCACTTCGCGCTCGCAGTAGGCGCCGTTGGGGATTCGCCTGCGCTGGGAATGTTAACGGTAATACGCGAAGCGTTTCAGCCTTTCGCGCCAAACACTAGACGAGTCGGTACTTGCGCAAGCGCATACATGTTGCATCAGCGCCTTCAGTGAGTGGGTCGATCACGCGGACGCCGCCGCGCAAGTTTGCGTTGCCGATAGCACGAACTGTCAATGTCGATTGCTGACGGCTTGGCAACGGTGGAATGGTAGCGTTCACCGTCACCGCAGCGACGTTCGCAGTTTTGGATTCAACGCCTATCGGCAGAGTAAACGCCAAATCTCGTTCATTCATGTTGCGGAAGCGTCTGGTTGCGTTAAATGGCGCTTTGTCGCCGGTGCCGGCCAACAACACCACCCATAACCCACCAGCTGGTTGTCCCAGCAACGCCTTGATGCGACCAAGTCCTTAAGCGGTTCTAGCCTTCACCGGCGAAGCCACCCATTAACGCCATTAACATATGGCAAACATTTTGGCGCACGATTCGTTTAGACGAATCACGGTTTGGAAAGGTTCACAGAGGCCACCATTCGCTGTTGAAGAAGAACGCCATCCAGCCCATCTGGATTGGCTTGTTCAAGAATCAGCCGGGCCCACCGTAAGGCAATGCGGAGCATGTCAATGCGATTAAGACGCCAGGTAGTTGTCCGGCTTGATATCCTGAGGCCGCACCAATCCATGTCAGGCAATTGTATTCTTCACACATTGGTCAGCGAGCCACTTCTCGCACGAATCGCACACGCCATTGCAATACTTCGGTGACCGTTACGGATGATGCTGCCGGCAGGCTGTTGCTCTTGATCCGCTCTGCGGCACCCTGAGAAAAATCTCGCTGTTGCTCGTAGAGTCAAGCCCCAGTGTTTCTACCGAATAATGTTGGGCTCGGCAGACTGATGTCACTGTCTTTCGAGATACTGTTTCCGCGTTTTTATGGGCGGTAGACTCCGTTCAGGTCACCGTAGACATCGCCCACGTTGAGCCACTGGTCGCCGTAAAAATTGTATTCGGCTATCTGGTAAATAGAAGCGGTTTCGAAGATCGCGCTTGCATTCATCGCCTGGGCCGCGCCCGCGGCGTATTCCGGTCATCTGCATGGGCACGGCCGGCTCATCGCAGCGCAACCTAAGCACCGCCCCCAGAACCAACGCAACGCTGGCGCACGCTGCGGGGGAACTGCTTAAAAACGCGTTAGCTGTCATAGCGAAACTCTGACGGAAAGACCGCATTGAACCAATATTGTGGTGAGAACTGCAGCATCTGGTAACGTCGACACGACTTCAGTCATTTAGGCGCGCTGGACCAAAATGGTTAATCATATTCACCGCTTTCACCACTTCCACGTATAGAAGACTCAATAGAGCCCTGCTTCCAGGCGAGGCCAGCCCGGGCAGCCGGGTTCACCTTACGCTGGGTCGCCATGGCGTTGGTTGTCGTTGACAG
>Ga0163217_1011651_pt1 | contig 14760 bp, 7 predicted proteins | sample SynspAceP_FD_185933 | JGI IMG/M metagenome (GOLD analysis project Ga0163217, IMG submission 185933) | Saline lake microbial communities from Ace Lake in Antarctica - Synechococcus sp. Ace-P (PacBio error correction) | ecosystem: Environmental > Aquatic > Non-marine Saline and Alkaline > Saline ... | reverse complement strand
AAGTTTAGAGCAACTCGCCAAAAGCAAAGTTGGCTACCGGTGCATTACCTTTATGGTGTTCTTCGTTTACCAGAATTGCGATGATACGCTAGCGTCCGCTATCTTGCGGGCATTCCTTCGAACCACGTAGTCATACAGGTGATTTTCGAAATGACATCGGGTGTTGCAGCGTGCAGAGAGGAAATTCATACGTCAGATGTGTCGTTGAAACACAGTTCTAATATGAGATATCGAACTTTATCGCGTATCAAACTCTGCCTTGCGCGCAATAGGCGGTTTGGACGTATTTTGGGTGAACGACTAGAGACGCAATTTAATACGTTTACGCATGCAAGTTTCAGTTGCGTTTTTATATGCGTCTTCGTGTGGCTCTCTGAATTTGAATAAAGACACCCATCGTGCGAATTGAAAATCCACGTGATCGAAGTCGCCAGGCTCTGGATTGGATGGATCCTCGCAAATCGACCGAATAGCTGTATTTGGATTTCCGTAGAAGTGTGCCAGGACATTCGTTACCAGATTGGGTGAACGGATATCCATGCGGCATTTACCGATATTGAACAAATCGTTGAAAACTGCGTTCAGATTTCAACGCTATTGCATCGCTTTAGGAGTGACGGTGAAACCTTTGTATGGTGATGCTCGGTATTTGCCATGAAAGTGGATGCGCTGACGTCCGGCTGGACTCAAGAGCAAGTTAAAAGACGTTTGCAATGGCATTGACCTTTAAAGACCCGTGTAACAGGGTTTGATACGTCCTTTAGCTGAGTGATTTCTTTTATTTAGCGTGTGACTAAATGGATCTGATGTGACGCTATAAATTTACTCTCAGTTCTTCCTCTATGCTGTATATGATATCCGTTCTGATTGTCGTCTGAGAAAAGCGCCTAGTGTCATGCTAAGGCGCTTTTTTTTGGTTTTCTGCTGGTTGCTCGATTATGAACAAGCATGAATTATTGATGTCAGGATGTTATTTCACGACTTTGTGTTTTGTTGGGAAACATTCATTTCGCGTTCCTGTGTTAAATTACTTCAGCAAAATATAATAAGATAATAGACATCTTGTTTGCCTTCTTTCTGGCGCTAAACTTTGGTTCTGCGCTTTCGCTCGATTGGGTTTTTTTATGGCGCCATTTTTCAAAGACCAATTTGTTATGGTCGTGAGGTATTTGCGTTTCGCGTTAGCACTGCGAAATTTATGGTGGGGGTTATCTCAACGATTGCTGGTGCGTGTTTGCGATCGTTTGGTACGTTGAAAAACGATTTTGTGATTGGCCGCTGTCTTATACGCCTTAGGTTTGCTATGTTGACCGCCTACGCAGATCGGTAGTGTTCGGGCTTAAATGTGTGGGCGCCTCGGTTTCCTAATGGGAATGGGGATTTCGGGGGTTTCGCGTTGTTTGCCTGCTATGGCGCGAATGGTGTCTCCAGGAAGCGCTTCTTTCTTGCTTGGCTTAGGCCCAAGTTGCGCAGGTCTTGCGTGTGGGCAGATTATTGGTGATTCCGGTTGCTTCAAGGCTTTATTCCGCTTACGGGATGGAGCACAGCGTTGATGCTGATGGCGTATATGTGCCTTGTGATGGTTGCTGTCTAGTTCACTTCTCGCCTCTACATTGTGTGTCGGGCATACCGCTGTCCAAAGCGTGTGCACAACATACATAGAGCAGGCTTGCTTCAATGACGCAGCGCGTCACGTCTTCTTAATGGTCATTGTTAGTGTGTCCGTGTCTTCTGGTGTGTGGTGCTCTTTCAGGCTGGCTATATATCACTCGGTCTACATGGCCTCTGCCTTGTGTGTCTGATCCAAGCTTCGTGCGGACAGTTTGCCGTTGGGCGAGTTTGTCTTTGTTGGCTGTTTAATATTTCGGCTGTCTTTTGTCGGGGATCTTGCGTCTTGGAAAGTTATTCGAAGAAATAATCTTGCTTGCCATTTATTTATTGCATTTATAAGAGCTGTTGTCTATTGCCTGCATTTTATGTTTATTTCCCATGACCACTTATTCTGTGTACGCGTTTTCAATTTTGTGACCGGATATTGCTTGGGGTTTAGCGATCCGTGCCGCCACCTTTGCATCGTCGGCGGCAAGAATTGTTTGGTCTGCGTTACATGGGTTGTTTGTATTGGCATTGTGTTTTAGGCCATCAGCTAGGGTTCGTTTAGCGGTGTTTGGTTAGTGGTTATCTACGACAAACAAGGTCGTACGAATTGTTGTTTGAGGGCGTGCTTGTATTATTGCCCTGATTACGCGTACTTCATGTCTTTATTGCATGATCTCCGTGATGCGCGCTCTCTGCTTCCCCGCAAGGCGCCTGAACGTTCTTCCTTTGCTCCTGTTTTGAGGATGGTTATTTCAAAGGGGCAGCTGCCTCTTTTTCTAAGTTACGATTATTTATGCTTCTCCTTTGCAAGTGTTATCAAAGCTCGGTTAGATTTTCACGAGGTTGGACGTATGATTGAACTCCAGCAGCCCGCCATTGCTTGAGTTAGAACGTGTTTTTCAGCGTGATTCAAAGTACGAATTAGATCAGCGCAAAAACGCCACTGATGGAGATAAACGAGGTTCTATATGTTGGGCGATTGTGGGTCGCGGCAAATGTTTTTGAGGATTTTTATTTTTATGAGTGTTTACCGCAAGGTGTGGGCTACGGGCTGTGCATTCCATCACTTTCATGGCGCGTTTGCATCGTGAATTGAATCTAGGCTTTTGGATCAAGCAAAAAAAACTTCCCTTAACCAAGGTCCCAGTTGCAACGGTGGGGCGGGTCAGGAATGCCAGCGTGTTATGTTTCTGATGAATTTTTTGTCTCGGACATCGGCGATGCATGCTATTGGGTGGTTTAACCGACGCTTGTTTGAAGAAGGTGTCGTGCTCGGTTTGGCGACGTCTTAATACTTGCCATAGATCCTTTTTCAGAGTCAATTGCAAAAAGGCGCGCTTTGCCCCTGCGATTGCACGACTACAGGGCTCTAATTAAGCGAATTTGTCACCTTGGTGGAGAGAAGACACATCGGCTGCGTCCCTACAGCGGCTTTAATGCCATACTTTTTGTTCCAAGCATATGGAACAGTGATTGACGGTGTTGGTTGAATCAACTCTCAAAATGGTGAGCGTTTCTTTTATGCCCTTTATCGTTTTGTCGTTCGTGCTATTGGATGTTTGATTCAGGTCTCAGAACAACATGCAATGGTTTGATTTTTATGTCTCTGTGTGCTGTGTCCTTCGTCGAGAGGTTGGACTACATTAGAAGCTCGCATTATCCTTAATATTGTGCTGACGGGATTCCTCGAGTTAAGCAGCGAACCGTTTGATACATATATAAGTCACGAGGCACGAAGCCGTGCGAATTGGCATTCTGGTGCAAAGCGTGTGAGCGAGCGGTGTCGTTATAGCTGTAAACGATTTGACGCCGTTGTTCGTCGATTCGTGTAGCTGTGTGGACGAGTGTTTATGCATCTAAGTTGTAGTGTTATTCTAACGCCGCTTTTGCCTTTGAAATTTGTCATTGGAATGGCCGTCTTATTGTTTGAGTTTCGCCGTACGATACAGTCGTCTAATCTGTAAATGAATCGTTTTTTCCTCCAACGCGGTTACTGTTCTAAGTGAAAGTTCTAAATTAATTAGATTTCATTTATACTATTTTGCTACTAGTTCGTTTAAAGTTCTTGATAAAGGTCATTACTGTAACAATATAGTGACCATTGACACTATAAACATGGAAAATAGAGGAGGGTCGGTCATTGCAGTACGAAGATCGGCATTGATACGCGTGTGAGTGTTGCACCAAAAGCGTGCGTTTAGAGATTTTATCGCAAGTGAAAAATGGCCTCGGTTGTTCGGAAGGGAATCTGGGCCGTTCTATGAATTGTTTCATCGTTGTGCTTGGCGCATTTTTTGAACTGTGGCAGTGATTCCGATGATCACAGTGCGGCCATGGAAGGTTAACGATTTGAAATCCGCATCGTGCAAGAAGAGCGCGAGTGTGAATACAGTATAAAAAAATGCGCCATAGCTTTGCTTTGTTGTATGGAAAGTAATGATTAACAGCGTCCGCGAGATTGTTGTTAGTGTGCTAGGTGAGACATTATTTTCACCCAGCACTTGAATTACAGCTTTGCTAGCGGTTTAGAGGGTGCTAGCTCCCGTACATGTTTGACCAATGTGGTGGTTTGAGCTGATTAGCGTAATGCGGATGTGTTTTCGTCGCATTTTCAAAACCCGGACGAGTGATGTGTGTTGGTGGTGGGGCGTTCTATTGCTCGCCATGAGTACGAATTATACATAAACGTTGTGGGCCAGAGCTGGTTGCTGAGCTGTAATATATTTGCACTGGGGTGTGGGGCCTATAGGTGCCTCGAAGGGTGGTCGATGAAGTGGCGCTTGCGATTGCTCACGCCATATACTGGATTTAATAAATGGCTCGCTTTCTTCTTGGGTTAACTCGAAACCTGGCATTATTGCCGCGAGCTCCACAATTCCCATTGTGAATCAGTTAGTGATCATGTCCAGACGATTGAAAAATAGCCTTGAAGCCTTTGTTGCGTGCTGGGGCATGGCATTTTGTAGTTTGTCCTGGTGGCGCCGGCAACTGCTGACGGAATTCTCCTTATATTTCGCGGCATTCTTTTTGCACCCTAAAAAATTGCGGATGTGCCTTTTCCTTTGGTGTTATAGGCCAAAAACGGAAAGCGCTGATTACTTTGAGGCAAATTCATGCGTTTCACTCGGTGATGTATCTGGGTGCTGAGGCGCATGAAATACAATATCGTATTTATTATTGAAGACGGACGTGGAAGTCGCTCGGTTGTGATGCACGCTGGGAAATGGAGGAGGTGCGTCAGTATCGTAAAAGCGCATAAGAGATTGCATTTTATTACACAGCTCGCGAAATGCATATTCCAGAAAAGAATTTCCAGCATCCATTGAGCCAACACATGAAAACGTTCGTGAGCTAATAACCTTTAATCAAGAACGTTGCTGCGGCGGATTTAACGGTCGTGCGTTTTCGTCTATCGTGGCTGGTAAACGTGACACAGCGCAGGTCGCTGGCGTAATATTAAAGAAGCTTTGGGCCCGTTCGAGATCATGGCGTATAAAGCCCTGTGGCAAAAAACTAGCATGGCCTTGTTTTTGGCAAGCTTTTGTACTTCAACAACGAATGGACTTCCTGGTAGCGCGTATGTCCTGCCTTTTGTATAAAGTGATCGACTTAAAAACTCTGTTTAGTTAATAAATCGAAAGGCTTAATGACGCCTTTTTGTACTGATTGTTTTCTGGATTATGAGATCTGCTCGCTAGCAAATACGGACCACACCGTATACTCTCTCCGGACAGCTTCCAGTTGCGCTATTCCTCCGCTAATGGAGTTGCCTAGAATCATTCAGTTCTGGACGACCGAAACACAGATAGGAAAAAGCAGTATTTTTGGTACTATGGCTAAATGCCACACAACGCCACTCTTCCCGGCAACCCACACGATATGCGAAAATTCTCCGCTTCGTCATTAGAGCCCGCTGGTAGGCGAGTATCATTGACTTTGATTGGTTTTCACGGCGAGTGTAGCTACTTGTTCGCCAAGAATGCTCGTGAGTTGTCCTTTGTTTGGCTAAAAATCTCTAAAGGCTTTAGCAAGGTCAATGCAGTTCCATGCGCCATGTGCGCAGTTATTCAAAGTAGTTTACGCATACCGCTTCTACATCGTTCGATAATTACTCGAATGCTTGCATCAAATACGGCACTCGACCGCGTAGCCCGTGGCCGAACTCGTTCTTGAGTTGGGGAAACGACTTTATCGGACACGTAATTTAGAGTTTCTTGCGTAGGCGGCGGAATAAATTCTCGATAGCGTTAATGTGGGGATGCAAAGCGAGGAATGACTTCATTATCGCTGACGACAAGTGCGCCCGAATTAATGAAGGGGTTATCGTGGAATGCCCATTCTCATACTCTAACTGCACCAGTGTTGAAGGGGTTGCCAGATGGCTCTTCTACGACTCTTTTTCCCACATTGTCTTCACCCATAATGTTTCATTGGAAGGGTGTAAGCTAAAGATTTGTGTGATGATACTTTGAATGGAGAATTCTTCTTGGTGACCTGTGTGGGTTAAAGGCTTTCCGCATTTACTGTAGATGGCCATGCCGAATGCATTATTGGTCAATGTTTGCAAGCTGCCGGTATTGTAGTCGCGACTTTTCCCTATAAGCCAATAATGGCCTCACTTTTTTTCGATTGGAGCGAGAAGTAATCTTCCCGTTGTTCCCAGTGTTATTTTTTAAAGTTGTGAATTAAGCGATTGAAAGCGATTATTCAATTTGCTGGCTAGTATAGGAGACAGTAGCGATGGGAATTCCTAGTGGGAAATTTCGGCTTTATATTAAAGTAGAAAAAGCCCCCAAAAAGGGGCTGAATCCTGTTATTCGATTTTTTATTACATGGCGAATGCCAGTAAACTGGAGGTCTTTCCGCTTACTTCGTTGGCCAACAATTCAATAATGGCTGTCCGCTTGGGCTGTCTTCTTTTGAACAAAAGCCATGCCTTCAGGCCCAGGTCGCCGTGCTGCAGACGGTATCCTACTTTGGCGTTCGAAATCTCGGCTGGTTAAATATGAATGAAACTTGACTTTTTCTTGGCGCGTACCGGTATTTTTCATACCCACCATGGATAAGACGACCATAACGGTTCAAGGGCCAATAAAAGCATTAAGTCGACGTTCAATATTTGGACCTACTGGCTTAGCTCGAGGCTTCAGGTCCTTTGTCATATCTGCGCTGCAGTCTGTGTTTTGTTTGAGTCGTTTGAAGCATGATAGCTCTTTCCTCGCCCAATGCTTTTGCGGTGAATGCGTTCGTAAATCCGCCACTGCCACTATACAATAGCTGGACCTCGCGGTGTCGCCGCTCCAGATGGAAAAAAAAGGGCGAACCGTTGCCATAACAGTTGCGTTGTAGGTGCAGTTATTCCGGTGCCGCCTTTTGTGAGTTTGCGAATCTTGCGCGCCTAGCGTGCTGGTACAATTTCATTGTTTTACCAGATTTTCTTGCATCGTCCAGCTTGCTCTTCGAATCTCGTGCTTTAGTGGACTGGTTAGGTCAAGCCACGACTGTTAGCTTCGTCGGCTAACTCTTTCAACGCGATATTCTTCGCGGTGAACCCTTTGTGTCTCCTGAATCGCCTTCGTTTTTGCTGTTACTAAGTAGGTTTTACCTGATACGCGTGTAGATGCGATTGGTGTCTGTTGAATATAAAAACCCAATTACCTTGGCCAGTGTTTTTCAGCTGGAATGCGCTCTTTATTCCTTGATCGCTGACGTCTAAGTCTCGTTGCACCGTTTGGTTATAACTCTTTTGTGCCTTAATTGCCAAATGGTGGACACGACTTTTTCAATCAGTCGATTTTTGGCGATACCGTTGTTTTCTTGCAAATGGACACAAAGGCATAGTCGGTCTGTCTTTAGGAACTGTGACGTATTCTGGCCTAAGTTCCTTGAGGCAAATAGCGGCTACGCGCGCGTCAGAACGACCTGACGCGACTGCGTGATTGTGTTCGGCCCTTCATTGCCACTCGTTGCTCCAACGACTTAGAGCCGAATACGTCACTAGTTTTTCTAAAGACAAACACGCATTATGGCCTTTTGTGTCATTGCAAGAAAACAAACTCCCCGGTATCTGCCAACCCACAATCGATCCTGATGAAAGTCGGGTCCACCATTCTGGGCATTTAGGACACAAAAAGATTATAACCAAACGGGGCAACGAACTAGACGTCAGCGACAAGCGATAAAAACCATTAGCTGAAAAAACTGGGCCAGTATTGGGCTTTAATAATCAACAGAAACCCCATCGCATCTTACACCGATTATCAGGTAAAAACCTACTTTAGTAACAGCAAATCGAAGGCGATTAAGAAGACTACAAAGGCTTCACGCGAAGAATATCGGTGAAAAAGAGTTAGCCGACGAAGTTAAAAACAGTCGTCTTGCCCTAACCAGTCCACTAAGCACGAGATTGAAGGCAAGCTGGACGATTCAAGAAATTCTTTTGGGTCGCTGAAATTTTACCAGCACGCTAGGCGCGGCAAGATTGCAAAAACTCACAAAAAAGGCGCACGAATAACTGCACCTACACGCAACTGTATTGGGCTGTACGGCGCCCCGTTCTTTTTCATCTGGAGCGGCCGACACCGGCGAGCCAAAGTATTTTGATAGTTGGCAGTGATTCGAAACGCATTACCGCAAAAGCATGGCGCGAAAAAAGGCTTCAATGCTTTCAAACGACTCAAAACAAAACAGGATGCACGCAGTGTATGGACAAAGACCGAGCCTTGAAAAGCCTTAACCGTAGGTCAAATTGTACTGGTCCGCACTTATGCCTTTTATTGGCCTTGAACGCGTAGGCAGGCATCATTTGGTGTATGAAATTACCGTACCCAAAAGAAAAGTCAGTTCATTTCATATGATTTTAACCAGCCAGATTTCGACGCCCAAAGTTAGATACCTGCATGCAAGCAGGCCGCTCTGGCTGAGGCAATGGCTTTTGTTTCAAAGCGCGCCAAGCGGACAAAGAATTATTGATTGTTGGCAACAAAGTTAGCGGAACCACCTCCGTTTATTAGGCATTTCGCCCAGTAAATAAAAAATCTTGAATACAGGATTTCAGCCCCCTTTTTGGGGGCTTTTTTACGTTTAATATAAGCCGAAATTCCACTAGGAATCTCATCCTACTGTCTCTATACTAGCCAGCAAATGAATCGCTTCATTCGCTTATTCCACACTTTAAAATAACCACTGGGAACAACGTGGAAGAATTACTTCGCTTCATTCGAACAAAAAAGTGGAGGCCATTAAATTGGCTTTAGGGAAAGTCGCCGACTAACATACCGGCGCTTTTGCAACATTTGACCCTAACTTCAATTCGGCATTTGCCATCTACAGTAATTGACGGAAAGCTCTTACCACACAGGTCAGCCAAAGAAGAATTCTCCATTCAAAGTATCTCAAAAAATCTTTAGCTTAAACCCTTGCCATGAAAACATTATTGGTGAAGACATGTGGAAAGAGTCGGATTAGAAGAGCCATCTGGCACCCCTTCAACTCACTTGGTGCAGTTTAGAGTATGAGATGGGTCATTCCACGTAAACCCCTTCATTAATGCGGGCGCACCCTTTTTTTGTCCGTCAGCGATATGAATTCATTCTCGCTTTGCATCCCCACTTTACGCTACAATGCGAGAATTTTAATTCGCCGCCTAAGCAGGAAAACTCTAAATTACGTTCCGATAAAAAGTCCTGTTTCCAACTCAGCAGTACTTGAGTTCGCGCCGCAAACGCGTCTATGGCGTATTTGAATGCAAGCATTCGGTAATTCGAACGATGTAGAAGCGCTGGTATTGCGTAACTACTTTATTTAACTGCGCCATTTGGCATGGAACTGCATTGACCTTGCTAAAGCCTTTTAGCTTTTTAGCCAACAATAAGGCTTTACTCACATCATTCTGGCGAACAGGCTTTCACTCGCCGTGAGGACCACTCAAGTCAATTGGCTATAACTCCGCACAGCGGGCTCTATGACGAAGCGGGGGAATTTTGCCTATCGTTGTGGGTTGCGGGGAAGAAGTGGCGTTGGTGGTGGCATTATAGCCATTAGTACCAATCGCTTTTCTATCTGTGTTGGTCGCCAGAACTGAATGGAATCAGGCAAACTCATTAGCGGGTATATTAAGCCGCACTGGAAAGCGCTGTCCGAAAGTAACGGTTGGTCCGTATTGCTAGCGAGCAGATCTCATATCCAGACACTAAAAAGCCTCATCTATTAGAGGCCTTTCTTCATTTATTAACTTAAATAGTTTTAGTCGATGGTGATCACTTGTATAGCAATGGCACATACGGCGCTACCAGGAAGCTTTCTTCCGTTGTTGAAGTACAAAAAGCTTTGCAACAAGGCATCTTAGTTTTGCCAACAGGGCTTTATCGCCATGAATCTCGAAACGGGTTCCCAAAAATCTCTTAATATACGCCACGCTGCGCTTGTGCCACCCCCGTTACAGCACGATAGACGGAAAACGCCACACGTAAATCCGCCGCCAGCCAAATGCGTTTCTTTGATTAAAGGTTAGATTTTAGTCACGAACGTTTTCATGTGTTGGCTCAAATTGGAATGCTGGAATGTCTTCTGGAATATTGCAATTTCACAGGTTGCTAGTAAAATGCCTCCTCTCTCTGCGCTTTTACGATACTGACCGCACCTCCTTCCATTCCCGAGCTTCATCACGGCCGAAGCGTAAACTTCCACTTTCGTCTTCCAATAATAATACGATATTTATTTCTGCGCCTCAGCACCCATACAATCACCTGATAAACGCATGAATTTGCCTCAAAGTAATCAGCGCTTCTTTTGGCCCTGTAAACACCAAAGGAAAAGGCACATCCGCATTTTTAGGGTGCAAAAGAATGGCCCAAAATAATAGAGAAATTTCTCAGCAGTTCACGGCGCCCAACCAGGGCGGAAACAGCTACAATGGCCCCATGCCCGCACGCACACAAGCGCTTCAAGGCGTTTTTCCAATGTCTGGGGCATGACACTAACTGATTCACAATGGGATTTGGCGACTCAGGCGGCAATAATGCCAGGTTCAGTTAACGCCAGATAAACACCTTATTAATCCGCTGTTTTCCGGCGTGAGGCCAATCGCATGCGCCCTTTCATTTCGGCCCCTTCATGCACCAGGCCCCACCAGTGGCAAATATTCAGGCTCACGCAAACCTCCAGGCTCATTGGCCCCAACGTTTTGCTATATCGTACTCATGGCGAGCAATAAGAAATGCCCACCCCAGACACACAATCAGTCCGGGGTTTTTGAATGCGACGGAACACCACAATCGCCCCATTACGCAATAGTTCAAACACCCACTTGCGTCAACTTACTGGAGCTAGCACCCTCTAAACCGCTTTAGCAAAGCTGGTATTCATGCTGGGTGAAAATAATTGTCTCGATAGCAACACTGAACAACCATCCGCGGACGCTGTTAATCATTCTTTCCATCAACAAAGGTCTAAAGCTTTTGGCGCATTTTTTAACTGTTAATTTCACACGCCTCTTCTTGCCCCACAGATCGGATTGTTCTACAAATTCGTTAAACTTCTCCATGCCGCCCTCGTGGATCATCCGGAATCACTGCGCAGTCAAAAATGGCCAAAGCACAACGATGAAACAATTTCATTGAAACGGCCAGAATTATTCCCGACAAACGAAGCCATTTCATCTTGCGATAACATCTCTAATCGCACCTTTTGGTGCGACTAACTGCGGTCAACTCTCGCGATCTTCGTTTTTACTGCTCATGACGGCCTCTCCTCCTATTTGTGTGTTTATTCAGTTCATTCCAGAATATATTGGTTACGTATTGACCCTTTTATCAAGGCTTTAACGAAAAAATCTTTAGCAAAATAGCTAACAATGGAAATCCAATTATTTGAGAACTTCCTCGTATTGAAGTAACCGCTGATTAATAAAACGATTTCATTTTCATTAGGACGACTGTTTACCCGTACTGGCGAAAACCAAACATAAAGACCTCATTCAGTTACAAGAATTTCCAAGGCAAAGCGGCGTTTAATAAACAATACAACTTGATGGTCCATAAACACTTCGGTTCCACCAAGCTATTGAATCGACGAACGCGTCATCCGTTTACACCTCAGCGGACACCGCTCGCCAACCGTTTGCCAGAACCCAATACGCCACCGTCTTCTGTGCCTCGTTGCTTTAATATGTTCCAAACGGTTCCGCTTGCTTAACTTCCATGATCCCCGTCAGCACAATTTTATAAAGGATAACGTTGGGCTGAGCCTCTATGTAGTCCTAATCGCCCGAACGAGGAACCACACACAGAGCATAAAATTCAAACCATGCCATAGTTTGTCTGGAGACCTGAACAACTCTTCCCAATAGCACGACGACAAACGGATAAGGGCAGTAAAGAACCTCACCTTTTGAGAGTTGATCAAACAACCACCGCCTATCCTGTTCATCTTGATCAAAAATATATGGCATTAAACCCTGTATGACGCAGTCCCCGAATGGTCTTTCTCTCCCACCAAGGTTGAAAATTCGCTTAAAATGGCCTGGTAGTCGTGCAATCGCAGGGGGAAACAAAGCGCGGCTTGTTTGCAATTGACTCTGAAAAAGATTTTCTCAATGGCCGTCATATAATTAGGACGTCGCCACCAGCACGTACACCTTTGCTTCAAACACACAGCGTCGGTTAAACCACCCAGTGCATGGCAATCCCGCCGATGTCGAGACAAAAAATTTTCATCAAAACAATAACACGCTGCATTTCTGACGCCAAACGCGTTTGCTCAATGCCCTTTTAAGGGGATTTTTTCTTGTCACAAGAGCCAGATTCAATTCACGATGCAAAACGCGCCATAAAGGATGGAAATGGCAGGCGTAGGCCCACACCTTGAGGTAAACACTCATCTAAAATAAATCCCATCAAAAACGTCTCTGCCGCGACCCACATCGCCCACATCATAAACGCCTTTATTCATCCAATCAGTGGCTTTTTCGCTGTGATCTATTCGTACTTTTTGAATCAACTTGCTGGAAAAACACGTTCTAACTCAAGCAATGCGCTGCCTTGGAGATTCATCATACGTCACCTCGTGACGACTCTAACCGAGCTTGATACACTGCAAGGAGAAGACATAAAATAATTCGTTAAACTTTAGAAAAGGAGGCAGCTTGCCCGCTTGGAAATACCATCATCAAACGGCAGCAAAGGAAAATCGTTACGCCATTGTCCGCGTACGAAGCGCGCAATAGGACGATGCATCAATAAAGACATGAGCAGTAAAACGGCGGGTAATCAGGGCAATAATACAAGCAGCCGCAGACAACATTTCGTACGAGGCCTGTTTTGTGTAAAATGATAAAAACCACCTAACCAAAACCACGCTAAACGACCCTAGCTGATGGCCTAAAAACAAACAATGCCCATACAACAAAACCCGTGTAACGCAGACCAAACATTTGCGCCACCCGATGCCAGAGGTTTTGGCGGCGAGACGGTCGCTAACCAAAGCAATCCGGTCACAATTGAAAAACGCGTACACAGAATAAGTGGTCATTGGGGAAATACAATTAAAAAAGCAGCAGGTCGACAACGCTCTTAATGCATAAATTAATTGGCCAAGCAATTTTTTCGTTCGGAAATTACTTTTCCAGACCAGATCCGTGACAAAAAGACAGCCGGAAAATAGTTAACAGGTCCAATTCAAGACAAAACTCGCCACGGCCAACTTCCGACGAAAAGCTGATCAGACAACAGAAAAGGGGGCGGCATGTGAACGTGATAAAGGCGCAGCTGAAAGCCCACACACAAAAGAAGGACCCACTAACAACCAATTAATGAGAGTAAGCAGCTGGCTTTCTTGCAAAAGCCTCTTTTTCATAAAAAGTTTGTGACGACGCTGTTGAACAGCGCTTTGGCCCGAACACGTCATAGACTGGCGGAATGGACTAGAACAGCACACACCCATCATTCAAGGCACATAACGCCGGATCAGCATCAGCGCTGAATGCTCCACCCGTAAGCGGAACATAAAGCCCTTGAGCAAAAACCGGAATCACCAAGTGAACTGCCCGAGCAGGACCCTGCGCACTGGCCTAAGCCCAAAGCTAAAAGAGCGCTTCTCTGGGAGACACCCCATTCGGTGCGCCATAGCAGGCAAAAACAACGCCGAAACCTTCGTGTAAAATCGCCATTCCCATTAGGAACCCGAGCGCCCATATTTAAGTCGAACACACCCGTCTGCCGTGGCGGTCACCCATACAACCCTAAGGCGTATAGACGCCAGCGGCCAATCCAAATCCGTTTTCAAGCTACCAAAAACGATCCGCCAAACGCAAACCAGGTGCAATCGGTGAGATAACACCCCCACCATAAATTTCTGCAGAGTTGCTAACGCGAAAGCCCTCCTCACGACCATAAACCAAATTGTTTTTGAAATTGGGGCGCTCCATTAAAAAAACCCATCGACGAGCCGCATCAACCAAAAGTTTAGCGCCAGAGAAGGCAAACAAGAGCAATCGAAATGTGGAGTAATTTACAGGACGCGACGATGAATGGTTTCCCTAACAAAAAACAAAATCGTTGAGAATAAATCCTGAACATCATATTTCATGCCTTGTTCATAAGTCGAGCAACAGGCAGAAAACAAAAAGCGCCTTAGCATGAACACTAAGGCGCTTTTTCAAACGACAATCCAGAACGGATCCAGTTATACAAGCATATAAAACTATTTTTATTAGCGGTTTCACATCAGATCCATTTAGTCCACACTGACTAAATTCAGTAAGAAATCACTTCAGCTTTTAAAGGACGTACAACCCTGTATACACGGTCTTTAAAGGTCAAATTGCCATTGCAACGTCTTTTAACTTGCTCTGAGTCAGACCGGACGTCAGCGCATCCATTTCATGCAAATACCGAGAGCATCACCATAAGTTTTCACCTCAACCTAACGATGCCAATAGCGTTGAACTAACGCTTTTTTTCAAAAACGCATTTTATTCAATATCGGTAATGCCGCATGGATATCCGTCATCCCAATCTTGAGGTAACGATGTCTGGCCATTCAGCCAATACAGTTTCAGGTGCATTTCTCTGCGTGAGGTATTCCAATCGATGTGCTGGCATTGTATGCTTCGGAGATTGGATTTTTCATAGTGTCGGCACGAATTGGTTTGTTCTTGTGTCA
>Ga0163217_1093261_pt1 | contig 14761 bp, 9 predicted proteins | sample SynspAceP_FD_185933 | JGI IMG/M metagenome (GOLD analysis project Ga0163217, IMG submission 185933) | Saline lake microbial communities from Ace Lake in Antarctica - Synechococcus sp. Ace-P (PacBio error correction) | ecosystem: Environmental > Aquatic > Non-marine Saline and Alkaline > Saline ... | reverse complement strand
CTTGAATGGAATAATATTTATTATGAGAGAACCAGTAAAAAAAAGCCACTTCCGGAAAAGACCATCGTTCCGATTGGATCTTTAATCAATGCAAAATGCGCCGCCTTTATGAAAATCTGGAGAGCCTGATGCAGCAAGCCGAATATTTTTGTAGATGCCGTGTCAGCCTATCGCTCAGAGATTTCGCATTTTTCCCAGAGTATTTTTTAATGCCCCTTTTTAATGCGAAATTTAATCACTTTGAGCGAATCTCAGGCAATCCGGGACTTTGCAAAGTACACGATGAAATCGTCCACGATTTGCCAAAACTCGCTCGGTATCCTTACAATATCAATCATTCATCACTGTCTCTATGACCAAAGATGAAGATGACACAGAGCTCAGTATAACGTCGATACCTCTGCAAGCGTGAGGGTTCGATTGAATTTTTACGAAAATAAGTTAATATCAACTCCTTTTGGAAATCCAGGGAGTTTTGGGGAATGCAGGAGGAACTCAACTTAAAGCATTGATACGGATTGTCGTTAAGATTTGAGATTCTGTTTGCTTACGATGTTGAATCACCTGAATTGAGTAGCGCTACTCGCAAATCAAGGCAATGCGATATACTTTTCGTTCCATTTATCTACGGATACCCCAAAACGGCTATTTCTAGGAGTAAGGCATTGTGCCATGCTAGGGCAATCGAAAACGAATGCTAATTGGGTAGCGATGGCGGGAAGCGTCAGCAACCCTGCGAAGGCCTAATTATGGACATGCAATTACGCTCCAGTCTATGGTAATCACTCCTTGTGACTTCCCTTTTCCAAGTAACTTGGAATCAAAAAGGCAGAAGCCACCGGCCATTGAATTACGGGAGATGAACCGCTATTAGAGCCTGATCATTCCACGCGCGATAGGTCCAAATCCACACTTTATGCCTCAACCCATACAATGGCTACCCAACACCAGGTTACGTCGATGGTGGACAGCCATCGAACTAATTTTTCACCCGGCTTTAAGCCTTTTATTGTGTATTCGAAGTCCATGATATTTATCGGTTCACAAGCGCTTATTGTGTCCAATGCGCATTGCCAGTACGTGGTGAATTCTTTCCACGACTAGCAGGCCTGCAACCAGCTACTTGCCGGTGCTGAGCTCTATTGGCTTTTTATCCTGTGCGCCAGCGGTTATACTGGTCAGCTCTCTGAGCGATGGCAGCCTGGTGTGGCCAATGATTACCGGTGGATGGACCGGTTGTGGCAGTGGGCCAGGGTCTTACCTTAAAAAACGTTGATTTTACGCAGCGTAAAACCCGCAGGCTCCTCCAACGTCCCAGCTGTTAACCTGCCCATTAACCTTGACATTACTGTTCTGACACATAGACTACCCATCTCATAGAAGGCGCGCACCCCTAGTCAGGTGAAGGTTATCAACTCGCAAATTTATCTAAAAAAACGCTGGCTTATACTGCCCTTGCTTGATATGTCAGCATTGCAGCATTACGGCCTGAAACAGCCCGACTAACGTTGAATTAATCTTACAGCGGAACAGCAACGGGTTTTAAATGATGGCAAGAATTTACCGCAACAACGACTCACGCCGCTTATCTGAAATGATTTGGTGATTAGTAGTATGTTTGACGGAGTTTGTGAAGAGTGCGATGCATCCAACCTGACTTGCAAACAAATGCTATTAACCTGCAAATTCGCCATATCTCCAACTATTTCAGCGCTTCGGCGATAAAACGTTCCTTTATCAGTACCGGATTAGGCCTAGCTGCCGCAGATTACCCGCACTGTGACAAACGAAACCAGCTTGGACTGATTTGTTCAGTGTCCGACTGGTGCCAAGTAGATTTGTGCGGGGAAAACTGGCTGACACTATGAACGTGCGGGCCGACCTCATATCATCCCGAACACCCAAAGCCTTTTCCCATGATCAATCTGCTCCGTGACACATTGGCCAGCAGAAGTGTCGCAGGTCGTGCTTAACTTATCGGCCCAACAGGTGCGCCTTGATATTTTTAGAACAGCAAACGCCAAGCCTGTTTGCAACAGACTGAAAGTTTTATTTAACAACCCGCTTCGCCAAGGCCTGGGCACCTGGAAAGATTTAATAGCTGCCAGAAAGTGCTGTTGCTTCTTCAGCGGCCAAACATGAAGCTTTAACAGAGAATTTCGCCAACCAAATCTATTCAACAGAAAAAACCACGCTGTGGGCAGGTAAAACAATCACAGGGAATTTACGCTTCCGACAGATTACCCTGCAGTGTAATCCCGATTATTGATTCTACCCCGGATCAGGACATAAATCGTCGTCCGGGATTTACTCGCCGCTTATGCGGCTATTCAGGCACTCAGCGCTCGAACTGAAGTGCGCTTATAAGGATGATTACCTAGTCTGAGTTCCTGCAGGCGGTTTTTACAGGATCGTCCTGGCAACTCGCCCAGAGCAGATTTATTTACTGCTCCGGTCTGGAGTTTACCGTAGGTTCTAGTGAACCAAGCGGCCGTGTATATTCAGGAGTGAACAATACGATAGCTGAAGCCGAAATCGCAATGGAAACAGCCGATAAGCTACCAGCAATTATCGCTCCCTGATACCTTGCCTCAATCCGGTAACCGAAAATTGAACAGCGCTGAGTCCAGAACAATCCCTTGTTAAACAAAACAACAGCATATTCGAGAACAGCCCTTTAGCCTCAGTGCAGAAACCCAATCTTCGTCCAATATCAGGCCAATCTTATCGTAGTGGGATGCTGACTATTACTGGACCATCCATGCTAACAAAATTGCATACGAAACAGACCTATAAACTTACAGGCGGCAGCTTTTGATGATCTTGATTATCAACGGCTGTTAAAACGCGTATATCTCCACTCGACCCCTGGCGTGGGCCTGGAGGCAAAAAAAGCATGACCAAGCGTTATATTCAATGGATTGTCTTTTCTGGCGACTCTGGTTGCCATTGATCATGGAATTTACTTCATATACCCAGAATAATGATTGATTCCTAATGCAAACAGGACCACTGCAATTCAAAGAAGTCCAGGTCATCACCCGGAAGGGTTTCGGTAAAAAACCGTATGCCGGAAGCTACCAATCAACGCATCATGCGTTTGGCTCAACTGAAGCGCGATTATACAGTTATTAATCCAGTACACAGGTTGCGGACTTGCTGAAGCAAAGTGATCACCACCCAGTTCTGAAACCGTTCAGGCTCAAAAAAAGGCCAGAGGAAAATGTACGTCTGGAGAACAGTGACTATCGTGCAGCCCGTGAGCCGCAGCCAAGCAGCAATTAGCTGAGCCAAGTGGCCTCTAATTCTGCAAGTATAGAACGACAACGGCCTGCAAGCGCAAGTCCCCTGAATGGCTGGCTCAGGTCTTGATGGGGACCTGACTCTGAACTGGTATTACGTGCAACCGCAATTAGCCAGTGCCTGAAGCCAGTTATGGCCAAATGGCTTGGAAGGTATTTAGCCAGTTGCAGAAAAAAAGATCTGCAACAGAGTCTTATCAGGCCCCGTTTGATGCTTTAGTCATCACCGCGCGATAGTCTCACCCTTGGCAGTTATTTGCAAAGTGGAACGCAAGTCGCTTCGTTGTACAGCACCGATTGGGTAGAATGTAAAAGTCTTCGCTGTGTCAGACTCGTGAAATGGACAAAGCGCTGCCCGATGCAACCTTCCTTGACTTCGGGTTGAATGGCCTGTTGATTTGCCACGTGTTTGAAGGCGAGCAAAGCTGGGCAAGGGAAAGTCTACGAGTAGAACAGCATCTCGATGAAACCACCGACAAACGTCCTTGATTATCGGCCGGTGGGAAAAAAACCTATGGATCAACAAACCCGGTTGCTTCTATCCTGTGTGTTTGTTGAAGTGAGCCTGCGAGTGGTCTGTTAAGATGGATGATCTTTGGCAGTGTGCAACCGCCAAGCCTCAGTCAACGTCCGTGAAGATCTGGTATATGTCCACGACAAGAACAGGAAGCATGTGCGGAAAATTCCCAACTTCATCGTATCTTAGTGATAGAGAGAATTTCTATCTATATTTCAAATTCCACCTGAGAACTTGAAAAAGCAACTGCAAAACCAAATATATAACTACAGCAATTCAGTAGCTATATTCACGCCCAATGCCGTGAGCGCCGGTTGAGGCGGTAAATCCATGAGTAAAAATATCGGCATCGTTAGCGGCATTATGCGGTTTCCGGTTTGCCACAACCCCCAGTGGCAGCAAACTTGCTGATGTTAGTTGTGATCCTATTCTGGGGCTTGTTCTCGTCGGTGATCGCGTTAAAGAGCTTTTTCCAAGCAACGGCAAGAGCCAGACAGCCTGAGGCATTTCCGTTTTTAATGACAGCGGAGTTTCGGCAAAAACTGTCTGAGGAAGGAGCTGCAGATTCAAAATCGAAGAGCAACTCGAGAGGTAATTATTCGTATTAAGAGCACTTACCAGTGAAATCAACTTCCAGTGGTGTGAACTGTAAACCGTAGAGATTTGCAAAGTAGTAACTATGAATCTCGACAATTTTGATGCGTGAAGTAAAAGCCCAGGTGAAGATGCCATATCCACGCTTACCAGGCTGAAGCGAAAAAATCCTGTATATCAAGTTAAAGCCGAACGTGAAAGACCACGCTATCTGATTAACAGAACTTTATGGTGATACCGAAATAGACACACCTTGCAGCAAATGCTGAATCATTAAAAACGAATCTGCTGACTAAATCCAAAACATTAACCGAAGAAAAAAACAAGTGAAACAGTGACCATATTTCCGGATGCTGGAATCCAATGATAGGTATGATTGAAATCGACGATGCTCGACTTGAGCATATCCTTTGGCACTGTCTTTAAGCGGACGTTGAAAAATGCCATCAAAATACAAATATCTTCTACGCCATTGACGCTGTCATTTGAGAGCGTAATGAAAAAATATGTCTATCTTGCAAACTGAAATGCCTCTGATACAGGCTTATCATTTAAACAGGGATTTGCCAAAATCCCTTTAGTTTACCGGTAGATGATGGCCAACAAGATTTTACTGGAGCGATGTGGAGCGATATATCCTCGATAGAGCTTTGAATGATGAAACATTCTATTCTGTCGAAAAGGTTCCAGCGCCAAAGACAGCATTGGTGTTACAAGGTTGTGACCCACAGACATGGATAGATATCGCTACTCAGGAGGCTGAAAATGCTTAATGAAGTCGTTGAGCAATGGCAGAACAGCAACAAAAACTTCCAGGCACAGTTCAGCATTGACCTCCTGTCATAGACCCGCAAGTACCAGCATAATGGGATCGGAGTTAAATTTATTAATATAAAAATTGACGCTGACCGGAATCGTACTGCGTGATTCATTATTACTTGCCATATTTTTAAATCTACACCGTTAGCCTTCGGGTAGGCAATGGTCTGCCTTTTGTGTTTCTCGGCACCTTATTTTTTTATTGGAGCGATTCTTATGGCCGGAATTTATCCGCTCAACTCGATTACCCACCGTCGGAACTTTCTAGATGCATTAGGGCATTATTGTCGATAGATAGCCGTGGTGGTAGGTGAAAGATAATTATAATAGCGTGCGAATCCCGCAGAAAGAAAGAAAAGGTTGACACTTCTAAAACGTTAACACTATTAAAGGTACGATGACAGGTAGCAATATACCACGTTATCGGAAAAAGGTGTTTACTACGGTAGTTGCACTTTTTATGCCTATGTCGCAAAAATTAGAAGGGACGATCTGGGAGCGAGCTTTATTCGCAGTTGCAGCCAGTAGATGGCCCATCGCAGTTAAATTCATTGTCATTGATTGAATCACAAACTGCAATAAATCTTCCAGCCCACCTGGACTATCTGAAATACGCGAAAAAAAACCTTCTTCAAAAACTTACTGGACTATCGGTTGGCGCCAAAAAAATATCAGCAGGCAGCTGAGATGGATGGCTCTACCAATGGTTGCCGAATATATTATCAACCGGCTATCGAGTTTGCTTATTGCGGTTTCGCTATGGATTGCTAGAGTATTTTGATGTTAATTTATATATACCGTCTTCTCCATGCCTTTTAATTGGCAGTATCCGCATGAGCTATTTTCCCCGCTATTCCAAGGCTGATACGGTAGGGCAAATGTGTCGATGCATAAAGGATGTCAGTTTATGGCCGCACACACGAAAACTTTGTTAATGATGAACCGCAAAAGCTTATGAAAAATGATAAAAGCATTGCGAGAGATGACGCCATTCAGCAAAAAAACGGGTAATAAGACTAACAAGGCAATTGCTTCTCAGTCTGATTCATAATTAGTGTTGACGATTGAATTAGGCTCCAGATTACCCTATAATGACATTATCGAATTTCGCCGGGAATGGGAAAAAACGTGTGGGCATGCGAAGCACAAGTTCAAGCGAATAATTACGGATTCAGAGTGGCCGACAAAGCAGAATGATGCGAATTGCGAGGGTTTGATTACGTTCCAACGAATAATGATGTTGCTGACGGCTGGCCGAGAATGACCAAGAAGCTCTATTCGTTTACAATAGAAAACCCAAATGCCGAAGCGCATTATCGGCTTGCAGGATAATCTAGCAAACCCAAGAGCCAACCATCAATTACAACTTAAAAACTGAATCAAAGGGTCGGGCCATAGGTCTCAAGCACAGATGAAACTGGCGAAGCAGATCTGCAAGGATTTGCTGGCCAAGTAGAAATGGCAACGTTAAATCAACGCCAACAGGTAGATGAAATTGAAGATAAAGTCCAATTACCCGGAGGCGAGAACCGACAAAAAATCTGCTGATGGTGAAAATCCACGGGTAAGGCTAGGGAAAGATGGCAGTGTTATTCCTTTGTCCAGAATACGTTGCAACGATATCAGCTATGGGTATTACCAAACGTGACAGGTATTACCCGTATTGATGCCAAAATCTGGGCAATCATATACTATCTGCCTGATGTTAAGGACAAGGACTTGACTGTCAGGGCGACCGAGTTTGTCGCACAACTGAAACGCAGAATGTAGTGCCATAAAAACTGAAAGCAAAAATGTTACCCGGTCTGACCATATATTTTGCTGGAAGCTAAAAACCGAACAGGAAGAAAACCACATATCGTCGTATAACGCTAACCTGATTTTTAGTGGCCATGACTTGGTGGTAATTTTAATAATGTTGCTGGACCATCCTTTTAAATCGCAAATATATTTCACCGGTATTAATCATGACCGCCATTCCGTTTGGCATATATATGTCCGGCCCCTGCTGGGCCACTGGTATGAATGATTTCTGTCTTTGGGGATCCCTCACTGAATCTGGCACTTTCATTGCTCTTCAGTGGTTGTTGTGGTCAATTGACAGTCTCGTTTGCTGTCTCGAGCGTTTAATGATTTGAAAAGAGAAAATATACCGATGTAATCAGTGCTATCCTGATTGTCTGCCCGTTGAAATTTGCCCCGAGCTTGTGAAGTATTTACTGGTGAAACCTCCTTCGACTACGTTTGCCCAGCGTTACATATGATTTTGTCCTTTATTGGGAGGAAACCTCAAGGCAGTCACAGTTTTTAAATTCCGGCCTGCAGTGTCCTTGGCTTACATTGGCATTATGTGTTTGCCACTGTGATTACCTTGATATTAATACCCTTGCTATTGATGGGATTTCAACACGATGTGCGCACGTATTTTATCGTGGCACAAAGTCGTTTATTGCCTGCCAACTGAATCAAGGACCGCACTGATGAATTCACCCGCCTGTTTACTGATTTGAAGATGATCGGATCTGGCACAAACGGTGATGGAATTATCTGCAAACTTGGAAGCCATCAGCTGTGATCATGCCAGTAATAGTGTCGGCGGGTTTAAAATGTATTACAGCAGAGATTATGTATTGATGTTGTTGTTGGAAATCTATATAAAAAATCTGCGCGTATGGGCATCGGAGATCAATTAATCGCGAGATGTGTGAAACGCAAAAAACTGACGCAGTAAGGCTATCCTGAAACAATATCACCGGTATTAATCGCCTCACTGCACGCGATCCAATTGACGATAAGACAAGCTGGGTTTACTGCCGGCACCGATGAATTACCTGAGTTAAACCTTTTGATAAAAGAAACTGCGCTGATGCGGAATCCAGGCGATGATCGCGAAGACGCATGTGGAACAACACAGTGCTGCCGGTTGTGGAGTGATTTGCAGATGAATTACCACGCCCACGTCAATTGAGCAGGAGCCGGTTATTAACCTGCATCTATCGCCAAAACTGGCTTAAACGATTTCTGAAGTTGCTTGTTGCTGTGAGTCCCCCCCAATGTAGTCAGTCGCGCACCGCGGCTGAAATTAGCCGTATGGGGGAGGGAATAATACCGGCACAGGATAGCTTGTAATAAGACCCCGCATCGGCACCCATTTACGGTAAAGCATTGATGGTGGAGTTTTTCAAACATTCATTACTACACACCATTCAAGGTGTAGGTCGTCATTGCTATCCGGAATGATAGAATGCATATGCGTAAAATCAGTTCTTAAACGCTCTGGTCACCGTCAGTTTGGCTATTATTTGGCGGCAACCCATTGTGTTGGCTATTCTTTGTTACAACATATATTTTTTATTTGCGTGGTATGGATATATATCGTGACAGGATGCCCGATGGGAAAGTGAAAAACGCTTCGCTCTGATTCTTACCTTGCCCCTAATTAACAAATCTTTTAGCAGAGAGCGAATGGTTAACTCAGAGAAAGGTAGCCAGATTTCCTACCAAACAAAGATGGCAAGCTCATAGACCCGCAGAAATTCATCATGGTACATTTTTTCCACCGCCACCATCTGCGCATAGTAAGCTGATATTGTGTCAAATCGAGTTTGACTCACACCTGGTTATAATACGTCCGGATACAGGTTTACTTTGTCCCTGAAAGTTGATCTGGCAAACGAAACATCGGTCAATATATCAGCCGAACACGTGGTCCCGGATTCGAGAAGTTTCCAGCTTTGAGAGCGGGATATTTGGCCGACAGTATATAATTGCGTTTTTATCTAATTGGGTGTCAGTGCATTAATTCGCCGCTGAACCTTAATGCTTGAGTCACCTGTCTGTTTATATCGAGCGGGCAGTATTCAGCTCCTGTCGCTCGGCTAAAGGCCTGGTACACCATAATCATTAACCCAAACGGAAAACTCGTCCCAGCCATAACTCCGGACTTTCCCTCTAATCAACTGAGATTAAACAAATGGCCAAGCTTATCCGGAACAGTTTGTCATCGTGCCATGCGCCCCAGCCTCCGGAATCAGATGAACTCATCCCAGTTTTTTCGTAGGCGGCACTTAACCCTATACCAGCCCCTTTATGGGAATTACGTAGCCGCCTTTATTCAGTGCTTATCCCGTCAAACAATATCGAATTACAGTACAAAAGTGTTTGCAGACTAGAACCTCTTCAAGTTTTGAATTCCAATGCAGCGCGATATTGCGGATTCTCGAATTCGAGTCGTGCGAGGGCTTATGACATGCAACATCTGACTGAAACCTTGTTATGGTTAAGCCTGTTTGAAGATTAATGAACAACTGCCGGACGCCCAACCATTAGCTCGGTAGAAAAGGATAAAGCTAACTGCTGGGAAAAAATCAGGCGAAGAAATGCGTTACCTGTGCTGATAAAACCGGTGAAACTTATTGTTGAAACCCATCCCTTCACAATGTTCGATAAAATGCCGTGCGGCAAAGTATTGTATTTGGGGAATCTGAACGTAATGCCTTCAGCATACCTGGGCAATATAGGTCAGGTCATTATTTCAGCCGAGCCAAAGGCTCGCAGGGCTCAGTATTGGGTCAATGGCAGGTTATAAGATGCCATATGGATATGACCTACGGAGCTGCGGGTGTTGGGCCCGGAATACTGCAGCTCACTGCTACAAAATTAACCGCAAAAACTCGGCTTGTGTTATTATCAAGAACTATTGCCAACGGTAAAAGGGTCTCACAATGACTGAGTTCGCTGAATCTCCGTCCCCGACACAGCCAGCCAGGTGGAGTCTCATTTCAAAAACTGGCGTATAAAACTTGTACTGCGTGCGGCCCTATGACTGGCTTTCTGTGTCGCATGGTGCAAATTGTTTAGCCTGCTCATGCAAAATGTGGCGTGATTCAAATAGCGAGCATTTTCAAACAGTGGGTATCCACCATTGCCAGAAGGTATCCCAACTGGTAGGATAAAAATTGATTAACCACAGCCAAATCTGTCTGACAAAGCCAACTTGTCTTCCAGGACTATCGGCGTTGTAGTGAACCCTCACCAATCCACCACGCCGACTGCCCTTGGTTTCGGCTTAACGTGTTCCCGCATCAGATGCCGGCCGGTTGGATGTGTGCATAGATCCCTGACGTGTTCGGCGGCAATTCGCGAGCCCGCCTTCCAACAGAACTTTTAAGGGTTTGAAAGCCTTCATCACCCGCGTTTCAAAAATGTACAAGTTCATCAACAGGAAAATCAGCAAAGCGGGAATGGCCTAATTCTTCCAAATAAATCAAGGAGTATTTCCGGCAACCAGCCAAGTTCAGCTCCTATCATCTGCAAAATACGTAATCCCTGATCAGGCAAATTCATTTCAAAACGCTTTTGTAAATACCCAACCAGTGACGATTTCCCGGTGCCTGTCTTGCAGCCGCAATAACAAAAGCGTGATTACTGCTTATTCACCATTGAATTGAAAATCGACAGTGGTGTTTTCTAACCGAACTGCGCTTTTGTTTCCTTCCAATACCAATAATTGATTCGAAGCTGATTCGGAAGTGCCAGGCGAGTTAAGTGGCTTTGAGTTTCTTGGGTATGGGCTGCCATACCGCGGCCGTGATTTGATGCCAATCCAGATTATCATCGATTATATTCCTACACTATGAAGATACAAGCGCAATTCTTATGATGGTATCTGACGTTGTATTATCCAACTCATATCCTGGCTTAATTCAAATCAGATGCGGACTTTTCAGCCTGGGCAATTGCTGTTGACATTTCGTCAGGAAAGGCGGGTAACAGGTTGTGCCTTTCAGCAATTTCATCAACCGCCCTTAATCCAACACGCTGATAACCAAGAAGCTTGCAACAATTTCGAGTTGCTGATCTTTACATCGCGGCTAACACGAAAAATATTGCCCGACACCTCTGCTCTACCACGGCGTCTGGAAATTGCTGGGATAACGCTTTTTGGTTGTCTGCCAATGTTCTGGCCATGTTAAATTGAAATAGAGGGGTCTGTTGAGCTGCCTGTTGCAAAGCTTTGAACAACAGTTTGACTGGAGATAGAACTGCTCTCAGCAGACTTCACCTTGTTTCGGCAATGTGGTGGTCGGTTTTTCACACTTGGCTTTCAGATTATTGCTGTTGAGTTTTTCTGCCGGTAGCAAGTTTGGCAGGCAAGCATTTCTGATCCGGTATCAGATTTAGGTTCAACCTATCGGAACTTGTGGCGCGCATTATACGCCTTTTTTAATTGTCCGTGTATGCGCAAGGGTTTTACCGCTTCCGTTTTGCTGGGTTTTTCCTTCCAACTTGACAGCTGGCGTTATTGTTGCGTTCTGGACCTTAGTGATTGCGCGATTTTTGCATTCTATGTTAGTCAGTGGTTCTGAGGCGGCAGTCGCGTTGTGGGCTTCTCCATCGGTGGTGGCATCCAGCATACTGATGAGTATCAATTTCAATCCCTGCATACATCTACGGGAGATCGACAGGTTGCAAGTTGATTCTGATGTTTGAGTGGATATACAATAACCAAACGCAAAAACTATGAATTGACATGGCGCTCAAAATTGCCAATAAACCAAGTATGAAATTAATTCATGTTTATCGCTTTGCTCTGCCGTGCCGAAGGACACCCGCAGTATTCCGGGCTAGCACGTACTCTTTTTCAGTAAACTCAGTTAACTCGCTTAGCTGGTGACGTGCCCATCAGTTTTTAATCCAGTAGTTTGAATGATTTCCTTGTCCCTGCGCCATTTATTTCATTTCCGACTATCTGACTGTTTTACACCCAATCCAGTTTAAGTGTTATCGGCTTCCACGGCAAGTCATATCATTAAATGCCCAATTTGCCTGTGTGATTGACACAGCAAAACAGCGTCATGTTCTTGCCAGGGCTGATGTTGTTGGGGATGTGGATCGAGGTTCTGGACTTTGATAAGTGTTCACTGGAGGTAATGGCCGGCAATCGGTGATATAATGTTAGATCAGCATTCAAAAACACTAATATTTAATCATTGGAGATCATTATTTGTCATCAGGTTGATGTTGTTCCTCTCGCGAAGCCGGAAAGACGATTTGGGGGATAAGTAGTCGATGAGTGAGCAAACCTGCCAGACTGACTTTGCGTCAGAGCGCGGCGAGTGGTTTTCAATTGATCCAGAAATCAATCAAGCTGCTGATGATCACACCCAATACAGCCACCGATTGACAACAAATATATCACACCCTTTTATCTTCAGCCCGTTGTGTTTTATCGGGCTGAAGCTTTGATATGGGTACATATATTATCGCAACCTTCATTATTCCTCCAGCAGGACTGTAACGAAGATATATACTTGATCCTTATTCATCGGTGTGTGTAGGACTTCACTGGCGGGGTTTATTATCCATTTTGTCGCCAGTGGGTTAGAAACCTGAAGACAACATAAAAAAAAGTAACAGCAATAAACACCACATCAATTAATGGTGTAGACTAATCATTGCTGCGTTTTGCCGGAAATTGGTTAGTTCATAGCAACAGTTTAATAAAGCTTTCGCGAGAAACAGCTGCCTTTGCGAGTTAATAAGTGGGCGGCGTAAAGAACCTGGGTCACCCTATCATTTATCAGCGCTCGTAATACCACGCTTTCCGCTTTGCGCTCCTAAAACCAGTTACCCTGCGCCGAGTGACAGCATGGTATTGCCCACGGCAAAGGCCCAACTTCTGTGGTAATAAGGCCTTTGCCAAATCCTCCAGAAAGCAAGCAGGACAATCGACCTGACTTACCAAGCTGCTTCCATCTGCCTGAAAAGCGAGGATCATGCCAGGACCGCTGCCAAAACAAACCCAGTTAAAGGACTATATACTAGGCTAATCACCTCAAGCGGGAAACGGACGCAGATAACTCTCAGCTGATTGATACGCAAGTTTTAAGCAACGCGTTTTTGCAATTCTTCCAAAATTGAGCAAAGCTGACAGGTATCTCGGTCTGTCTCAGACCTTCCATGCTCAGTGCCAGCCATTCATCCAAACAGGTTTTGGAGATTAACTGCTGAATAGCCTGCTCCGGCTCGTTTTGTTGCCCAACAAGGCAATCGCTTAATGGCTAAGGTAGAATACGTTGACTCTGGGATGAGGCAGAAGTATTGCCAGCTTTTGATTGTAATACAATACTGACAGCGAAATAACCGAAAAGCAACCCAGGTAAATCCACATACTCCACCGGGTTCGACCTACATCAAGTAATTTGCAATGCATCAATGTTTAAAAAGGACGGATGTTTCAGTTTCATTCATCACTGAGCAGCCTCTAGTTGGAAGCCAAGGAAGTTAAATGCATTGGAATACTCTATTGATTTATACAATATAAGCAGCACTGAATGGATAATGGTTATCATTAAGTTTTTGCAGAAATCGTCTCTGCTAAGTGATTTTTTTAATGTGCTTTTCAATCGGAAATAGCGCCTTTCAATCAACGTTTTTGTACAAAAAATAGCGAGTGAATTATCCTGGAAATCGGTCCTGTTTTAGTGTGTGCTAAAAAAAAGCCCCGCTGGGCCGGGGCTTTCAATCTAACCGGAAGTGACTTACTTTATTTCGCAAGCTACTTCATGAACGGCTTACATGCTCAGGACGGAATACGGCCCTGGCTGATCAACTTCCAGTACCTTCACGTCAATTCATTATCGCCTTCAGTCCAAATTTATCACTACATTTTCACACCACGCTCATCAGAGATTTGTGTAAATAATTACCAGATACCATTCTTTTAACCCGCCAGGGAATCGTGACAATATGCACCCAAATGCCCATCAGCTTGGCAAAACACGGCCCTGAATAGACCTTGCGACTTTACAACTCAGCAGTGATTTGCTTCAATACGATTGCAGAGAAAGCATCCTGACCAGCATTTGAAATTCCGAAGGAGAAAATCACACTGTTGCCATCATCCTGATATCAATTGGTTTGCAACCGGTTTCCTTCAGTAATCGCACGAGATGGTCGCACCACCTTTGCCAATAACATCACGGCATGTTATCAGCGTGAATTTTTTTTCTACAGTAATAAGTACGTGGCGCAAAAACGGAATTTCTCTGACGGTGGGTTGAAATCACTGGCATTCATTTTTTCTCAGAATATGGAGGAACGCCACCATCACGGCTACTGTGCCATTGCATACGCTATGATCTATCCGTGATACCTTCAATCTTATATCCCATTGCAGTGCCGTTAACACCTTTTTCCCGTGGTACCCGGCGACCTTAAAGTCCAATATCACCCACCGTGCTCAATTCATCAACAGAATAACGGTCAAAAAACCGCATTAAACCATCGGCTTCCTTTTAATCAACCCCATGGCAATACCGGCAACCGGTGCTTTAGATTCGGCACACCGGCCATCCATTAATCCACGTGAGACGTACCACAAACGAAAGGCCATGTGAACTTGAACTATTTGTTCTCTGTGATTTTCAGAGCCACTGCGATACCACATTACGGAATTCTTCAGCCGGTTGGCAAACCGCGTCCCTGCAATACCACGTTTACGCCAATTTACCGCCACGACCACATC